>Ga0209515_10007128_pt1 | contig 13580 bp, 12 predicted proteins | sample Subgroupgradi54m_FD_187454 | JGI IMG/M metagenome (GOLD analysis project Ga0209515, IMG submission 187454) | Subsurface groundwater microbial communities from S. Glens Falls, New York, USA - GMW60B uncontaminated upgradient, 5.4 m (SPAdes)... ...
ATTTTGATCAGGGGGATCCCGTCCTTCGTGAAACATCACGATCTTAGCCCAACCTCCTCGTCGCCTGCCAAGAACTATCGGCTATAAACGGGGCACTACAAGCAGTAGGGTTTATCACTGGGCATTATGGGTCTTTTCTTTCGGCTCATTTCAAAATTTTGTCCAAGATATTTTCGATGATCTGTTGTTCGGGGCGTTTTTCACCCTCGGGGGTGTTGTCTGATGAATTGCCTTTTCCTTTCTCAAAAACTTTATTTAAAACTTTTTCCAGCTCGCTTTTTCCTTTGTTCATAAGAATGCGTTTTCCGAGGTATTCCATATCGAGAAATATTTTGAATTGAGAACTTTTTCCAGAAATCTTAAGCGGAATGAAAATTCTTTGTTGATCATCAAATAGGTATTGCAATTCCGGGACAACCGAAGCCATGCTGGCGGAAAGATCCCGCGCAATGAAAAATGAACCATCCAAGGAATAACTTTGATCCAAATCCACCGTTCCATTCGCCGAAAAAAGGAAACCATCGGCTTCGATTTCTACGGGTTGAATCACCATCGTGCTATTTTGCAGATTCGTGGTTAACGCGGCTTTGTTGAGAATGGTATCTTTTTGGGTTAATTTATCTTTATACTGTTGCGGCAATGTCTCTTCCATTTTTTCCGCCAGCCCCGGTAACATCGAAATCTTACTTAAGACCAGTTTCAAAATATTGATATCCTTAAGACGTCCATTTTTTACCTCAAGACTTCCACCGCCCGATAGAAATTGACGAAGCGATTCCGCTGTGAATCCCTGTCCTTTCGCCTCAAAATTCCCCTGGAGAATCCCTTCTATTTTTACGGATGGTTCGACTGCGCTCACCACAAGCTGATCTTTTTGCTCCAGGATTTCGGAAAGATCCAGCGCGTCCAATTTCATGTTGCTGATGAAATTCTGTTTTCCTAAATAATCCTCCAAACTGCCGGTCGCGCTCAAGGATCCTTTCCCACATTTTGCAGAAAGTTCACTGAGACTTATTTTTGATTCCGTCACTTGAAATTTCCCCTCAATGGTCTCAATGGGTCGAACGAGTTGTTTGAATTTTAAATTTCCCCGACTTAATTCCCCTTGCACCAGCAAAGGACCCAGACCTTTAGCACCGAGTTCTAGATGATCGATCGTAGCACTCAGCTTTCCGCTTAACTGCTGAGGCATTTCTAACCCTTTCAGAGCGGACACGGACGATTGTAATTGTGCAAAAGACAGCAGGGATAAATCCGATCGTATGGTTATATTTTTAAATTGAATGCCTTGATTTTCTAAATTCAGAATACCCGTTCCATCCATTTGAAAATTTTTATCAGCGCTAAAAAGCGAACCTTCCGCATTGAAGGAGAAAGGATCTTTCAGAGAAAAATCGCGGATCTTTACGTCGAGTTTAGGAATATCAAGAGTCATTTGTGGATCAAATGATTTATCAATATAGGTGATGGTTGCATTGTGCACGTCGATGAAATGAATAATGATTTCGGGGAGATTTAACGGGGGTTGAGGGCTATATGTCAGGCAAGGGCCGGAGGATCCCGCCAAGGCGGTGATTCTTTTCGGGGGCCTCGTCATAGCTTTGTCTGGATTCCCGACTGAAGCATTCGGGAATGACAAAGAAGGAGTAGAAACATTGATCTGTCCGTCCTTTGATCGAACGATCGTTAACTGCGGCTTTTCGATTTGAATATGTGAAACAGTGATTTGTTTTTTTGAAAAATAACCCAGCACATCAATCCCGATAGAAATATCATCAACTTTCAAGAGTTCCCCGGCAGAAAAAAATGGATTATCTTTGATGGTGAATTGTTTCAATCCTAGACTCACTCCTTGAGTCAAAGATAATTGCAGACGGATATCTTTAAAATCCGCCTGCCGTCCCAACGCCTGGTTCATCGCCTTGATGATCTGCGGCTTGAAACGCTGAACGTCAAATGTCTTTATAAAAATAAAAAGCGCTGTTCCCGCGATCAACAGCAAAACAAAGAAAGAAATAAAAATTATTTTTAAGATTTTCATAGTATGAGCCGCTCCTTTACCATTTATTCATCCTATCTTGCATCATGTCCCGTTGATCTTTTATCTTCTGGCGCATGTCCATCATCTGAGTATCCTGCTGACTTTTAAGTTCTTTTTGTCTTTCTTCTTCTGTCTGTTGTTTTTCCTTCAAGCGGTCTTTTTGCTGCTGGACGGTCTCGGCCTGTTGTTGTTCTTTTTGGCGCAATTCCGCTGGGTCAATCAATTGTTGCACAGATAAATCTTTAGACTGCTCCGCCTGATCTTTGCGATTTTCCATTAAGATTTTTTGATCTTGCTGCAAATCCTTTGATCTGTCTCGAAGATTTTTTTTGGCCTTATCTTGCCGTTCTTTCATTGGATTTCGTTTTGATTCTTCCTGACTCCCAAGCCCCATTTTTTCTAAAATGTGTTGAAGGCTTAAGGGATTATCGGGAATCGGCGCGAAAGCGACGACTCCTAAAATAACGGCAACAGCTATTGAAATAAAAAATAATACTCTCGGGCTCATCAGATTTTTTGTACCTCAATTTTTACGTAGTTTAATTTAATGACTGGGGTTTGTCAATCCTTCGACGCTTTATGATTGCTCAGGATTGATACTGAGCTATGTCGAAGTATCAATCCTTCAAACTTTTCTAGATCCGAGGTCGGCAATTGACAAACATGATTCTGACAAACATAAGCGGTTGTTTTCTCTTCAAGGGGGATTTGATTCTCTAAGGACGGAATCAGGGAAATGATTTCCTGCGCTTGCCTTTGATCCGTTGGCCTTACGATCACCACTTTGTTGGGAATAAATTTTGAAAAAAGATTTTGAATCATCTGATTGAGTAGAGGATCTTTGAGATCGCCGGATAGAATGACCTCTTGACTTGGCCCCAATAAAAAATCAAGCGCGATCAACATCTGGGCATAGGCGCTGGGGTGTTGAATAATGTCGTTTGAAAAGACCTTAAACAATTTTTGGGCGTTCTCTTCCCACTGTTCATCAAGGGTAAAATGAAAAAGCCTGACCATATCCAAGGCCGCGATGGAATTTCCCGAAGGCAGGGCTCCATCGTAAATTTCTTTCTGGCGAAGAATCACATCCGCACTATCATGAGCTGCGAAGAAAAACCCTCCCTCTTTTTCATCCCAAAAAAGACGCAGCATCTCATTGGTTAAAGAAAGCGCCTCTTTGAGGTATTCGACTTTAAAGGTTGCCTCGTAAAGATCCAAAAGTCCCTGAATCAAAAACGCATAGTCCATCAGCGTCGCGTTAATCCCTGCTTCGCCGTCACGAAAACGGTGCAAGAGTTTTCCATCTTTGGTTCTAAGGTGGTGCAAAATAAATTGGGCTGATTCTTCCGCGGCCTGAATGGTGCGTTGACTACGAAGAACGCGCCCGCCAAAAGCCAGTGAGGAGATCATCAAACCATTCCAGTCCGTTAAAATTTTGTCATCCAGATGCGGGCGGGGCCGCCTTAGACGTGCCCTAAAAAGTTTTTGATGGGAGCGCTCAATGATTTTGTTGACTTCCTCAACCGATAAGCTGAAATGTTTGGCAGTCTCTTCAACAGAATGGGCTACATAAAGAATATTTTTTCCAATAAACTCTCCTTGCGGATCAAGCTTCGCATTTCCGTTTGGTTCCACTCCAAAATAGTGATTGAAAATTTTACTATCCTCTTGCCCAAGAAGCTGGACGATCTCATTGAATCTCCATAAATAAAATGCCCCTTCTTTTTTTTCTTGAGTCCTTCGACGTTGCTCAGGATTGATGTCGAGTTCTACCGAAGCATCAAAACTATCCGCGTCCTCGGCGGAAAAAAATCCTCCTTTGGAATCGTGCAGGTCTCGAAGCACATAATCAAAAATTTCGCCAGCGGCCTTTGCGTAAAGAGAATTCCCCGTTGCCTGATACGCCTCCAGATACGTGCGAGACAAAATCGCTTGATCGTAAAGCATTTTTTCAAAATGCGGGACCTGCCAGTATTGATCGGTGGAATAACGGTGAAAGCCTCCTCCTAGTTGATCGTACATTCCCCCTTTATACATTTCGGTTAACGTCTTGTTGACCATCTCTAATGCCTTTGGATGTGAAGTTCGTTGCCACCATCGAAGTAAAAAAGAAAGGTTATGGCTCGAGGGAAATTTCGGCTGAGATCCAAAACCGCCGTATTGTTCATCAAAATAATTATTGAATTGATCAAAGGCTTTTTGTAATGTTTTCTCATTGATTGCCGCAGGGGCAACCGTTTGAGTCCGCTGTTTCAGGGTTTCCATCAGCGATTGAGCGGAGGTGAGAATTTGATCTTTTCGATTCAGCCAGGCTTCATGAAGGGAACAGAGGACCTCTTTGAATCCCGGCGATCCCCATCGCGCCTCGGGTGGAAAATACGTTCCTCCCCAAAACGGTTTTTTATCCGGCGTTAAAAAGACATTGAGCGGCCAGCCGCCCTGTCCGGTCATCGCACCCACGGCACTCATATAAATATGATCCAAGTCCGGCCGCTCTTCCCGGTCGACTTTGATGGAAACAAAATATTCATTCATCAGCCGGGCGATGTCTTCATCTTCAAACGATTCGTGTTCCATGACATGACACCAATGGCACGTCGAGTAACCAATGGAAAGAAAAATCGGTTTGTTCTCTTTGTGAGATTTTTGGAAAGCCTCCTCGCCCCACGGATACCAATTGACCGGATTATGCGCGTGCTGGAGAAGATACGGGCTTTTCTCTTTGATAAGGCGATTGGTATGAGTAAGGGTCATTGAATTTTTACAGCCCGTCAAAATCCAGGAAAGAAAGAATAAAACAAGAACCCCTTTATTTAGTTCCATAGGTTTTAGGTTTATCTTCCTTGGGAACGATCAAGGTCTCTTCACGACGGCCGGCCTCATTGCAAATGGCCAAGACCCGGATTGTATCCCCTGCCTTGGCTTCAAGGGTAAGATCAATCATTAAAAAAGCAGGTGTCGTCTGCGTTGCAAAATACAAATCGATCGGTTTTTCATCATTAAGAGAAACCTCGACTTTACGGATATGATGTTTGTGGGGATCGTGTGCGGCATGGGCGATTTGGATATGCAGATTTTTTTTATCCAGCTCATACGTTAATTCAATGCTCGAGGGAGGCGTTGCCCCTACAGAATTTATGAAACCGAAAAGTAAAATACCAATAATCAATAAAATTTTTTTCATCGCTTCACGAAACATCGATTATCCCGACAAGTTTTATTGAAATGAAACAAATATCGATTCTTCGCCACCCATCGATAAACGAGCGGCCCGATCACTCCAGAGCCAGGAAAATAAAAAATGGGAATCAACGGATAAAGCATCGGCAGTCTCAAGGAAAGCCGGCGAAAGACAAAGTATCCGCCCCCAACCATTCCATCCGGCTCGATCAAATGCAATTGGCTGGCGGCTTGTTCTTGCGTTAGGCCGGCGGGCAGCGATTGATTCTCCCCCAATGCGGTATTATAATCCCTTATCTTTAGCGTGTTGAATAAATCCATCACCCGTAGCTGCTCGACACTTCGGTGGCAAAACTGGCAGCTGCCATCGTAGAGGAGAATGCTCTGCACACCCTCTGAGGCGAGCTTTCGTCTTTCTTCAATCGTCCGTAAAATTTTTTCCGGATTGATCAATAAAAGAAGCTGTGCCGGAAACAAAAAGAAAAAGATCGCCGGCACATCGAAGGTAAGAATCAAAACAATGTGAAAGAATATTCCTAAAACAATGGCCGAATTCCGAGTTCGCCTGTAAAAAAGCAGAAACGGCATCGACAATTCACAGGCCACAATCAAGATTCCGCTCCAGTAACAAAGCTGAGGATGAACTGCGAAGAATTCCTTCAAAAGAAAATTCTTCGTTACCCCCATCGGCGGATAATTCATCAAATAATACATCGGATTATCGGTTAACCAATTGCCGCGGGCGCTGATTTTATAGAGGGCCGTATAAAAATAGGTGAAGGCAATCTGCATCTGCAAAAGTCTTTGTATAAAAAAGGGCCGCCTTCTTTGATACGCTAAAGCCTCCGCACGACGAAGAGAATCCAGTGAAAAATAATCCCCGGGATAAGGCGTTAAACACATCAAAAACAACGTCACCAAAAGAATATCCCAGGAGAGCGTTCCGATCTGAAAAGAATTCAACGCATAAAAATAGTAACAGGCCACAATCGTTAAGAGACCGCTCAACTGCGTAAAAAGGCCGATCAAAAAAAAGAACCACACAACCAAAAAGAAAAACACAAAAAATAAAACCAGCCCGTCCGGACTTTTTTGCACCAGCTCGATGACGCTCACCGGGAAAAAACTGGCGTTGGTGGTCTTAAAGGCGGTCGAATAATAATTTTCGCTTAACTGAAAAAAAGACGGGATCACATGAAAGCCCATCGTCAAGGCCACCGCTATTCGGAACAATGATAAACTGATGGAAGGGCGTTCTTCGAGGAAGAGTCTATGCCAAATTTTTTTAATCATAAGAATGGGCTCGCTCACCGACACTCATACACCACCTGCTGCACACGTAAGAGCGGTGTCTTCGTAACCGATGGATAAATAACCGCCGTCACCAGGAAATCGTCAAAATTAGGAAATTTCATTTTCAGATACCGGCAAAATGACCGTTCTTGATAAGGAACAAACACTTCACTGAGGATATTGCGATAGATGTTATCAAAGCCGATCGTCCGGGTGCGAAAGATCAAATGCGGATCAATGAGCTGCGGCTGATGATCTTTCATGCCGTAAACCTCGGCGTGAGAAAATTGGTCATTGACGTTAAAGAACATGATCCACCCCGCTGGCGGAAAAAGAAATTTCATCTGCGGCAGATCACGTTTCAAAAAAGGATTGAGGTAAAAATAGCGGATGGATTCGTAATGGAAAAGGATGGTCCAAAAGATAACGAAAATGGTTATGCATACATTTCGGATTCGAGTATTGGTCATTCTTATTTTGCACTAGCCGGCAATCTCAAACTTTTTTCATCAAAAACATCCGCGGTAAAAATTTCAATCACTATCGATGGATCCTTCCAGGCATCAGCGGGGAGTCCGGCTTTTTGCGAACACAACTGCGATAGAAATTCTTCCCGGCTCCATCCGGTTTCCCTCGCCACCTGAGGGAGAAAAACGCCGTGGTTGGGTCCGCGGCTGACAACTACACCGTGCACGCCCATTTGAATTTCGTTCACGTCATGAATTCTTTGAGGAACAGATAAAACGGAAATTTCAATATCAATCTCTTTGAGTTCATCTTTATCGACTGGTTTGAAACGAGAATCTTGCGTCGCCGCTGAGATTGCCATATCCCGCACGGCGAGATACAAAGGTTCTTGCCCAATGATCTGGCCGATACAGCCGCGCAGCGTCCCATTTTTACGTAACGTCACAAACGCCCCTTCGTTTTTTAAGAGCCTGGGATCGTTCTCGGAAATTTCCAGAATCTTTCCAGTTTCCAGATAAGTTCGGATCGTGTCACGGGAAATTTTAATCAAACGTTTTTTCTGATCTAACGTTAGTTGAGAATCATTATGCTCTTGGGCGGTTTTTTTAAAAATAATGGAAGAATACCCGACTACCCGCTCATTGTCACCGGTGACATCACCGGAATGCGCGTATTTGAGAATCTCGATCTCTTTTATGCTTTGTAGATTGGCATAGATCAAGGCGGTGATCACCGAGGTAAAACCGCACAATTCACTCTGTCCCAAAAGACACTGGGTCCACAGTTCTTGAGGATTCAAATCTTTGATGATCCCCAAAGTTTTTTGATCCATACCGCGTGCCGCATCGCCGGTGTGGTAATGGGACATATCCGTTGAGATGACAATCAAAACATCGTCGCGATCACCAATGAGTTGTTTAAGACTTTGGGCAAGATGTTCACAAACTTTATAATCCGGCCGTCCCATCAAAATGGGAACGATCTTAAAATTTTTGAACGTTTTCTGCAAAAAAGGCATTTGCACTTCCAGTGAATGTTCCCGTTCATAAACATCTCCCCGAAAACCAAACTGAGGGTCAGATTTAATTAAGTCATCGGCAAATTTTTCGTCCACCGGAATTTTTCCGAGCGGTGTTTTAAAACTTCCCTGCTTCCAGATTGAAATCCCCGGAAAATCAAAAAAGTGGCTGGGGCCGATCAAAACAATCGTCGAGTATTGGCCGCGGCTGGCTGCTTTGTAGCTGTTGGCGGCGACCGCGCCGGAATAGACATACCCGGCATGAGGGGCAATTAAGATACAGATCTTTTTATCGGAAGGATTTACTGTCGATTGTGAAAAAAATATGTCCAGATCTCGCGACAAAGTCTTTGGATCAGCGCTGTAAAACTGACCCGCGACATTGGGTTCTTTGATATTGGGATCGCCGTAAGATTTCTGACTGAAGATCATGAGGATAAGAAAGGACAGAATGTATTTTTTCATCTTAAAAAATATTCATCCAGCGAGCATCGATTGGTGCGTTCCATACGGATGATCAGATAAGCAATGAAAATCCACAGGATGCTGTCCATCAAAAGGATCGTCGGCAGCGGAATCGAAACCAGCTCGCCAAAACACCCGCATTTCTCAATGGGCAAATTCCGCCACAGCGCCTGACCTACCACGCATAAAAAAACGGCTGTTGACACCAAGAGCCCCCGCAAAGCCCATAGCGTCCATAACCCTAAAATCGTAAACACACCCAACAGCAATTCACTCCATGGAAAAAACCTCGCCACCCATTCATCCAAAGGCGCCGGCACAATATCGTAACCCCGGATCACATAAAGGAAGTTCTGATAATGACTGAGTAATTTTTCTGTGCCGGAGATGACAAAGATAAGACCAATAAAAATTCTGATCAAAACAACGGGATTCATTTATGATTTTTGTGGGTTTGGATGGACGGCGTTGGGTAAACTTTCTAAGGAAGATTTTAATTCCTTTTCTAAATTCGCCGTTCCAACGACCATTTTATTATTAATAAAATAAGTTGGCGTTGATTTTACCTCTTGGGCCTTCCCTTTTTCTTTATCTTTAAGAATCCGATTATTGATCGTGGGATCAGCCAGGCATTGTTCCAATTTTTTGGGATCAAGACGGATCGTTTTGGTCATCTCGCCAAAGACCCCTTCGGCATTTAAGAGCGGCGCCCAAGTGGACTGCTGTTTAAATAAAAGGTCATGCATCACCCAGAATTTTCCCTGACGGCCGGCGCACTCGGCATAACGCGCCGCCCGCATGGCATGAAAATGCATCTCCAAAGGATAATATCTGACTTCCAAATAAAATTTGTCCGGGTTATTCTTGATAAAATTTTCAAGGAGATGGGCGCCGTTGGCGCAGGCGGGGCATTGAAAATCCATATACTCAATAATTTTAACGGGGGCATGAGGGCTGCCTTTGCTGTGAGGCATCTGGGCCGACGATGCAAAGAGTGGATGGCCTTTAAATGATTTGACACCGGAAATGGAAATAAAGCAGACCACGATGATCAGGATCGTCAAAAAAAATTTCTTTGAAGAATTCTTGCCCACTGGTTTCTCCTTTTCTATGTCTCTATGGCGTTATTCTATATAAAAGCAATTGTTTACTGACTTCCGCAAAAGTAATGAAACACTGTGGTAGTCAGTATCTCGACCTCCGCTTTCTAAATAAATTAATTCTATTAGTTGTGCGGAGGTCAATGTTTGTCTGTGCGGCGTTATTTTATCACAAAAGAACAATTATTGACGTTTGTTCTTCTAAAATGAGTAACGCCCTAGAAAACAATCGTCGAGATACCTGCCTGTTCAATTACTTGTAAAATTCCATCGCAGAAATACAAGACGACTGGGGGTTTCGATCGGCCAGTCTTTCCTTATTAAAGAGATTCCATGATCTCCAAATATTGTTCTTTGGAGATATTTAACAGTTTCAAATTATTTAAAATCACAAAAACAGGCAGTTCACCTTTAGCCGGAATAACAACCGGTCTGTTTAAACCGACACGATGATAAATAAAATGACTGCCCTTAGTGCGGACAAGCTGGCAGCCAACAAAGCTAAGAAATTTCTGAAATTTGGCGTGATGAACAGGTCTTAGGCTGGGCATGGAATAGAAACTTCCTGTTGAAGTTCAGTGATAAATTGACGCTTAGGAGGCTCCCAATGCATTTTCGGCCTAGACACTTTACGCCAGCCACATTGCGACAGGACTTCATCCATCGTTCCCATTTTTATCACTTCTTCAAAGAAAATGTCAGCCATCTGTGCGAACATCTTGCGGACTTCAGCTAAAGTTTCGCCACTGGTGGAAATGTCCAAGGCAGGGCAATACGCGACAAACTGTTTGCCTTCTTTAAAAATTTCAACGTGTAATTTAGCAGAAAGCATATTACGAGACATAAACAACTCCTTTCATTTCAAAGTATAACATATTCTACGCCACCCAAATGTAAAAAAATCTTTGATCATTTTACCGCAGAAGGCGCCAGCGGCTTGGGGTATCGATTGGATCAGACATTTCATTAATGCCCTGAATATCATGATTAATCTTTGTAATATCTACCTTATACCCCAAAACTTCATTCATAAAATCAACAGCGGTAAAATCCAATACGAGATAATCATCGAATGGTATTAAACATAGCTTATTTCCATAAATAATTGGCTCATTCTTTTTTAGAGGTTCTTCGGCTGTCCCAATAAAGTTATCGACAACATAAATACATAGTCAAGGAACCTATGATACCCCCGATACAGCGGCGACAATTTCGTCATTTACTTTTGCGTCCATAGATATACAATATTCCTGAAATTATTCCCTATTAATAATAAAACCCTGCCCTGGCATTAACCGGGAGAGGGCTTTCCACTTTACGCCCCGTGTTTCGCAGGGGTGTACATGTCCAGTAGGCAGATTGGGCCTCCACAATAACATTAGTCAGAAAAAGGCCAATAGTAAACTTGTTGGTTAGGAAGTCAGTTGCGGCCCGGCCAAAACGAGGGCCTTTCCTTTAGGAGTATCGGTAAAAATTTTGAAATTATCAATAAACATCTGGGCTAATTTTTGGAGGGTTTCGTCGTAATCTTTTTTATCCGCCCACGAGTTACGCGGATTCAACGCGGTGGAAACGCCGGGAAGTGTTTTTGGAATTTTAAAATTAAAGACGGGCATGACCTCGCACGATGTTTGATCGATGGTTCCATCTAAAATGGCGTCGATAATCTTGCGGGTTTCTTTGAGCGCCATGCGTTTTCCAACGCCGTATTTCCCACCGACCCAGCCGGTATTGACGAGATAGGCCCGGGAGGCGTGTTCCTCCATCTTTTGCCCGAGGATATGAGCGTATTTCGTCGGATGAACCATCAAAAAAGCTTTTCCGAAACACGCGGAAAATGTTGCCTTGGGTTCAGCAACGCCCAGTTCTGTTCCGGCGACCTTGGCGGTGTAACCGCTTAGATAATGATACATCGCCTGTTCGCTGTTTAAGAGTGCAGCCGGCGGAAAAATTCCGTAAGCGTCACAAGTTAGAAAAATAATTTTTTTCGGATGACCGCCTTTGGAAACGGGTTTGACGATATTGTCAATGTGATCAATCGGATACGAAACGCGCGTGTTCTCGGTTTTTTTGCTGGAGGTAAAATCGACCTCTCCTCCGGGCGCGACTTCCACGTTTTCCAAGAGCGCGTCGCGACGAATCGCTTTGTAGATATCCGGTTCGCTTTTCAAAGAGAGGTTGATGCATTTGGCATAGCATCCGCCTTCAAAATTAAAAACCCCTTCACTGTCCCAGCCGTGTTCATCATCACCGATCAATCTTCGTTTAGGATCCGTTGAAAGGGTTGTTTTTCCGGTACCGGAAAGACCAAAGAATAAAGCGGTATCGCCTTGTTCTCCCATGTTGGCGGAACAATGAAATGATCCGATCCCTTTTAAAGGTAATAAATAATTCATCAACGAAAAAGTCCCTTTTTTAATCTCGCCGCCGTACCATGTCCCGCCGATCACGCTCATGCATTCTTTCAAATGAAAGGCAATGAACACCTCCGAGCGAAGCCCGTATTTCTCGAAATCATGGCAAGTCGCCTTGCAGGCATTGAGGATCGTCCAAGCCGGTTTAAAATTGTTCAGCTCCGGCTGTGTGGGACGGATAAACATATTTTTGAAAAAATGCGCCATCCAAGGCACTTCGGTCACTAAACGAACCGAAAGACGGGTTGCCGGATTCGCTCCGCAAAAACCGTCCATCACGTACAATCGTTTGTCGTTTAATTGATTCACCGAAATTTTCTTTAAATGATCCCACGTGAATTGGGGAATCGGTTTATTGTCAGAACCATCGGGCTTGCCTGAGGCCCACCACACATGTTGATGGCAATCCGGTTCATCAACAATATATTTATCTTTCGGCGAACGGCCCGTGAATTTGCCTGTATCAACGGCAACGGCTCCTAGTTTGCTCACGCTTCCTTTCTCATAACCCGTTAAAGCAGGATCGGTCTCGTGTTGAAATAATTCGTCATAAGAAAGATTTCGATAAATCTCTCTAGATTTGACAATACCCAGTTTATCTAAATCTAAATTATTCATGATTATAAAGTCCCAAGGAAGGCGTTAACGACTTTAGGATCAAGCTTCTCTTTCATCTTCAGGAGCTCTTGTTTGGCTTCTTCAACCGTGTAGGCTTTGCGGTAGGGACGATCGGTCGTCAACGCATCAAAGATATCCGCGACGCAAAGGATCCTGGCCAGAAGACTGATATCTTCGCCTTTTAAACCGTCGGGATAACCGCTGCCGTCATACTTTTCATGATGATGGCGGATGACATCTCCTAATTTCGCAAGCGATCGGATAGGTTTAATGATCCCCTCTCCGATTTCGGTGTGTTTTTTCATCATCTCCCATTCCTGCTCGGTCAAAGAGGTTGGTTTTTTTAAGATATCATCGAGAATACCGATCTTTCCTAAATCGTGCAGCCGCGCGCCGTCTCTTAGAATTTTTATATCTTCCTCGGACAAATCAAATTTACGGGCAATACGAATCGCATAATCAGCTACGCGTTCCAAGTGCCCGCTGGAATATCGGTCTTTGGCCTCAACCGCCAGGGCGAGCGCCGAGATGGTTTCAAGATAAGTTTTTTCGGCATCAAAGCTCAAACGAGAATTCTCGATGGCGATGGCCGTTTGCATGGCTAAATTGTAAAGCAAACTGATTTCTTCTTCTTTTTTAAAATTTTTGCTGGTATTTTTTTTCCCGGAGACAAAAATAATCCCTAGTTTTTTTCCCTTCCAATCAAGGGGAGCACACAAAACAGGAGGCTGAAATAAACCTTTGAGTTCTTCTTTTATCGGGGGCAGCTCTCCTAAGTCGGAAATTAAAAAAGGTTTGGAGGAGGATAAAATTGTCTTGAAAGGCTCATCGTCAATTTTGATCAGAGCGTGATCTTTGTCGTTAAAATCCGTTCCGTACACAGTTTTCACATAAAATCCCCCTTTTTCTTCATCCAATAACATCAACCCGCCTATCTTTGCTCCCAGGGCCTCAGCCACGGTTTCAACGATCAGTTCAAAAAA
>Ga0209515_10007129_pt1 | contig 13579 bp, 10 predicted proteins | sample Subgroupgradi54m_FD_187454 | JGI IMG/M metagenome (GOLD analysis project Ga0209515, IMG submission 187454) | Subsurface groundwater microbial communities from S. Glens Falls, New York, USA - GMW60B uncontaminated upgradient, 5.4 m (SPAdes)... ...
CGGCCGACTCGCGGCTGCTGCCGAAGCCGAGCGCCAGCGTCGAACGGCGCGGCAGTTCACCCATGAGCGCGACATTGCCGGGACCGGCCTCCCGGTACTGCCACTGCATCGCGCCGTTACGCTTGAAGTCCTGCCAGCCGTCGCTCGTGCCGACAAAACCGGCACTGGCGCGGCCCCAGGCATCGCGCTGCGTCGCCTCCACGGCGGCCAATGCCAGACCGAATGGCCCCTGCTCAGCCCACAATACCCGACGACCGTGATACTCATCGACAGCCGCGCGGTTGTCGTAGCCGGTGCCGCCGAGATGCGGCGCGAGCAGCGCGTATGGCCGAAGGCTTTCATCGCCTTCAAGCTTGACGTCTATCAGCAGCACGTCGCGCTGCTGATCCGGTGTAATACGCAGCGTCAGATCGAAACGCGGGTGGTGATGCACGACTTCCACCGCCGGCACGCCGGGCGCGGCGGTGCGCAGAGTGCGGCCGCGCAGACGCTTGACCTCCACCCAGAATCCCTTGCCGTCGGCGACGATGAAACCCAGATCGCGAATCTGCGGAATGTCGATGCGCGGGTAATAGACCTCGTTGACGATGCCGTAGCCGACGGTGTACCACAGCCGCGACGACCCCAGCGCGCAGCCGACCATGTCCTTGGCGCTGCTCGACCAGGTGGGGGAAATTCCGGGTGAACCCGGCGCGAGGTTTTCGGTGACAGGCGTGTGCGTAATCTCGTCCATGGAAAAATCCAGATAGGTTTTCAGGTTACAGGTGCTGACGGCGGCAATGTCGGCGTCAGCCAGCTGTTGCCGTCCGCGGTCACCAGCGCCTCGGCCGATTCCGGTCCCAATGAAAATTTCTCCCGACCGGCGCCACGGGCCAGTAGCTGTAGTTCTGCTGCATCAAATCGTTGATCACCACGCGGCGCTTTTCATTGTGGATATTCTCGCGTTAACGTCGCACCGCTGTGGTCGGCAACAGCCCGCGAAGTTCCGCTTCGGACAAGTCACGCCACTGGCCGACCTTCAGGCTGCCGAGTCTGATATTCATGATCCGGATGCGTTGCAGCCGGCGCACGTGGTACCCGAACACCTCGCACATGCGCCGGATTTGCCGGTTCAGTCCCTGCGTCAGAATAATACGAAACACGCAGTTATTCACGCGGCTGACCCGGCAGGGCTTGGTGCGTTCGCCAAGAATATTCACCCCACGAGCCATGCCCGTGAGGAAAGTTTCCGTCACCGGCTTGTCGACGGTCACGACGTATTCTTTTTCGTGATTGTTCTCCGCACGCAGGATCACATTCACGATATCGCCGTGGTTCGTGAGCAGGATCAGCCCCTCGGAGTCCTTATCCAGCCGCCCGATCGGGAAAATCCGCTCGGCATGGCCGATGAAATCGATAATATTGCCGTCGATGTGCCGCTCGGTCGTGCAGGTAATACCGACAGGTTTATTCAAACAGATATAGATATGCCGCTGCTTTGCGCCGACCACACGCTGGTCCACGCGCACTTCATCGCCCTCATTGACCTGCGTGCCGAGTTCGGCGCGCTTGCCGTTGATGGTTACCCGACCGCCGGCAATCCAGGCATCCGCTTCACGGCGCGAGCAGATTCCGGTTTCACTGATGTATTTATTCAGTCTCATGGGCTTGCGCGCCGCTGGCGGCGGGTCGGCACCAGCAGATGTGCAGCGTGTGCATTCAGATAAAAGCCGGACGCCGGCTTGTTACGTTTCCAGGTTGCGCATCTGCTTGCGCAACCTGACCGGCGCCCGTTTTTTACGCATTTGAATATTGAGCATTTCCACGGCGACTGAAAAAGCCATGGCAAAATAGATATAGCCCTTGGGTACGTGCACGTCGAATCCTTCTACCATGAGCGTGACGCCCACCAGAATCAGAAACGACAGCGCCAGAATCTTGATCGTAGGATGCGTGTCGACAAAATCCCCGATGGGTTTGGCGGCAAACAGCATAACCACGACCGCCAGGATGATGGCGATGGCCATGATGGAAACATGCTCGACCAGTCCGACCGCCGTTATCACCGAATCCAGTGAAAAAACAATATCCAGAACCGCGACCTGCACCAGCACCATTCCCAGGCTGGCGGCGACAACCGTGCCACCGCTGTCTTCTATTCCCTCCAGGCTGTTATGTATTTCATGCGTGGCTTTGGCCAGAAGAAACAGACCGCCCCCGATCAGAATCACATCGCGCCCTGAAATCGCTTGATTGAATATCGTCACCCACGGTTCGGTCAATCCCATGACCCAGGAAATGGAGAACAGTAAACCCAGGCGGGTAATCATGGCGAGGCCAAGACCCGATGTTCTCGCCAAGCCCCGTTGTTTCCTGGGAAGTCGACCTACCAGGATCGAGATGAAAATAATGTTGTCGATGCCCAATACGATTTCCAGCGCGGTTAACGTACCCAACGCTATCCATGCTTCGGGGCTTGCCAGCCATTCAAACATCAGCTTCTCCTGTTTTTCAATTTAAGCTCTGCAACAATAATACTTAATTCCGGACGCCGACCGGTATGTACCATTTTGGCTTGATGCGCCCCAAGTCTGTTCGGCGATGGCTACGCAGGCTCTGCTTGGAATCCAGCACATAAGATTGACCGCGATCGCGAACGAACACCACCCAATGCCAATGCGGACGGCCTTTTTCAAGATGCCACTTGATCGACAACAGGGCGAGGTCCGGTAGCGCCACCCACGAACGGAACGGCAGTTCACGGGGACCTGACTTGATGTTGAAGTGCCCAAGCAATTTCCGTACGTATGAAGTTTCCGACCACAAATTCTCGTCTTGAACGAAGATGCCGAGTGCAATAGCGATCTTTTTCACTTTCGGGTACGAAACACCGGCGATCGCGGCGACGCTCGCGATGCCGCAACCGGTACGCTCTAACTGAACCACTGGTTTCATGATGGACGCACAACACTTTGGCGCGAACGAACACCCGGAAAGCCGGACGCTGGAATACCGGGCACGGGGAGTGCGTTTAGCGCCGGGACTTCCGGCCACATTTTAAATTCGTCGTTCATCGACGGCGCTGTTGTTTTATTTTTTTTACGAGAAAGGTGTTGCGCGTGGCTGGCGTTACAGGCTCGGAAACCGTCTCAGACCGCGCGACCAAGTGATTTGGATCGTAACACCTGCAGCTGTTCAATCGCCTGTGCGTCTAAAGGCGCAATGGAATTACCGCCCAGCAGGATAATTTGACAGGCCAGCTCGAAAAACTCGGCATTTTGCAGCACATGATCGAAATCCTTGGCCGCAGTGACTTGCCCATGGTTACTCAGCAGCACCATGTCATGGGTGCGCATGGCCTGGGTTACCGCCGTGGCCAGCTCGTCGGACCCGGGCGTGAAATAGGGAACACGCGCCACCGGGCCGATATAAAACGGGACCTCGGGAATAAGGGAAAAGTCGACATGGTTTGTGGGTTGGCAGGCCACGGTCGTGGCGCAGGGCGTCTGAAAATGTAGCACGACGTTCACGTCCGGGCGTGAGCGGAGAATACCGGCATGAAAGCCGGTTTCGGAGCTGGGCTTTTTGTCATTGAGGCTGGTGCCATCGTCGAGGCGGCAAACCGCAACCTGATCGCGGGTCAGATTACTCATCCAGCTGCCCGTGGCCGTCACGAGAAAGCATTCCTCATCCACACGCATGGAAAGATTGCCGCAGCTGCACCGCACCAGTCCATGCTTGGCGACATCGTGACAAGCCTCAACGAACCGATCCAAAGTCGCATCGGGTATCTCGTGCATGATGTGTCTCCGATCAATAGTCGAACAAAACATGACCCAGGAATCATACGCGCAAATTTATTAGCCGTGTATAATTCAGCGATCGAGAACAACTGAACGTATAGCAATGCTTTCAGCACGAAAGCTTCTATTTTCTCACGCGACGGCCCACCGTTTCATGACTGCTAAAATTGCTTGACCACCATGAGACCGGGACGGTAATGGCCAGTTCGCTCGATGATCTCCCGCCGCGCGCGGCGCTGGTTGAAATCGCGCGCGATTTCCATGCGCGCGGCTGGATGGCGGGCACCGCGGGCAATCTGTCCGTGCGCGAGGACGATGGGCATTTCTGGATCACCGCGAGCGGTTGGCCCAAGGGCCGGCTGGATGAATTGGACTTTCTGCTGGTGCGCGTGAAGGATGGTGAAGTCGTCGAGCGCGTACGGCCGGACAACAAGCCCTCGGCCGAAACTGCCATCCATCGCACGCTTTATGCGCTGTTCCCGAACGCGCGCGCCTGTCTGCACGGCCACAGTGTCGATGCCTGTCTCGCTGCCGATCGCGCGAAGAAAGGCGCAAAGAGGTTGCGCCTCGCGCCGATCGAAATGATCAAGGGCTTTGACATCTGGCAGCAGAATCCGAAGGTGGACTTGCCGCTGTTCGACAATCTCCTCGACGTTGCGAAGATCGCCAAAGACATCGAAGCACGTTTCCGGAAAACCGCGCCGGCCGTTACCGCGCTCATGGTTCGTTCCCACGGTCCGACCGTGTGGGGCGCGAGCTTGCAAGAGGCCTATAACCGCTTTGAGATTCTGGAATTTATCCTGCGCTATCAGGCGCGCTCGCGCCGCTGATTTCCATTACGCGTGTTGCATTGTCATCCGCGTCTCATTGTTCGGTATTCGCCCGTCCTCCGCTAACCTTTGTTTCCTGTATTGTTTCGCGGCTGCTGAGGTTTTGAGCGGCACTTTTTACCGCTTGCCGAATCTGGCCATTCATGAATGCGGTTAGCACCACGGCGTAATGATCCAATATCTGTTCTCTTGATTTGGCTGTTTTCATGTCTGTCAGCATGTGCTCCAGACACTCCAGGATGTAATCGTGCTCAAATGAATTGTTGTCAAACTCGGTTGTCATACGTTGTTACTCCGATATAAACGCTCCACACAACACTTCCCGGCGCCGCCGGTTCTCGCACAAGCGGTAGCCGGGCTCGCTCAGAGATCGGGTCTGGGCAGCCGGTCTTGCACGGAGAGAGACTTGCCATCCTTTAGTAACCGGGTGATAGCGTCTGCCGGCTGGGGTTTGCTGAAGTAATAACCCTGCATGGCGTCGCAGTTATTCGCACGCAGGAAGTGCAACTGCTCGGCCGTCTCGACGCCTTCCGCCACGGTCTGAATTCCCAGGCTGTGTGCCATGGTGATGATCGCACGCACGATCGCGGCGTCGTCAGAGTCGGTGGTGATATCGCGCACAAATGATTGGTCGATCTTCAAGACAGTGATCGGAAATCGCTTGAGATAGCTCAGGCTTGAATAACCGGTGCCGAAATCGTCGATGGAAAAACTCACGCCGGAGGTATCGAGTTTCTGCATCAGTCCGACGGTTTTTTCGACGTCGGTCAGCAACATGCTTTCGGTGAGCTCGAGCTCCAAGTGCACGCCATCGAGGCCGGAGTTGGCAAGGATACTCGCGATCCGTTCCGCCAGATCCGGCTCGCGGAACTGGCGCGATGACAGATTCACCGAGACGTGCAGGTTGGGATGGCCCGTATCGCGCCACGCCCGCATCTGTGCACTGGCCTGGTGCAGGACCCACTCGCCGATGGGGACAATCAGGCCACTTTCCTCGGCAAGCGGTATGAACTGCGCGGGCGAAATGAGCCCGCGTTCGGGATGTTGCCAGCGCAATAGCGCTTCCAGAGCGACTATGCGGCCGCTGTGCAGGTTGACGATCGGTTGATAATGGAGTGTGAGTTCGTTGCGCTCGATCGCGTGCCGCAGCGCGCCCTCGAGCGCCATCTCCTCGTGCGCGCGTTGGGTCATTTCCGCGGTGTAGAACTGGCATGTTGAACGGCCGGCTTCCTTGGCGCGGTACATGGCGGTGTCGGCGTTACTCAGCAGCACCTCGGCGTTTGTTTCGTCGATGGGAAAGAGCGTGATACCGAGGCTCGCGCTCATAAACAATTCGTGACCGTCGACCTGTATGGGTTTTTTGAAGGTATCCAGGATACGCTGCACGACGATGGGGGCATCCTCCGCTTTCGCCATGTCGGTTAGTAAGAAAGCGAATTCGTCGCCGTCGAGACGGGCCACGGTGTCGCTTGGACGCACGGCCTCGCGCAGGCGTTTCGCAGCCACCACCAGCGCCGCGTCACCGACTTCGTGACCGAGCGTATCGTTGATGTTCTTGAAGCGGTCGAGGTCGAGAAACGCGACACCCACGAGGCGATCGTAGCGCCGGGCTTCGATGATGGCTTGTTGCAGACGGTCGGCGAACAGCAGACGGTTGGGGAGCCCGGTGAGGGCATCGTGGTTCGAGAGGAAACTCAGTCGTTCCTCGGCACGCTTGCGCTCGGTGATATCGAGTGTCACGCCGAGCATCAGGGTTTCTCCGTTGGCGACGCTCGCGAGCGGCACGGCGTGGCTCTCGACCCAGCGACGCTCGCCATCGGCGCGCACAATCTCGAAGCGCAGATCACCACGATTGCCACGCGACACGCTTTCCATATACGCCCGCACGGTTTGACGGTGCTCGGGAGCGGTAAAGTCCAGGATGGATTTCCCGATCAAGGCCTCGGGGCTCTCGACGGCCAGCAGGGCCGCGCCGGCACGGTTGATTTCCCGGATGATCCCCTGTCCGTCGACGAGCTTGATACACTGGGGACCGCTGTCAAAAATAGCGCTCAAGCGAGTTTGTTTCTCACTCAAGTCGTGCAGCGTCTGCATCGACTCGGTGATGTCCATCACGACACCGGTCATGCGCACGGCCTGGCCCTCGCTGTTGTAGATGAAGCGTCCCTTGCTGTGAATCCAGTGAACGGTCCCGTCCGGCCAGACCACGCGGTATTTGCTCTGGTACATGGTTTTGCCGCGCCGTGCCGCCTTCACTTTTTTATTGAGTTCCGGCAGGTCCTCCGGGTGTACGCAGCACGAGAAACCCTGGTAGGTGCCGTCGAACTGTTCGAGCCGCAAACCGAAGAGCCGTGCGTGTTCGGGTGACCAGGTGATGACCTCGGTTTCGATGTTCCAGTCGAAGATGCCCATGTCGCCGGCCTCGAGCGCGATCCGCAGACGTTCCTCGCTTTCTAGCAGTGCCGCGCGCGCGAGCTCCGACTCACGCCAATCGCTGTCGGACGAAACGGTGTCCGTAGACGCCGGCGTGGAAAAGAGTTTCTCGATCAGGAGCGGCAGCGCGGCCTCGAACTCGGATTTGGCCACGAACCCGTCGGCGCCCGCCAGGCGCGCGTGATAGCGGTACTCGGCGTTGTCATGCAGCGTGAGAATCACCACTCGCGGCGCGCCGGGCCGGCGCTTGAGTTCGCGCGTGGCGTCGATCCCGTTCATGTCCGGCATCATGACGTCCATGAGGACCACGTCGGGTTTGAGTTGCTCTACGAGCTGGACTGCCTCGGCGGCCGAGCCGGCGGTGCCCACGATCCGCGCCCAAGGCTGGAAGGCGAGATGCCGGCGTGCGGCGGCAAGAAAGCTCGGGCTGTCGTCCACCAGCAGCACGCGCAGCGCTTCGGTGTCCTGACTCGGTTTGGAATCGGTATTCATGGCGGTCCTTCCCGGGCGCACGTGGCGTCTTTTCTGCCCAGTCAGGATGGGTGAAAAAGGTGCCGCCCACCATCGGGCGATACCCGAGAGCGTGCTACGAAATACCTGAGGAGGGTAAAGCCGTTCGGGCCTGAAAAACCGGACTAGTCAGGTAATTCGGCCCGATGAAGGAGGGGTACGACCGTCACGTGTCGGTCCTGACCAATCCATGGTGGATGGCATAGCGCACCAGCCCGGCGACGTCGTGAATGCCGAGGCGCTCCATCAATTGGGCGCGATGGGTTTCGACGGTTTTCACGCTCACGTCCAGCAGCGCCGCGATCTGTTTGGTAGCCTTGCCCTCGGCGATAAGCTGGAGGATCTCACGCTGGCGCGGGGTGAGTTGTTCGAGCGGCCCCGAAGACACCGCGTGTCCGCCAAGATACTCCTCGATCACGTGGCGTGAGATCGCCGGCGACAGCCAGGTTTCGCCGCGCGCCACGGCGCGGATTGCCAGCTCAAGCTCCGCCGGCGCGGAGTTCTTGAGCAGATAGCCGGAGGCCCCGGCGCGCAAGGCTTGGAGGATGTATTCCTCGTCGGCGTGCATCGACAGGATGATCACGCGGGTGTGGGGAAATTCCTTGACGATGCGCGCCGTCGCCTCGAGGCCGTTCAGCCCCGGCATGGCGATGTCCATGAGCACGATATTCGGCCCGCGTGCCCGCACCAGCTCGATGGCCTCGCGCCCGTCGCCGGTCTCGCCCACGACCTCGATTTCCGGGAAGGTTTGCAGCAGCGTGCGCATCCCGGTGCGCACCAGGTGATGGTCGTCGGCGAGCAGGATGCGCAGCGCAGTCATCCGGCCGGCTCCTTCGGTGGCGTCAGGGGGAAACGGGCATGCACCGTGGTGCCGGCGCCGGGGCGAGAGTCCAGTTTCAGTTGTCCACCGGCCAGTTGGGCGCGTTCATGCATGCCAAGCAGGCCGAAACCAGAGCCGGCCATCATGTGTCGATGAGCGACGCGCGCATCGAAGCCCTTGCCATTATCGCGCACCGTCAGCTCGATGGCGTCGTCCTGGACGGTTAGCGTCACGTCAATCTTGGTCGCGGCGGCATGGCGCACGGCGTTGGTGAGCGCTTCCTGGGCGACACGAAAACACGCGGTCTCGATATCAGGCGTCACGCGCGGGATGGATACCGGGACATCCAGACTGATGTCCGCCGCCACGCGATTCGTCTGGCGTTGCACGTACCACCGCAGGGTTGGCACGAGCCCGAGATCATCGAGCATCGACGGCCGCAGGTCGAGCGACAGGTCGCGCACCCGGGCGACCGCGCGATCGATCGCTTCCATGCTTTCCTTCACGGCCGGTGCCAGGCTCGCGACCTTGCTCTGGCGCAACACGGTTTGCAGGTCAAGCTTGATGACGGTGAGCAATTGCCCGATTTCGTCATGCAACTCGCGTGCGATTTGCCGGCGCTCGGTTTCCTGCGCGGAGAGCAGACGACGCGAGAGGATTTCAAGCTGACGCGAGTTTTCACGCTGAACCTCCTCGGCCTGTTTGCGCTCGGTGATGTCCTGAAACGATCCTCTGACTTTGACAACCCTGCTTCCTTCTTTGACCGGATGTCCGATGGTTCTAACCCATTTGCGGACGCCCTTGGCGGTAATCATTTCCAATTCCAGATCGTAGGGTTTCCCCGACTCAATCGCTTCCTTGATGGCGCGCTCAATCGTCCGGCGGTGCTTGCCACGGTAAAAACTGAGTCCTGTTTCCGCGCTGGTTTTCTCGTGGGGGTCCATATCGTGTATCCGGGCGACCTCTTCGGTCCAGGTTCCTATTGAGGTGAGCGGATCGAATTCCCACCCTCCGACCTTCGCCAGCCTGCCGGTTTCGGTTAACAACTCGTCGCGTTCTTTAAGCATTGCTTCCGCCCGCTTGCGTTCGGTGACCAGCTCCGAGAAGATGATGATACCCCCGACCCCACCGTCCGCCTTACGCCACGGGCAAATCTCCCATTTCACCCAGTCAGTATGGCCGTCGGCCCTTAAAAAGGGGTCTTCGTCGCAACGCTCGGTCGCGCCCGCGAGACAGCGCTTGTGAATGTCTTTCCAGCGTTGCGATATTTCCGGAAAGATCTCGTAATGGCTGCGGCCGATGATATTTCGTTCGCCAAGACCGTAGTCGGTCATCCAACGACGGCTGGCCACGACGTAACGCATTTCGTTATCGAGCATGCCGATCGCCGCCGGACTGTGTTCCACAAAGAGTTTTAGTACTTCGTCGCGCTCGTGCAGCGCGGCTTCGGCGCGCTTGCGCTCGGTGATGTCTTGCGCGGTACCGATCATGCGAATTGGTCGGTTCCCGGTATCCCATTGCAAAACGCCGTGGCCACTGAGCACCCGGATCTCACCCTGGGGTGGAACGACACGAAACTCCAGCCACCCTGGATTCTTCCCTGCCGTACAGTCATCTATCCACGCCAACATGGCAGCACGATCGTCAGGGTGGATAAGATTGAGAAAAGAATCCGGATTGAGCGCGAAATCGTGCGGCGATACTCCATAGAGGCGATACATTTCCTCGCTCCAGGAAATTGCCTGGGTGGCGAGATCCCATGACCAGCTTCCGATATGGGCTATCCGCTGCGATTCGGACAAGAGGCGTTGCTTCTCGCTCAGGGCGTCCTCGGCCTTCCTGCGGTCAGTAATGTCTTCCGCAATCCCGAGCAGGTAGCGGGGCTGTCCATCCGGATCGCGCACCACCACCTTACGTGTGTGCGACAGGCGGCGCCCGTGCGGGGTGTCTATCGGTTCCTCGGGGATGTCCACGGTTTGACCCTTGGCCAGGGTTTCGCGGTCTTTGGCAATGAAGAACTCGGCCTGCGCGGGAGGAAAGAAATCGTGATCGTTCTTGCCCAGTATGTCCGCGCGCGCCGCGCCCATTATCTCCTCGCAGGCACGATTGACACGCACGTAACGCAGCTGCTGGGCGTCCTTCGCGAACACAATGATGGGAAGATTTTCGACGATGGCCTCGAGATCCTGCTGACTCGCGCGCAACGCCTGCTGCTGATCCAGTTTGTCCAGCGCGAAGGAAATGTCCTGCGCCATGTCGTCCAGCAGGCGCACCTCTTGCCCCTGAAAGTAATCGGGCTCCCCGGCGTAGATGTTGAGGATGCCGATAATCTGTCCGGCCTGACGCAGGGGAAACACCGCCGAGCTGGCGATGCCGAAGCGCTTGGCGCGTTCCTGCCAGGGCAGGGTTGCAGAGTCCCGGGAAAAATCTCCGGAGATAATATTTTCACCGGAACGGAAAGCCTGCCCTGACGGCCCCTGACCCTCGGGCAGATCGGCGCGCACCGATACGTTGATGTCCTCCACGTAGCCCCGTGCGGGTCCGGCCGCGGCGGCCACCCGCAACCAGCTGTCCTCCGGCAGACCGATCCAGGCAAGCCGGAAACCGCCGAAGTTGATGGCAATGTCGCACACCTGCTGGAACAGAGCGGTGCGACCGGTGGCCCGGACGATGGCATGGTTGGTTTCACTCAGGGTGTTGTAAAGCCGGTTCATCCTTTGCAGCTGGGCTTCGGTCCGATCGCGCAGCCTTTCCTGTTCTCTCTGGGCGCGCTCATGCAAACCGATCTGGTGGTGCAGCAGCAGGTAGAGCAGCAGCGTGGTTGCGCCAACGAAGACGAGGCCTTTGTAGGTCTGGAGCCGGGTGATGGCCGCGGGGTCGGAAACAAGCAGCGACACAGCCCAGTCAGACAGGAAAATCCATAATGCGGCGAATGCAGCATAGGGCAGTACGACGCGGGCAAAGATCTGGCGTTTGAGTTCTAGCATCGGTCTCCGTGATGCAGAATGACATCCTGTCCAGAACGCGAGCCCTCAGCGCGGCTTCTGTGGGTTCGGCCAGGAACTGAGCCTTAAGCGTGGACCTGAAATTCATTGTGACACTCTATTTGTGTCTAGGACAATGGAGTTGAAACGGGATGCCTATTGGCTGACCCAGCAGGTTTCTACCCCGGGCCCATTGTCTGGTAAGGTGTGTCGTATGAAGCATCTACGCTTCCTGTTATTGCTGCTCGTGGCCTGGCCGCTGCTGCTGCTGGCCAAGGACGCCGTGACGCCCGGGCAAGTGGTGGTGCTCAACATCAACGGCGCCATCGGGCCGGCAACCAGCGACTACGTGCACCGCGGACTGGAAAAGGCGCGGGACGAGGCCGCCATGCTCGTGATCCTGCGCATGGACACCCCCGGCGGGCTCGACACCGCCATGCGCAAAATCATCCAGGACATCCTCGCCTCGCCCATGCCGGTGGTGACTTTCGTCGCGCCCTCGGGCGCGCGCGCCGCGAGTGCCGGCGCCTATATCCTGCTGGCCTCCCACATTGCCGCCATGGCGCCCGCGACCAACGTCGGCGCCGCGACGCCGGTGCACATCGGCGGCGTGCCCGATCCCGGCGGCGGTTCCAAACCACCGGAGAAGGAAGACAAGAAAGATTCCCCGGACCAGAAGGGCGGCAAGGATAAAGCCGCCAAGGCGGGCAAGCCGGGCATGGACGAAAAGGCGATGAATGACGCCATCGCCTACATCCGGAGCCTGGCGCAGATGCGCGGGCGCAATGTTGAGTGGGCCGAAAGCGCGGTACGCGAGGCGGCATCCATTTCCGCGGAGGAGGCGGTCAAAAAGAACGTGGCCGACTTCATCGCCACCGACAGCGCCGACCTGCTCAAGAAGCTCGACGGCCGCAAGCTCAACGTGCAGGGCCGTGACATCACCCTTAAGACCGAAGGCTTGCAGGTTCATTCTTACGAGCCCGACTGGCGCAGCCGTCTGCTCGCCGTCATTACCGACCCGAACGTCGCTTATATTCTGATGTTGCTCGGTATCTACGGGCTCTTTTTTGAACTTTGGAATCCCGGTTATGTATTGCCGGGTGTCGTCGGCGGCATCTGCCTGCTGCTCGCGCTGTATGCCTTCCAGGTGCTGCCCATCAGCTATGCCGGTCTGGGCCTTATCCTGCTGGGCATTGCCTTCATGGTGTCCGAGGCGTTCATGCCGAGCTTCGGCGCGCTCGGCATCGGTGGCGTGGTCGCGTTTGTCGTGGGCTCGATCATTCTCATGGATACCGACGTCGAGGGTTACACCGTCGCCTGGCCGCTGATTGCCGCGGTGGCGGCGGCGAGCGCGGCGTTTTTCATCGGCGTGGTGATCATGGCGCTCAAGGCGCGTAAACGAAACGTAGTAAGTGGGCAGGAAGAAATGATCGGTGCGCTCGGCGAGGCGCTGGAGAATTTCAAGGGCGCGGGACGCGTGCGCGTGCACAGCGAGGAATGGCAGGCGCGCTCAGGCACGGCGCTCAAGCGCGGACAGAAAGTGAAGGTCGTCGGAATCGAGGGGCTGATGCTGACGGTGGAGCCGTACAATCCGGAGGGTAATTGACATGGGATTTCTCACTACATCGAGTTTTGTGCTGGTTGTCATTGTCGTACTGGTCTTTTCGTCATTCCGTATCCTGCGCGAATATGAGCGCGGCGTGGTGTTCATGCTCGGGCGCTTCTGGAAGGTCAAGGGGCCGGGGATGATCATCATCTGGCCCGGCATCCAGACGATGGTGAAGGTCGACCTGCGCATCGTCGTGATGGACGTGCCGCCGCAGGACGTGATCTCGCGCGACAACGTGTCGGTGAAAGTCAACGCGGTGGTGTTCTTCCGCGTCATTGACCCGCAGCGCGCGATCATCCAGGTGGAGGACTACTACTCCGCCACCAACCAGCTTGCTCAGACCACCCTGCGCTCGGTGCTCGGCAAGCACGAGCTCGACGAGATGCTCGCCGAGCGCGACAAGCTCAATGCCGACATCCAGAAAATTCTGGATTCCGCCACCGATGCCTGGGGCATCAAGGTCACCGCGGTCGAGATCAAGCACATCGACATCGACCCCACCATGGTGCGCGCCATCGCGCAGCAGGCCGAGGCCGAGCGCACACGGCGCGCCAAGGTGATCCATGCCGAGGGTGAGTTGCAGGCGGCGGAGAAGCTGGTCCAGGCGGGGG
>Ga0209515_10007130_pt1 | contig 13572 bp, 10 predicted proteins | sample Subgroupgradi54m_FD_187454 | JGI IMG/M metagenome (GOLD analysis project Ga0209515, IMG submission 187454) | Subsurface groundwater microbial communities from S. Glens Falls, New York, USA - GMW60B uncontaminated upgradient, 5.4 m (SPAdes)... ...
ACGAGCCGCACGCGGAGCGCAGCGGCCTCTTTCTTCACCTGAACACCAACAAGCTGGGGATCACCCTCAACCTGAAGACAGCCACCGGGGTGAAACTCCTCAAGGAGCTGGTGAAGGATGCCAATGTCCTGGTGGAGAGCTTTCCCCCTGGAACCATGGCTGATGCAGGGCTTTCCTACGAGGCGATGGAGGAGATCAACCCTCGGTTGGTCATGATCTCTATTACTCCCTTTGGGCAGACGGGCCCCTACAAGGACTTTGTGTTCACCGAGAGTACGGCCTGGGCTATGGGAAGCCGTATGAGCATCACCGGCCAGGGAGGACGGCCGCCCCACCCCCTGGCGGGCAACGCAAGCCAGTACCTTGCGGGCACCCAGGCGGCTCTGGCCACCATGGGCGCGGTGATGGGCAGCGCCCTCCACGGTATTGGCCAGCATGTGGATGTCTCCATTCAGGAGACGCTCCTAGCGGCAGTGGACTCTCGGCTGCTCTTCTTCTCTTACACCAAGGAGGTGAGCAACCGCGGCGACACCGCCCCGGCAGGCTTTCACTTCGCTAGCGACGGGTTCATTCAGTTTCCCGTCGCTGCAGTGCAGACGCGCTCATGGAACCGCCTCGTGAGGCTTCTGGAGATGCCTGAGCTCCTGGAGGACCCTCGGTTCGCCACCCCCGCCGACCGGGGGCAGCACCGGGACGATCTGGAGGCTATCATACTGCCTTGGCTCTTGGAGCGGACCAAGTACGAAATTGCTCGTGCGGCTCAGGCATTGGGGGTCTTTGCGGCGCCAGTCCTTGACGTGGGCGAGGTGGTCAATGACGAGCATTTTGCTGCCCGAGGGTTCTTTGTAGAGGTAGACCACCCGGCTACAGGCACCTTAAAGTACCCGGGTGCGCCCTTCAAGATGAAGGAGACTCCCTGGCAGGTACGGCGCCCTGCCCCCCTGCTAGGCCAGCACAATGCGGAGATTTATAGCGACCGTCTGGGGTTCAGCCGAGAGGACTTGGTGCGACTGCGCGAGGAAGGCATCATCTAGCCGACCCTACACCGTCGAGGAGGCATGAGCCATGGCGAAGCTACCGCTGGAAGGCATTCGAGTCGTTGATGCATGCGACGTGTGGGCGGGGCCTTACGCCTGTTCCCTTCTGGGGGACTTGGGGGCGCAGGTCATCAAGATCGAGACCATCCAGCGTTTTGGCACAAGGGGCCAGCTCAATCCCCCTGCCAAGCGCCCCGAGGGCACCAATCCGGTCATGTGGGGGTATCCCGACGGCATCCCCGCCCCGTCGGGCACTCGCCACTGGAACCGAGCGCCCGTTTACAACGGGATCAACCGGAACAAGCTGGGGACGACGCTGAACCTGCAGCATCCCAAAGGGAAAGAGCTGTTCAAGCGCCTGGTGGCCATCAGCGACGTGGTTATTGAGAACTACGCCGCAGGGGTGTTTAATAGGCTGAAGCTGGGCTACGAGGACCTCCGGCAGGTCAAGTCGGATATCATCATGCTCTCTATGCCCCTCTTTGGCGTGGAAGGCCCTTACGCTCACTACCGAGGCATGGGGAGCACCGCTGACCCTATTTCGGGGCATTCCACCCTGCGGGGCTACCCAGGGGAGGACCCGACCGGGCTTCAGGGCACCGTCCACTCCGACGCCGTCTCCGCCCCCATGGCTGCCTACGCTCTCTTGGCTGGCCTCTACTACCGTAACCGCACTGGCAAGGGCCAATTCATCGACTTCGGCCAGGTTGAGGGGTTCATGGGTCACCTGGGCGAGATTTTCATGGACTACACCATGAACGGTCGTGTTCAGACCTCCCTGGGCAACCGCCACGCCTCGGCGGCCCCTCATGGATGCTACCGGGCCAAGGGTGAGGACTCCTGGGTCGTCATCGCTGTCACCAACGATGACGAGTGGGTCCGGTTCTGCCAGGCATTGGGGAACCCGCCTTGGACCCAGGACCCGCGTTTCGCCACGACCCTCGACCGTTGGAAGCACCAGGACGACCTGGACCCTCTGGTGGAGGGGTGGACTGTTCAGCATGACCACTACGAGATTCTGCATCTCCTCCAGGGGGTGAGGGTCCCCGTGGGGCCAGTCCTGGACCACGGGGAGGTCCAACGTGACCCCCACATCAAGGAGCGGGGCTTCTTTGAGGAGGTGACCCACAAGGACGCGGGGACGCACCCCTATCCTGGGATGAACTGGAAGTTCTCCAAGACCCCGGTGAGCATTCGGATTCCTGCCAACGGCTTGGGGGAGCACAACGAGTACGTGCTGGGAGAGCTGTTGGGTCTGACCCGCGAGGAGATCGCTCAGCTGGAGCGGGACAAGATTATCGGGACGGAGTACCTGCCCGGCTCGGACCAGTAAGAAGAGAGCCACCAAGCTCGTTTCAACAGTCCCTTCTCCCCTTGTGGGAGAAGGTCAGGATGAGGGGTATCTGACTCTTCCCGCTTCGCGGTCACCCTCAGAGCTTGTGAACAAATCCCCTGCTGCTCGGAGTCCGTTCTTCGGTCGAAGTCCAAGCGGGCAAACGGCCATTGTTGTCATTGCGAGGCTTTGCGAGGCAATTTGGAGGAGAGGGGTCCAATGCCCCACCCCACCAGATTGCCACGCTCGGGGACTCGCTCGCAACGACAATTCCTTAATTCCTTCACAGCCTCTCACCCAGACCCTCTCCCGTCGAGGGAGAGGGGTTTTGAAATGACCTCACTTCGTTTCCCCCGTTGGTTGCTTCTGTACAGGCTACCCCAGCTCCTTGCCTCCGTAGTCCACCACCACTAGGGGAAGCCCTAGCTGCCGAAGCGGCGCCTCCACGACCTTCTGGTCACCCACCACAAGGACGGTGAGGTGCTGGTCGTCCAGGTGGTCGCTGGCGGCCCTTTGCACCTCCTCCAGGGTCAGGGCCTCCACCTTGGCGGTGGCCGTGGCGAAGTAGGACTCAGGCAGGTCGAAGAGGGCCAGGTCCGTCATGTGGTCCAAGACCTGGGCGATGGTCTCGAAGGAGCTGGGGAACCCCTGCAAAATCCCTGCTTTGGCTGCCTCAAACTCCTCCCGCGAGAGGGGGCGCGGCCCCCGTACATCGGCGAACTCCCGCAGGGTCTCCACCACGGCCTCCTTGGTAACGGCGGTGTGGACCGATCCGCCGACCATGATGGCAGAGGAGCGCCGGTGCCACTCGATGGAGGAGCGGTAGCCGTAGCTGTACCCCTTGGCCTGCCGCAGGTTCATGTTGAGGCGCGCCGAGAACTGGCCCCCGAAGGCGTAGTTCAGGAGCGTCAGCGCATAGTAGTCGGGGTGGCTGCGGGGCACGCCTATCTGGCCCGCCCGGATGACCGACTGGGCCGCCCCAGGCTTGTCGGAGAGAAAGATGGTCGTGGCGCCGAGAGATAGTCCAGGGGCGAGGGCCGGGCTCTCCCCATCCTGTGCCAAAGACACCTTCCACTCGCCGAAGTGGCGCTCTGCCCAGGAGACCGCCTCCTCCTGAGACACGTCGCCCACCACGACAAGGGTGGCCCCTGCGGGGCCGTACCGCCTTTGGAAGTGGTCCACCAGGTTCGCGCGCGTCAGGGCCTCCACCGCCTCTTCTGTGCCGGTCACTGGGTGCCCGTAGGGAGCACTGGGGCCGTAGAGAAGCATCCGCACCACTCGCTCCGCCACCGCCGTGGGCTCGTCCTTGATGCGCTGCAGGTTGGTCAGGTGCTCGCGGCGAACCCTCTCCAGCTCCTCTTGGGGGAAGGTGGGCCGCTGGACAATGTCCGCCACCAGCTCCAGCGCCTTGGGCCAGTGCTCCTTGAGGGTTTCAGACGCGAGGAGGACGTGCTCTCGACCGGTGCTGGCCGAGAGGTGGCTTCCCATGTCTTCGAACTCGTCGGCGATCTGCTGGCTGGAGCGGGTGGTGGTGCCCTCGTCGAGCATCAAGGTGGTCAGGTAGGCCAGCCCGGGTTGATCAGCGATGTCCGTGATGCTTCCCGCTCCCACCATGAGGCCGAAGGCCACCAGGGGCAACTCTCGGCGCTCCACCACCATGACCCGCAGGCCATTGCGCAGGGTGTGGCTTTGGGGAACGGGAGGGGTAAAGGAAGGGGCGCCGCCCGGTCCGGGCATCGTGGAGCGGTCCAACCCGCTGGTGGAGGACGCACGCGCCGGCTCTGGCAGCACCGCCAGCTGCACTCGGCGGCCTCCAAAGAAGGCGGCGGCAGCCTGTTGGACGTGGCCCGCCTCCACGGCCAGGTAGCGATCAAGGCTCGTGTTGATGCGGCCCGGGTCCCCGGCCAGCACGTTATAGGAGTTGAGGCGATCGGCCCTGCCGCCAAATCCACCTGTGCGCTCCATCTGGCGCACGGAGTTGGTGGTGATGGTGTTCTTGGCCCGGGCGATCTCCTGCGCCGTGGGAGGCTGCCGCCGCATCTGTTCCAGCTCTGCCTCGATGACCTCCAAGAGCTCCTCCAGGGTACTGCCCGGGGCCGCGGTCACCTCGATGTCGAACTCTCCAGCGAGCTCCGAGGGGCCGTGAAACGCAATGACGCTCTGAGCGATTCGCTTCTCGTAGACCAGCGAACGGTAGAGGCGGGAGCTCTTGCCGCTGGCCAGGATGTCCGCCAGGATGGTCAAGGGGGCCTCGGCGGGGTCAAAGCGGGGTGGGGTGGGCCAGGCCAGATACAGCCGTGGGAGCTGGACCTTGTCGTACATGGTCAGACTCACGCGTCCCTGGAGGTCCGAGTCCCTGCGGTTGAGCCGAGGAAGTGGTGGAAGAGGCGGCAGGTCATCGAAGTACCGGTGCACCAGGGCCAGGGCCTCGTCACGCTGAAAGTCGCCGGCGATGGCGAGGCTGGCGTTGGAGGGGCCATAGAAGCGGCGGAAGAAGGCCTTGGCGTCCTCCAACGTGGCGGCATCCAGGTCCGCCGGATCGCCGATGGTCCACCAGTGGTAGGGATGGGGCCGGGGGTAGAGGCTGGCCTGGAGATGGAAGCTGGCCATGCCGTAGGGGCGGTTCTCGTAGCTCTGGCGGCGCTCGTTCTTAACCACGTCCCGCTGGATGTCCAGTCGAGGCTGGTCCAGGGCATCCAGGAGGAACCCCATGCGGTCGGCCTCCAGCCACAGGGCCAGCTCCAGGTAGTTGGAGGGGACGTTCTCCCAGTAGTTGGTCCTATCGTTGTTGGTGGAGCCGTTGAGCGCGGCCCCCACCTTCTGGAGCGGCTCGAAGTGGCTTCGATTGTGGTTCTTGGAGCCTTCGAACATCAGGTGCTCGAAGAGGTGAGCGAAGCCCGTGCGTCCCGGCTCCTCGTCCTTGGAGCCTACGTGGTACCAGACGTTGACCGCGACGACGGGGAGGGAGCGGTCCTGGTGAAGGATGACATCCAGCCCGTTGGAGAGCGTGAACTTCTCAAAGGCGATGGTGACCATTGGCTCCTCCCTGTGGCAAGAGACGGCTGGGACGATTGTACCAAGGGAGCCTTTGGTTGGCTAGCAGCTACCCAAAACACCGTTTCCTACCCCCGCCTGAAGGCGGGGGCATCATGCCGCAGCGGTCAGTGTGGTGAATCAGAAGACCGCTGCAAGATGTCATTCTGAGCGCCAGCGAAGAATCTGAGCAAGCGGTCCCCACTCCACCAGATGCTTCACTCCGTTCAGCATGACAACTCGCCGCTGCGGACTTATTCAGCGAATCCCTGACTCAGGTCACTAGCAGGGTACGGAAAAACTCCTCCGACCGTAGGCGGATTCAAACGCCTTGCTATGCCTGGCCCTTGCTTGCCATTGCCCTGATTTGCTCAGGGGTGAAGTTGTTGAGCTTCACCAGCAATGCCGTGTTGCGAATGGCCGGAGGCACCATGAGCCGGGCCTCCGCCTCGCTATCGGCCTGCACGAGGATCCATGCCGTGTGGACGCCTGCCATACACCCCCACTCGGCGTTGGTCAGGTAGTGAGCCCCTGCGCGCAGGAACGACTCCAGCATCCGCAGGCAGGCCCCAGGATCGGGATCGTGAGATGCCTGAATCATGTAGTGGTCCATGCCTCTTTTCCTCTTTCACGCCCTGAGGTTGTACAGGAGACCATCTTACAACGAATCACCGCTGAGGTGGCGCTCCCGAGGGGAGCAGGTTGAAGCAGCCGTCTCTCATGCCCACCACGTACTGGGCAAGATAGAGGACGTCGGCGCTGGAGATGGTGTCAAAGGCGCCGTCCTGCTTCACGCTGGCGGCGTTCACCGCGTTGAGTTGGCCTGGGCCGTCGCCCAGGGTGCGGAGGCCCGCCAGGTACTGGGCGATGTACAGCACGTCCGCAACGGATATGACGCCATTGGCCTTGGCATCGCCCTTCCTGTAGGTGCGAATCACGGGAGGCGGCGAGCCCAGGGAGTTGGCGTCCGCATCGAAGACATCTACAAAGGTCAGGGTCACCGTGGCCGCCTGGTTCGAACAGCCGAGGAGGCGCAGGGGGAGGAAGGCCAGGTCAACGGGCCAGGGGGTGCCGAGGGCGTTGAAAGCGACAAGCCCCGTGACCCCTGCGGGGTTATTGATATTGGCGGCGCCACCGTCGAAGGGGGGTTTGAGGCGCGCCTCCAGGACGTTGACCAATCCGCCGGGGTAGGCCAGGTTGGCCTGGTAGGCCCCAACGAGCACACCAGAGACAGGCTGGCCGCTTATGGCGTCCACCACCTGGAGAATGGCCGGTGTCACCCCGGCGGCGCTGTCGGTGTCCAGCCCTGTTTTGAGCGCGGAGAGGGTGTATGGGGGCCCTGGGGTCACCGCTATGCACTGAGAGAACTCCGAGGTGTTGCCGCTAGGGTCGGTGGCGGTGGCAGTCACAAAGGCGCCGAGGAGAGTTCCCACGAACAAAGTGGCTGAAAAGGCGACGTCGCCAACGCCATCGGTGACGACGTTTGTAGAGACGATGAAGGTCTGGCCCTCGCCGTAGCCCGAGGGGTCGCAAAAGGTGTTGGCAAAGAACTTCAGGATGAAGGAGGTGTTAGCGGTGCTGTTCAGGCTCGCTTTGATGGTGGGCGCGCCTCCTAGCGGAGAAGTGGCGGAGGTGAGGACGGGGAAGTTCTGATGGTTGTTGACGCCTCCATCGGGGTCCTGGGGATCGTTGGGGGTCACGCCATCGTCCTCCAGGTCAATTCCCAGCCCTCCGTTGGAGTAGATGGCGTTGGCGAGGACGGCATTGCCGGTCATGCCCTGGTTGGGGTATTGCATAGAGACACCGTCGCCGCCGTTGTAGGCGATGATGTTGAAAGTCACGGTGTTGTTGCCGGCGCTGCAACAGATCCAGACTCCATGGGAGCTGTTGCCCAAGGCGCCAGTGCCGGCGGCGTTGGTGCCAATGAAATCGCCCTGGACGGTGTTTCCCCCTGTGTTCCCGATGCTGACCCCATACCGATTGTTGCCGGAGATCACGTTGCGCTGGCTGGGGAGAGGCCCGCCTATGAGGTTGCCGCTTGAATTGACCATCGCAACGCCATCGTACGAGTTTCCCAGGTCCACCGTGCCCGTGACGTCGGTGCCGATGTAGTTGCCCTGGATGACGTTGCCGACACCTCCATCTAGGAAGATGCCGAAGCCGTTAGCCCCCACAAAACGGTTGACTGCCAGCCCCCGGATGGTGCTGCCTCCGGCGGTGACGAGCAGGCCCATGGCAAAGAACCCCGCTCCGCTGCCGTTGATCTCAATAATGGGAGTGCCCGCAAATCCCGGCTGGGTGGTCCCATCAAGGACCACAGGACTGGTGATGGTGGGCAGTTGAGAGCCGGGGGTGATGGTCTGCACTCCCCCGGGCAGGATGTTGAAGGTGATGGTGTCCAGCCCGCCGAGGGCGTTGGCCTCCTGGATGGCCGCTCGCAGGGTGCACTCGCCGGTGGCCGTGGCGCAGACGCCATCGCCTAGCGCGGCATCAGGCGCATCGCCGGTGGAGTTGACGGTGAGGACGACGGCTGCGTGGGCTTGAAGGGCCAGGGCCGCCAGCAGAAGGAGGGCGACGCCTGCCAACACCATTGGCCGCAGCCTGCGAAATACGGCCATGTGTGGCCCTTTCATTCACGCAGTTGGGCCAAGCATACCCCCGGCCTCTCCTAACGTCAACGCATGTATGAACCACCACGCGCTCATGCGGCGGGGACACCCCTTCGCCATTGACAGGTGGTGTGGCCAGGGGTATGCTGCCGCTACTCTCACCCCCAGGCGCTTTGCGGCGCTTGAGGGGTGGGCAACCACGCAGGAATGGAGGCCCTATGCCAAGCTATCTTTCGTTGATTAATTGGACGGACCAGGGTGTACGGAACATCAAGCAGAGCCCCGAGCGGCTGGACGCCGCAAAGGCGGCGACGATGCAGGCCGGCGGGCGTATGATCTTCTTCTACCTGACCATGGGGCAGTACGACCTGGTGACCCTCAGCGAGTTCCCCAACGACGACGCGGCGGCCCGGTTCCTGCTCACCATCGGCAGCATGGGCAATATCCGCAGCACCACCCTGAAGGCCTTCACCGAGCAGGAGTTCCGCACTCTCATCGCGTCGCTGCCCTAGCTGGGGCCATTCGCTCATGGTTCGACAAGCTCACCATCAGCGGAACGAACAGCCGCTCATCCTGAGCTTGTCGAAGGGTGGGCGGTTGCTTCTTGAGGAGAGGCGAGCCAAGGAGGGTAAGAAACCTCTGGGCCTGTTCCGCCAACCGTGCGTGGAGCTGGCCCAGCGCCCTGACACCGCCAAGGTCTGGTGATCAGCGGAGCTGAGGCGGAGCGCCAGAAGGAGAGTGTACAATGGTGGGGGTGACGCATCTGACCACGACAGGAGCGCGTTGTGAGGCCCTCCCTACGCCTTGGGCGCATCGCCGGCATTGAGATCGGGGTCCACTACACCTGGCTCTTCGCCTTCGCCCTCATCGCCTGGTCCTTGGCCGAGCGCGTCTTCCCCTCGGAGTTCCTGGGGAGTAGGGCCACCTACTGGGCCACGGGCGTCCTGGCGGCTCTTCTTCTGTTCGCATCGGTCATTGTCCACGAGCTGGCCCACTCCGTTGTGGCCCGCGCTCGGGGGATGACCGTCCACGGCATCACCCTCTTCATCTTCGGCGGGGTCAGCAACCTGGGGGACGAGGCCAAGAGGCCCCAGGACGAGTTCGCCGTGGCGGTGGTGGGCCCCCTCACCAGCCTGGCTCTGGCCGGCGCGGCCTGGGGGCTTCTGCAGCTGCTGGGCAACGGGCGAGGGCCGGTGACGGCGACCCTCGACTACCTGGCCCTCATCAACGCCCTCTTGGCCGCGTTCAACATGCTGCCTGGCTTTCCGCTGGACGGGGGCCGGGTGCTGCGCTCCATCCTCTGGGCCACCATGGGAAGCCTGGTGCGGGCCACCAACATCGCCGCCAGGGTAGGGCAGGTCTGCGCAGGGCTTCTCATCGCCTGGGGGTTCTTCCAGGTGGTGCAGGGCAATCTGTTTGGAGGCCTGTGGATCGCCCTCATCGGCTGGTTCCTGAATAGCGCCGCCGACGCCAGCCGCCGCGAGGTGCGTGTGCGGAGTCAGTTTCAGGGCATGCGGGTCCGGCAGGTGATGGAGCCATCCCCCGACACGGTGACTCCGGAGACCTCGGTGGCTGCGTTGGTGGAGGTGTGCTTCCTTCAAGGGGGTCGCCGCGCCATGCCGGTATGCCAGGAGGACCGACTGGTGGGCATCGTGACCCTCACCGACGTCAAGGGGGTGGCCCAGCAGCGGTGGGCCCAGGCGCAGGTGGCGGAGATCATGACCCGCGCGCCCCTTTACAGCGTGCGGCCCGAGGACGACGTGGCGACGGCCCTGCAGCTTCTGGCGGAGCACGACATCCACCAGGTGGTGGTGCTCCAGGGGGAAAAGCTGGTGGGGCTGCTGACCCGGGCGCACCTGATCCGCTACATGCAGTTCGCCCAGGAGCTGGGGGTCAGGCCAGGGGCCAGGCCGTCAGGGTAGGGGCACCAGGGCGTCGGTTCGACAGGCTCACGATGTATTTGATTGAGAGCTTTGACTTATGATAGTTTCTTGCGATTCTTCAAGGGGAGCGGGTTGCCGATGGAGAGGGCCCCGAGCAGAGGCCTTTGATTGTTTCCCCGGATGCCCGAGGGTAGACGCACGGCTGGACTCCTGAGAGGTGAGTCCATTCAGGATAGCAGGCGGGGAGCGGTCTGAGGGAGGGGGAGTTGGCAGCGGAGGGGCGTGCCACCGACAAGTCGAGCGTCTTCGACCTGCACCCGCAGCTTCGGTGCGGGCTTGGCGGCAAGCGCTTGGGTTGCGGGCTCCCTAGAAGGATTGCCTTCTGAACCAACAAGCTGCGAGCCCCGGAGGGTTACAGCGTGTTGATTGTCAGCACATCGGTCCCATATTCGAACACTTTGACAAGGTCAGTGCATAGAGACGCTATCTGCTTGGCACTTAGATTGGATTCCACATAGAGACCGGCGAACTGAAGAAGCCGAGGACTGCGAAGCTCATCCCCACTACGAGAGAAATAAGGTCTCGTGCGCCCCCGAAGATTGAGGACCTTGCCAAAGTTCTTGTTGTGCCGTGTGTGCAGGATCTCGCATACGCCGACAAGTACGTCTATCCAGGCTCCGACATCATAGGTATTGTGGTCGAAAACAAATGTGGTCGGCCTTCTTCTTGTTAAGCCCGGCTTCGGCATGTCTTTGGTCGGGCGTTCGCTTGCTGTCGAAGGTTGCATTGGGGCTGGCGGACGGGGAGCGACGGTTGGTGCCGAGATCTGGAGAGATGGAAGGTGCTCCTCCAAGAACCGCGCGACGATATCAGTGTCAGGCTTGAAGCCAGACATTCGCTCCGTAGCCTCTGCAATCAAATCAACTAGCAGTCCATCTGGCGTTTCCACAATATCATTCCACGCGCGCACTAGCGTCCTTCGGATGGTTTCGAGCTTAGCTTGGGAGTTTATGATTTCTTCGGCGGCATGCACTGCGTTAGCGGTTTTGACCTCCTCGCGTGAGAGAAACCGCAGGAATCGCTCTTGGACGACCTCGGGGTCCTGTGCCTCCAGATCGATTGTCAAAAATCGCCGCTGTTCCCAACTCCCTTCACGGAGAGGCAGGTAGAGCCACCAGGTACGGCCGTTGGTGAGCGCCGCGAGCCGCACTCCCTCTTTGAAACAATAGTCCAGGAGTTGCTGCTGATGATTCTGTAGGTCCTCACTTGGTTTCTTTACTTCGATGAACACCTTGCTGGCCCCATCTATCCTGAGAGCGTAATCCACTCGTCGAGTACCCACAGTGTATTCTGGTGTCACCTCTGAGAGGTCAAAAGCATTCCACCCAGCCAGACTGAGGAGGTAAAGCACGATTCCCTGTTTTGTACGAGCCTCATCCAAACTGGCCAATGGCATGGTGTTCTTGATTTGGGTGGCTGCACCAGCGATGGTCTCGCTCATCCCGTCCCCCCTCAAAACCTAGTCCTTCTGACTTGCCCCATTCTACTCCCCTGGTGGGTGCAGGGCAGGCCCTGCCTAGGCGCTGTTCCTGCTGGGCTACCGGCCCACATTGGCCTCCCAAATACGCCGCTCCTCTAATTCCTCGGCCCATGCCTCAGGTTGGGACCGGAGAGCTGCATACGCATCGTTGGCACGTTGAAGCACCAATTGGCGCCTGTACTGCTCCACGGCCCTGGCGATGAGCGACTGCATGGACTGATTCGACTCTCTGGCGAGCGCTTGTATGACCGCACGCGTCTCAGATGTCACTCTAACGGTGGCGGTAGACATTGCCACATCTCCTGTACACCATTTTGTCTACTCTGTTGTAGACAACTCTGGAAAGAATATCAACAGAGCTAGCGCTGCCTGCTGGGTGCAGGGTGAACCCTGCCTAGGCACTGTTCATGTGGATGCGGAGGTACTCCTGGAACCTGGCCTCCAGCTCAGGCTTCTTCAGAAACACGCCTCGACGGGCGGTGGTGAGGGTGCTGCTCAATCGCTGCTCCACGCCCCGCTGGATCATGCAGTAGTGGACCGCCTGGACCACCGTGATGACCCCCAGGGGGTTCAGGTGCTCGTCAATGGCGCGGGCGATCTGCTGGGTCATCCGCTCCTGGAGCTGAAGACGCCGGGCGAACACCTCCACTACCCGGGCCAGCTTGGAGAGCCCCGTGACGATCCTGCTCTCCGGGTTGGGGATGTACGCGATGTGGACGAGGCCACGGAAGGGCGCGATGTGGTGCTCGCAGGTGGAGGTGAACTCGATGTTGTCCACGATGATCATGTCGTCGGAGTGGGCGGGGTAGTCGTCCTCGTCCAACGTGAAGATCACCTTCAGGTGCTCCTGGGGGTCCTGGTCGTTGCCCTGGGTGTACTCCAGGAGGGCCTTGGCCCATCGCTCCGGCGTGTTGCGTAGCCCCTCCCTGTCCGGGTCCTCCCCCAGCAGGATGAGGACCTCCTTGAGGTGGGCCCTCAGCTTCTCTAATCGCTGGGAATCGTTGGCTTTCATGGCGCCTTGGCCTCCGCGTAGCAGGGTGCTGAAAAACTCTTTCGACCATCCCCCTGGCCCCCTTTCCTTCGGCAAGCTCAGGACAGGCTCTAGAAGGAAGGGGGAGGTTTTAGCTATGGGGGACACCCCCATACCCCCGTCCCTTCGGCTTCGCTCAGGGCAGGCTCCGGGGACTCCGCCTCCTCTGAACTCCTCCTCTTTGGGACTATTAGGGCAAAGCCGCGTAGGCAGTAGGGTCTGGAACGCCCGCCTTATGGAAGGCGGTTTGGCGCTCGTGGCACTTGTTGCACACCCCGCAATGCACGCCCCGTCGGGGCGCCATGCACGTGAGGGTCAACCCCAGGGGCAAATCTGAGTGTTGCCGGATCAGGTCTTCCTTGTGCAAGCCCCGGTAGGGCGCCACGATGGTGATGGGATGCCCCAGCCCCTGGCTCAGCACCCTGGCGTAGCTTTCAAAGAAGTGGGGAGTCGCATCGGGAAAGGGGTTGCCTCCCAGGGACCCGATGGCGATGCGTGATACCTGGTGGATGCTGCACCACACCGCCGCCAGGCCCAGGAGCAGGATGTTCCTGCCCGGCAGCTCAACGGCGGCGTCCTCCATCTCGGCGCCCGGCACCCCCTGCCCGGTGATGCTCCAGTGGTCTCCGTAGACGGGCTGGATGGGTATCGAAAGGACCGTGATGGGTAGGTGGACGTTTGGGCTGCCCAGGGCGGCCAAGAAGGCCCGCAAGGCCCCCTGCTCCGCCTCTTCCCAGGCCAGTCCCTCCCGAACGTAGAGGGGATAGACCTGGGAGTCCCGGGCCAGGTCCGCTAGCAGCACCGAGCTGTCCAGCCCGCCGCTGGCCAGCGCCGCCACCTTGTCCACCGTTACTCCTCCCTTGCGAAAAGCCGCTCGTGGTGAGCCCTTCGGCTACGCTCAGGACATGCTTGTCGAACTATGAGCAGGCTGCTGAATAACCCGTTTCGACCATCCCCCTGCCCCCTTCCTAACCAGGAAGGGGGTGGAAATTGGATCTGGGGGGTACCCCCAGACCCCCAGCAAAGGGGGCTCGCCCCTCTACGCTCTTTTTTTCCGCGTCCCTCTACTTAATAAACCCCTCGTAGCGGCGCATGGTCAGCTGGGCC
>Ga0209515_10007134_pt1 | contig 13565 bp, 12 predicted proteins | sample Subgroupgradi54m_FD_187454 | JGI IMG/M metagenome (GOLD analysis project Ga0209515, IMG submission 187454) | Subsurface groundwater microbial communities from S. Glens Falls, New York, USA - GMW60B uncontaminated upgradient, 5.4 m (SPAdes)... ...
AGTCGTCAGCGCAAACGGTAATTGGCGGCGCAGCCCTTGGCTCAACGGGCCATCGAGTTGATAACGCTGCGGTTTCTGTGTCGTCATGGTCCGCGCCCGTCGCTGCGCCAACGCTAATTGAAACAGGAAGAGTTCATCAAACGCCAGCCGCTCCTGGGCCAGCTGCAACGCCTCCCACGATGATGGAAAATGCAGCTCACGGATGGCTCGCGAAACATCGGGCCACTGTCTGGCGTGGCGCATCGACTCTGGCAGTGGATCGTCAAGCGCTTCCACGTATCGCTCGAGCGTTGTGAACAGCATCTGACGAAACCATCGCTGGCCAATGCCGATGGTCAGCGGATACATCGGCACGATCCGTCCCATATGGATCGAGGAGCCGGCGTCATCCGCTTCCACGCGCTCGATCTCCGGATGCATCATCTGGGCACGGGAGCCGGCGTCAAGCCGTCCATAGAGGATCACCTCTTCCCCGACGGTGAGCTGACGCTCGAGATACGGCTGGTTGAACCATACGCCATAGAGAATGCCTGAGGAGTCTCCGATGGCCGCTTCAAAAATCGTCTGCCCGCCACGAATTCGGCGCAGACCTTTCGCCAGCACCTTCCCGCGAATCGTGGTGACTTCACCAGGTCGCACATCATGGATGGGAGCAAGTCGCGTGCGGTCTTCGTAGCGCCGTGGCGGGTAGTAGCAGGCGTCTTCGACCGTCTGGATGCCTAACTGCGCGAGCTGGCTCAACCGATGGGGTCCGACCCCTTTGACATAGCGAATGGAGCACTCGCGAAGCGACGCCCGTTCCCCCACCAAACGCGGGGCACTGGACTGTCGCCTATCGTTGGGTGGGGAGACTTGTGCAACAGTCATGGGGTGTGTATAATAACGCACCAATTGAGCCGCAAGAACGACGTCCTTCAGGAGAAGAACATTCCATGCGAATCTGTGCGATTTGTGGAAAGCGTCCTGTCGTCGGAAGTCATGTGACCCACCGTGGGATGCTCAAAGTGAAAGGTGGGGTGGGTCGACGAACGGTGCGGGTCAATCTCCGGCGTTTCCGGCCAAACCTTCAGCACGCCACCGTCATCTTCAACGGCACCGTCAGGCGAGTTCGCGTGTGTACGTCGTGCCTGAAGTCGGGACGGGTTCCCAAGGCTCCGTTGAATCCTTCACGTCGCTCACCGTAAGCAGAACCGCTCCGTCCGTGGTCAACGTCGGGCTTGCCACGACATCGTAGGGCTCTCCACTCGCGACCTCCGGAAATCGCCCTTTCGCTGGGCAGCGCGTTGTGCCATCACTCAGGACCGCCGTCCGCGGGGACTGTGACTCGATGCGCACGTGACGTATGATCATCGTTGGGCGGGGATTGCCGTGTCCAAAGGGCGCGAAACGCGCTACCTCCTCGACCCATCGCGCCGTCACATCTTCCAAGGTAAGCTCCAGATCAACCGTCCGAGTCCTCACCAATCCTTCCCGCCCAAGGGATCGCTCGGCATGCTGATTGACCAGCGCGCGAAATGATGGGAGATGTTTCAGGTCCACCGTCAGGCCGCACGCCTGGGCGTGTCCCCCGAATTGCACGAGCAACTCCTGACAGGATTTCAGCGCTTCCAAGAGATTGAAGAGCGGAATAGAGCGGCCCGAGCCTGTTCCCTGACGATCGGTGAGCGCGAGCGCAATCGCTGGTCGTCCGTAGCGCTGCGTCAGCTGAGACGCGAGTGGTCCCATCAATCCCTGATGCCAGCCTTGGCGACTGACGACCATCACAAACTGATCGCGAAAATGCCACCGGCTCACTTGCGCCTCGGCTTCAGCGATCATCCGTCGATAAAGCTGCTTCGTCGTCGTATGCGCGGCCTCAGCCGTGGTCATCCACGCCTCAAGCGACCCATCCACATCGCTGCGCAGGAGATGCCACACCGCCGAAGGATCGCCTAATCGTCCGCTCGCATTCAGTCGCGGCACCAACCGCCTCGTGATCTGCTCAGGATCGGGTTGCGTCGTCTGCGTCGATTCGCAGAGCCGCTGAAGACCAGGACGATCGCTCTGGATGATTCGTACCAAGCCTTGAGACACGATGCTGCGGGCCGCGCGCAGCAGCGGGGCGCAATCCGCCAATAACCCCAGAGCCGCCAGATCGAGATAGCCGGACAAGGAGGATTCGTCGGAACCGTTAAGCAACGCGCCAGCCACGAGGAACGCGAGCCCCGCACTTGAGAGCTCGCGGTATGTCCCGGTGGGATCACGATGGGGATTGATCATCGCATGCGGCTCGGCCCACGCCCCTAATGGAAGATGGTGATCGATCACGATCACATCGATGCCGCACGCGGCAAGACGATGGATCGCCTCCGGTTGGTTGGTGCCGCAATCGACGAGAATCACCAGGCGAGTCGCAGAATGGCAGAGTTGCTGGACGATCGACGATGGAAGGCCGTAGCCATCCGTGATGCGATTGGAGGGCTTGGCACGTACGACAGCGCCGAGCTGGTGTAAGATCTCGTAGAGGATCACGCTGCTTGTGAGGCCGTCGACGTCCGAATCGCCGAAGATAAAAATCGGTTCCCGCTTGGCGATCGCGCGTCGCAGTCGCGCAATCCCCCGCGTCACATCTGGCAGCGTGGAAGAATCGGCGAACGCCTCGAGGCTCGGATGAAAGAATTGCTGCGCCTGCGCGTGAGTCGTCACCCCGCGATTGAGCAGCAGCTGCGCAGTCAGAGGATCCACCCCGAGTGATGCCGCTAGGTGAGAAGCGGCTTGAGGGTCCGCGGGGTGCACGCGCCACACGCAAGGGCCTGGCATGTTACGCTTTCTTCGTGAATCGTCTCCAGGTAATCACAAGGGGCGAGGCGATGTACACGGTCGAGTACACCCCCGAGATGAAACCGATGAGAAGACAGAACGCAAAATCGTGCAGGACTTCTCCCCCGAAGAAATATAACGCCAGCACTTCGAGGATGACGGTCAGCGTCGTCAAGATGGTCCGTCCCAACATCTGGTTGATGCTGAGATTAATGACCTCGGCCAGATCCGTCTTCTTGCGGATGAGTCGAAGGTTCTCCCGCACCCGATCGTAGACGACAATCGTGTCGTTGATCGAATAGCCGGCGATGGTCAGGAGCGCAACGACGACCAGCAAATCAATCGGGCGTCCAATGATACAGAGCAGTCCGCCCGCCATAATGACATCGTGCAGAAGCGCAATCACACCGGCGACCCCGAATTCAACGTTCCTGAACCGAAACGCCACGTAGAGCATGATCCCCACCATGGACCAAGCAATCGCCCACCATGCTTTCTGACGCAGGATCTTTCCAACGGTGGGACCCACTCGCTCTACCCGCGTCAGCTCAGGCGCCACCTCCTGCCCGAAATCAGCCGTTAGCGCTTCACGGGTCTTGGCCATTGTTTGTTGGATCGCCGCGTCGGTATCCTCTGGGGTCCGAATGAGCCACTCGGTCGGCGCTCCAAACTCCTGAATCACCGCGCTCCCAAGCCCGACCTTATTCATCGTGGTCCGCAGCTCATCGGGACTGAGCGCGCGATGGAATCGGTACTCTTGTAACAACCCTCCGGTAAAGTCCAGCCCGTAGCGTTGTGCGCCTCGATGCACAAATGCAACCGCTCCGGCGAGTGTGAGGACACCGGTCACAAGATAGGCAATGCGACGCTTGCCGATGAAATCGATCTTGGTTTCCCGCAACAGGTGGAGCATGGACAGTTTCTTGAGCCAACCCGAAGCAAGTAAGAGGTCGAACAAAATCCGGGTGACGAAGATCGCCGTGAACATGCTTGCCGACAGACCAGTGATCAGCGTCGTGGCGAAACCGCGGATTGAGCCGGTCCCGAACCAATAGAGGAACAAGGCGGAGATAATCGTCGTGAGGTTGGAGTCGAAAATCGCCGAGAAGGCTTTGTCGTAGCCACCATCGATGGCTAAACTGAGCGGACGGCCCAGCCGCAGCTCATCGCGAATCCGTTCGTTGATGAGGACGTTGGCATCCACCGCCATCCCGAGCGTCAGTATGATGCCCGCGATGCCGGGCAGTGTGAGCGTCGCATGGAGATAGCCCAAGACCCCGAGGATGAGCAGGAGGTTGAGCCCCAGCGCAAACACCGCCACGATCCCGGCGATCCAGTAGTACACCACCATGAAGATGACGACGAGCAGTCCACCCACCGCCGATGCCACAAGACCAGCGTGAATCGAGTCTCTCCCGAGCGTCGGCCCGACGGTGCGCTCCTCTTCAAGTGAGATCGGAGCCGGCAGGGCACCCGCGCGCAGCACGATGGCAAGATCGTGGGCTTGCTCGGCGGTGAAATGGCCGGTGATCTGCCCGGAATCCGTGATACGACTTTGAATCGTCGGCGCAGACTGCACTTTGCCGTCGAGCACAATCGCCAAACGACGATTGATGTTCGCTCCGGTCAAACGCCCAAAAGCTTTGGCGCCTTCCCGCGTCATCCGAAAACTCACGGCGGGCCAACCCATCTCTCCGGGCGTGACCCAGGCATCGGAGAGAACGCCGCCGGTGAGCACACCTTCACTATCGAGCAATAGCGGCGCACCGGTCTCATCTTCGGCCAGTTGATAGCCCTTGGGCACATGGCCATCAATAGCTTGCTGGAGCAACCGCTGATTTTCCGCAACGAGCTTGAACTCAAGCAGCGCTGTCTGTCCGATGAGCTTGATCGCTCGCTCGCGGTCGGTGATTCCCGGCAGCTGCACCAGGATATGGTCAGTCCCTTGACGCTGGATCTGCGGCTCGCGCACCCCGAATTGGTCAATGCGGTTTCGGATGATCTCCGCCGCCACCGCAGTGACATCCTTATCGCGCGCCTCGGGCGGCACCTTGGAGGTGTCCACCTTCAGGATGAGGTACATCCCCCCTTGCAGGTCGAGCCCGAGATTAATCCGCTGCGAGAGCGGAAACGTATACCAACAGGCCGCGGCCACAAGGGCCAACACCAGTGGAATTCTCCAACGCAAACTAGACGACGTCATGAGCTGCGTTTCTCCCCGGTGGCTCCTTCACTCGACGCTGTTTTTGCCTTTACCAGCCGGATGATCGCCGATGGCTCAATGTCCACACGGACGTTTTCCGCGATCCGCAACGTGATCGCCTCGGACTTGATGTTGACGATCGTCCCAAACAGCCCACCACTAGTGACGACTTCATCGTTCTTCTTGAAATTTTTCAACATCTGCTCATGCGCCTTCCGCTCCTTTGATTGCGGACGGAAGACCAGTAAATAGAAAATGAGTGGGATCATGACGAACATCGGAAGCATCGCGAGCGGCCCTGGCGATGCAGCGGTTTGCTCTGACATTACGTGCCTCCTCCAATGACGACGATCGGTTGAGTTCGTACACGCTTGACGTCGATGAGCTCGATGCCGGGGTAGTAGTAGGCCAAAATTTCCAGGGTGGAGAGTCCGCGTCTGGCCAACTCCGCAGCCCCCCACTGGCACATCCCCACCCCATGCCCCCAGCCATGCCCCTGCAACACGAACGCATCCCCCACATCCACGATGGAAAACAGCGGACTGCGAATGCGATCAAAGCCAAACAGCGAGCGAAAATCATAGCCGCTCATCCGAATCGTCCGCAGCGCTCCCCGCACCGTAATCTCTTCGGCGCGACCCGAGGTGGTTCGCTTAGTGACCTCCACGTCACGGATGGATCCGATCGCACCGTAGCGGCTGTTGCGCAGTGCCCAGTTGATATCGGCTTTCGTCAACCGTCGCTGCCATTGAAAAAACGGCGAAGCCGAGCAAAACGTGCACGCGATGCCACCGCGCAGCGGCTCAAGATCAAAGTTGCCCATGACCCGCGCGTGTTCGGTCTTCCCACCGCAGGTGGAATGATAAAACGTCGGAAACAGCTGGCCGTGATACATCGCAATCCATCCCTCGGTGGCTTTTACCGCTCGGGTCGTGGCCGCCTTCTCACCCGTTTTGCCACCGTAGTCCTGCGACATCACGTCGCCCGTCACATCGTAGTCCACTTGTTCTTTGGTGAACCGTTGATAGAGCGCATAGGTCCGCGCCGCAATCGCAATGGCCTTGAGGGCTTCAGGCGGCCAGTAGTCGGGTGCCTCCTTGCTGAGGACACCGCGCAAATAGTCCTCGAGTGACACATAATTGACGACGAGCAACGTGAGGTTGTTCTGGCGCACAATCTCGATCACGCCGCGCAATCGCTTCCCATTGAGACTGATCGTGGCATCGCTCTCCGGCTCGATCCGAACGCCGAAAAACGGCAAGATGTCCTCGCCCAACGCCAAGCCTTGCGGGAGTGCTCGGACCGCAACTTGATGGAGCCGACGACCCTCCTGAATCGGCTCACCCGTATGCAGGGCGAGCAACTTAAAGCGACCGTATATTTGGAGTGCGACTTGCGGATCTTCGCGCACTACGGCCACGCGAATCCACTCGGGGTTAGGCTGGGCAATAGCCGTCGGCACACCGACGAGAAGAGCCGTCACGAGGAACCCAAGAGATGTTGTGTGCATCCAAAAACCCCGTGGGATTGTAAGCGGGTGACGCGGTGGCCGAGCGATGTGGGAGGCTCGCAGGCCCTCAGGCCGGCGAGGGGAGTCGCGACCACAGACCACGAGGCCCGACGAATCGGAGGGCCGACTTCCTTGGGAGCGACGGCTGGCCGACCGGAGCGAACGCAGTGAGCGCAGGCGCCCACACCGGGCGGCGGGGCCCACGGAGCTGGACACCGCGGCAGGACCCGCCGAATTGGCGTTGGGATGAATGCTCATGTTCATCGATGGAATCGACTGATCAGCCAGGCGATGAGACTCAGGATGACGCTCAGCACGATGCAACTCGCCAGCGGGAAATAGAACGAGAAATGTTCCCGACGAATCGCGATGTCACCCGGCAGGCGTCCCAGCCAAGGAAGTTTTTGACCAAGAAGCAGCACAGAACCCACCACAACGAGAATCACGCCGAAGATGATCAGCGACCGACCCAACGGCTGCAACTCAGGACTCATTCGAGGCAGCGAAGAGCTCCAGGCGCTGATCCTTCAGCGTGGCGAAGTGCTGATAGGCGAGGCGGCTCACCTTGCGACCTCGGGCGGTTCGCTTGAGCAAACCGACCGAGAGCAAATAGGGTTCCACCACATCCACAATCGTATCGCGTTCTTCGTTGAGCGCTGCGGCCAACGCCTCGATCCCAACGGGTCCACCACCATAAAACTCCATGATCGTCTTGAGGACCCTGCGATCGAGCGCATCGAGCCCAAATCCATCGACCCCCTGTGCGCTCAGCGCCGCTTGGGCGACGTCCTTGGTGATCTTGCCATTCGCCTTCACCTGCGCGTAATCGCGAACACGACGCAGGAGACGGTTGGCGATGCGCGGCGTGCCACGCGCTCGCTCGGCAATCGTCTGCGCCGCCTCCGCCTCCAACGTGATGCCGAGAATTTTCGCGGAGCGCGTGATGACCTCGACGAGCTCCTGCGGCTTGTAGAACTCCAAGTGGTAGACCATCCCGAAACGGCTGCGCAGCGGATTGGAAATCAACCCTGCGCGCGTCGTCGCGCCAATCAAGGTGAACCGCTTGAGATGAAATTTAATCGTCTTCGCATATGGCCCCTTATCGATGATGAAATCGATCTCGAAATTCTCCATCGCCGGATAGAGAAACTCCTCGACGACTTTGGAGAGCCGATGCGTCTCATCGATGAACAAGACATCACCCTCCTCGAGATTCGTGAGAATGCCAATGAGATCGCCGGCTCGCGTAATGGCCGGACCGCTGGTCGCCGTGATCTTTGCGCCCATTTCATGCGTCACCAGATGCGCGATGCTCGTCTTCCCAAGACCCGGCGGACCGGCCAGGAGCAAATGCTCGAGTGCTTCCCCTCGTCGTTTGGCGGCCTGAATCGCCACGCGAAGATTTTCGACGATCTGCGTTTGCCCGACGAACTCTTCGAATCGTTTCGGACGAAGACTCAGACTCAGAATCTGATCATCGTCATTTTCCATCGCAGCAAGCGGCAGAGGTAGTGGAACCTTTGAGGGACTCGGCTTTCCGGTGGGCTGTTTGGGATTGAACACGTCATCCGCCACGTGGGATTTTCCAGGAGGGCTCATCACTGACCAATCGGCGCTGGTTCAGCCGCTCTGACGCTGCGTCGCTCGGTCCGCGTCTCGTTCCCCGCATGCTTCGTCGCGGCGTGTCCCGGCTCATTCGTCTGGCGCTGCTGACGGTAGACGGCATTCAGCAGCTCCTCAGAGGTCTTGATCTTGGGATGACGTTCCAGTGCCGCGTGAATCATCTGTTTGGCTTCCGCCTTCTTATACTCAAGCTGAACCAGAATGGCAATCGCTTCGTCTTCAAGCGCGTCGTGTCCAGCCTCGGCAACGTGGCTGGGCCGTTCCTTCGACGGCATCAGCGCATACTTGCCGACCTTGCCTTGAAGTTTGGCGACGATCTCCTTGGCCCGCTGCTCGCCGATGCCTGGTAATGAGCGCAGCAGACTCAGATCGCCTTCATCAATGGCCTGCGCGATCGCCGGGATCGGCAGCGTCATGGCTTTGAGCGCCGCTTTCGGTCCGACGCCGGAGACGGAGATAAAGCGCTCGAAAAACTCTCGCTCAATCTCATTGAGGAACCCGATGAGGATCGGGATACCGCGGCCTTTATCGTGCTGTTGATAGTAGTGAAAGGTAACGAGCTCAAGTTCCCCGCTCGGTTCCACACGATCTGAGACGGCGCGAAGAATCGACGGTGGCAGAAAGACCTCGTAGCCGATGCCGCTGACTTCCAGCAGGACTTGCGCCTCACCAACCTCGCGCACCAGCCCACGTATGCGAGAAATCATCCCTACGCGACTCCCGCGAGACGTTGCTTCTGCGTCCCGAGACGAGCATGAATGATCGCCAGCGCTAAGGCATCCGTGGCATCGCGCGACCAGGAGGGGTCGGAATAACGCAACCACTGAGCCACCATGCGCGCCACTTGCTCCTTGGACGCAGCCCCATTTCCGGTCAGCGACTTCTTCACCTGCGTCGGGGAATATTCGGCAAGGGCAATACCGTGCTCTTGGACCGTCAAACACACGACCCCGCGGGCGTGCGCCATGAGGCTGGCCGTCGTCACATAGCTGTGGTGCGTGAAGATTTTTTCCAACACGGCGATGTGCGGATGGAAGCGGCTGATGCACTGTCCAAGTGCGGCATGAATAAACGCCAAGCGCTGGGCAAACGGTTGGCGTTTTGGAGGACGGATGTCCCCCGCCGTCATCACATGCAGATGGCGCGCATCGGCGTCGATAATCCCATACCCGGTGGCGTTGAGACCTGGATCGATGCCCATGATGATCATCGTCCCACCGCGCGGCTCGCGCTATTGGCCATTACGTCGCCGCGTGCTCCGCGAGAATCTCATCCGGGATGTCAAAATTTGCGTAGACGTGCTGGGCGTCCTCCTGCTCTTCCAACGCATCGAGCAGCGCAAGCAGCGGCTTGGCTTGTGCGGGATCTTGCACACGAACCGTCGTGGACGGCAGCATCGTCACATCAGCCGATTCCCATGCCATGGACGCCTGCTGCAGCGCCTGTTTGACCGGTTCAAGACTCTGCGGCGACATCGTCACGATCGCTTGCTCGCCTTCCACTTTTAAATCCTCCGCGCCCGCGTCGAGGACGATCTCCATCAGGCGATCTTCGCTCGTCCCTTTGACGCCGAGTGTGATCATGCCTTTCTTGTGAAAGATCCACGACACGCTGCCCGCTCCGGCGAGGTTGCCGCCTAAGCGCGTGAAGATGCTGCGCAGCTCAGCACTCGTACGGTTTTTATTGTCCGTCAGCGCTTCGACGAGGATCGCGACCCCGCCTGGACCATACCCTTCCAGCACCATTTCCTCATAGGAAACTCCGGGCAGATCGCCAGTCCCGCGCTTGATGGCTTTCTCAAGAGAGTCCTTGGAGAGGTTGGCGTCTTTGGCCTTTTGCATGGCCAGGCGAAGCCGGGGGTTGGCCTCGGGGTGGCCGCCGCCCAATCGAGCGGCTGCGGTGATTTCGCGGATGACCTTGGAGAAGACCTTGCCGCGCTGGGCATCAACAATGGCTTTCTTGTGCTTGATGCCAGCCCATTTGGAATGTCCAGCCATGCTGATGCTCTACTCGCACCCCACCACGCCGAGTGCTGCACCGGGGGAGCCCCTTGGGTGACAATGTCCGTCGGAAGAATGGCGGTAGTATAACATCGCTCAGCAGCTGGTGTAAAGGCGGTTGGGCGGCGGCGAAATACTGGCTTCTTAACTGAGAAAGGAAGAAACCACTTCCAGGAGTGCCGCGGGTTCGTAGGACGCGGGCAGGTAGGCATCCACCCTATCAAGGGCCCAAGGAGCTTGATCGTTGAGGGGAGCACACGGAGAGAGCAGAATGATTGGTACGATCATCACCTGACAATGATGGCGCACTTCCGAGCGCACAAAACTTTCTTGAAGATCCCGAACCTGCTGATCCACAATCACCAGATCAGGACAGTGCTCCCACGCGTAGCGCATCGCGGAGGAACGGCAGGATTCTGCATGAACGCTGTAGCCTGCGTTGGCCAGGAGGGCACCCAGCGCATCAGCAAGCGACGGATCAGATACGATGACCAAAATCTGTCCTTGGCATCCCGGGGCCATCACCTCTCCTGATTCCTGGCTGTGGGTGTGGTGTCACGTGGGAACGGTTTCCCCCAACAACAGCGCGATCGTGTGCATCAGTTCAGAAAAATCGTAGGGTTTCGTGAGATAGGCATCCGCGCCGCAGGCAAAGCCGCGCAGTTGATCGATGGGCTGATCCATGCCGGTGAGCATCATGATTGGCACGTCCCATCGATGGTAGAGCTTGCGGAGTTGGCGGGCGACTTCACCACCACTAATATCCGGCAGCTTCACATCGAGAATCACCAGATCCGGTCGGTGCTCGGCGGCGTCACTCAGGGCTGATGCGCCTCGTTCCTCGATATGGACCGTAAACCCGGAGAGCTCCAATCGCTTTCTCAAAATATTCGCCTCACTTCGATCGTCCTCCACCACGAGAATCCGCCGACTCTGTTGCTCCGCCATCCTCGCCTCCTCTGTTTCTGAGAGCTTGCTACAATCAGGTGCGGCGTCAAGGGAGGCGAAAATAACATGCGCCCCCCGAGCTTCTGGAGGGCGCTACGGTACAACTATGGCTGAGGAAGCCTTCGCGTGTCAAGATGCTATAGTAGTTTCTCTCGCTCCAAAAAAATGCGTTCGTTTGATCGTGAGCCAGTGGACGCCGTTAGAACCGCTTCGAAGGAAGCCTGGAGAGTATTTCTCCGCGAATTCAAGCGCTGGTGCGCCTCAGACGAAGTCTGTGAACTGGTGAAACACTTGCCGCTCTTCCGCAAACCTCTTGTGGGTCGTCACTCCACTTCCTATGGGCTGTTCTACCACTCCGGGACTCTACGTGCAACTGGCCCAGTGTTCGGGGGGAAGGTCACTACGACCCATGGCCCGTCTCACTTGAACAGGCTCTACGATAGCGAAACGGCGCCCAGGACACCCTGGACGCCGTTCGTACACCTCTCAGATTGTCCGAGCGAGGTCTCATGCACTACTTGTATCACATTACGTTAAAAAAGCAAAGGTGAGCGAGGGGAATGGAACGACCGACTCACCACCGCTGCTGGATGGCGATATCTAACAGCTCTTCGAAGTCTCGCACGATGAGATCGGGCGCAGCCGCGATCAGCTCACCATCCTCCGCGAAACCGTGCTGAATCCCGACAGTCATAATGCCCGCGCTCCGCCCCGTCTGCACATCCACATGGCTGTCGCCGATGAACACCGCTTCCTCAGCCCGAGCACCGCTGAGGCTCAGCATCGCGCGCAGCGATGTGGGGTCAGGTTTCTTCGGATATTCCGAATCGCCGGTGATAATGCGCAGAAAGTAGTCGGCCACACCAAGCGCTTTCAGAATCTCTGCAGAGTACGGGTTGGGCTTGTTCGTCACCACCGCTTGGGTCCGCGTGTTGAAGTGCGTCAGGATCTCCTTGGCATGAGGATAGAGGTGGGTATGGTCGAGCATGTGTTGGTGGTAATGGGCGCGGTAGCGTTTCAAACCCTGCTCGATGCGCTTGTCATCGTCGGTGCCGAGACAATCCTTCACCAACTGATAGACCCCGCGGCCGATGTAGCGACGGGCGCGCTCGCGAGAAATCGCCGGAAGACCCAGCTGCGACAACATCGCATTGGCTGAAATGGTGATATCCTCGAGCGTGTCGACGAGCGTGCCGTCCAGGTCATAGAGAATCAACCGCTTCATGCGCCCTGCCTCAAGGTGTGCCGATCCTTCAGCATGTGCGTGGGTGACACGTTACACCCCCTGCTGCGAGGATCCCCCAAGGTCCATCATTGTACTCGGTTCCTTCGCAACACAACAACCCTCCCTGTAAGCTTGCCGCTGCTCATCGACATCGATATACTAGAACATATTTCAAACCCTTCCTTGACACCACAGAAACACAGAACAGCACAGAGACACAGCGCGTGGTTGTCGAACCGTTCTCTGTGTTTCTGTGGACTTCTGTGGCTCTGTGGTGTGGAGCATCGGGTTGGGATGACTTCTAGGTGAACTATGACACAAACGCTGTTCGAGAAAATTTGGAACCGACACCTCGTCACGACGTTGAAGGATGGCACAACGATTCTCTATATCGACCGCCACCTCGTCCATGAGGTAACGAGTCCGCAGGCGTTTGAAGGCTTGCGCCTCACCGGCCGCACGGTGAGACGACCCGAGCTGACGTTTGCAACGATGGATCACAACGTGCCGACGGATGATCGGCTCGTGATCCGCGATCCTATCTCCAAGGCACAGATCGAGGCCCTGGAGCGCAACTGTCGTGAGTTTGGCGTGACACTCTACGACCTACAGAGCGATCGCCAAGGGATCGTCCATATCATCGGACCCGAGCTCGGCCTCACGCTGCCTGGCACAACGATTGTCTGCGGCGATTCGCACACCTCGACCCACGGCGCGTTCGGCACACTGGCCTTTGGCATTGGCACCTCTGAAGTCGAGCATGTCCTGGCGACGCAAACGTTGCCGCAGACCAAACCAAAGACGTTCAAGGTCGAGTTCACTGGACGACCAAAACCACCGGTGAGCGCCAAAGATTTAATTCTGAAACTCATTGGCATGATTGGCACCGCCGGTGGGACCGGCTACGTCCTTGAATACTGCGGCGAGGCCATTCGCTCGCTCTCCATGGAAGCTCGTATGACAGTCTGCAACATGAGCATTGAGGCAGGCGCGCGAGCGGGGATGGTCGCGCCTGATGACACGACGTTTGAGTACATCAGCCGTGGTGATCGTCCGTTTGCGCCAAAAGGCCGCACGTTCGATGACGCCGTAAGATTCTGGAAGACGCTGCCGACAGATCCTGGCGCGACGTATGACCGCGAGCTCACGATCAACGCTGCCGACGTCGCCCCGCAAGTCACCTGGGGCACAAACCCGGGCATGGTCGTCGATGTGACTGGCCGCGTGCCTGAACCAGATCATGTGCCTGGCTACAGT
>Ga0209515_10007136_pt1 | contig 13564 bp, 11 predicted proteins | sample Subgroupgradi54m_FD_187454 | JGI IMG/M metagenome (GOLD analysis project Ga0209515, IMG submission 187454) | Subsurface groundwater microbial communities from S. Glens Falls, New York, USA - GMW60B uncontaminated upgradient, 5.4 m (SPAdes)... ...
AGAACCTCAAAGAGGTGGAGGGGAATCCGCGTTACCAGTTCATCGAAGGGGATGTGGCAGATCCTAAGGATGTGAGCAAGGCGCTCCAGGGCTGCAGTGGGATCGTCCATTTTGCCGCAGAGACGCATGTGGATCGTTCGATTGTCTCGGCGGGGGATTTTCTTCGGACCAACGTCATCGGAACCCATCTCTTACTCGAGGCTGCCCGCAAGGCTAAGGTCAGCCGGTTCCTTCAGATTTCCACCGATGAGGTATACGGCTCGCTGGCCAAGGGGGCCGCTCATGAGGAAACAAACCTCCATCCCAACAACCCCTATGCGGCGAGCAAAGCGGCGGCAGACCATCTGGTAAAGGCCTACCACGTCACCTATGGACTGCCGGTCCTGATCGTGAGGGCCTCCAACAACTTTGGTCCTTACCAATTTCCAGAAAAATTTATCCCCTTGATGATTACCCAGGCGATCGATGGCAAGACTCTTCCCATTTACGGGGATGGGCAGTATGTCCGAGAGTGGCTCTTCGTCGAGGATTTCTGTGAGGCGATCGATCTGGTGCTACAGCGAGGAGAACCGGGGTCCATCTACAACGTCGGATCCGGGAATCACCGGGTCAACCTGGAGGTGGCCAAGAGCATCTTAAAGGCCCTTGGAAGGCCCGAAAGCCTCTTGCACCCTGTTGCCGATCGTCCCGGCCATGATCGACGCTATGCGGTTGTTTCGAAGAAGATTCGAGCGCTGGGGTGGGTTCCCCGACATCGTTTTGAAGAGGCCCTGGATTCTACCCTCCGCTGGTACCAAACCCACGAACGCTGGTGGCGTCCCCTAAAAGAGGCCGCCTCCCACTTGAAAGAACGCGTTCCTACCACCCCTCGGTAGCCTTTGGTTTCATCCATGCGCGTGCTGATTACGGGTGCAACCGGTTTGTTGGGAAGTGACCTGTGTCGCCTCCTGAGTCAAGAAGAGGAGGTCCTGGGTTGGGCCAGGGGGGTCCAGGTACACCCTTGGGGACAAGGCCGCTTAGGCAGCACGCTGGAGTCGGTGGACATCACCGATGAATCATCGGTGTCCGATCGGATGGCTGGTTTTCGGCCAGAGGTGGTAATTCACACAGCCGCCATGAGCGACGTCGATGCCTGCGAGCTGGACCCGGAGATCGCTTTTGAAGTCAATGCGCAAGGGGTGGGACACGTGGCCAAGGCCTGTGCCGCCACAGGAGCCTTTCTAATTGCCATCAGCACCGACTACGTGTTTGATGGGAAGATTCCCCGTCCCTATCGAGAGGAAGATGCTCCCCACCCGGTCAGCACGTATGGGCGTTCCAAACTGGAAGGAGAAAAACTCGCCTTGAGCCTGTCGCCCCGCTGCTTGGTGGTGCGGGTCAGTGGCTTGTTTGGGTCGGGTCGCCCCAATTTCGTCAGCCAATCGGTGGAACGGTTTCGAACGGGTGAGGCAGTTCCGGTGGTCAAGGATCATACCTATTCCCCTACCTATACCAGGGATCTTGGCTACGGATTTCAGCAAATCCTTAAGGAGTGGAAGAAAGACCCTCGAAGCGCCGATCCAGGGGGAAGGCTCCAGGGGTTCCTTCACATGGCCAATGCGGGGGGAGCTTCACGCCTAGAGGTGGCCCAGGCGATTGCCCGTCATCTGAAGTTCCCTGAGCGGCTGATAGAGCAAACGACTTGGGCCGCCTTGGATCGACCGGCGAAACGGCCCGCCAACAGTCAATTGGATTGCAGCCGTTTTTCCAAGTGTACGGGGACTCCTTTCAGGTCATGGAAGGAGTCCCTTGGGCTTTTTCTTGAAGAGGCCACCCTTGATCCAAAGGGTAATCCCTGATAATCTACAGCGGTATGCCACTTAAGATTCCTCGCGCCCTCATCCAAAAAATCCGCAAACGAACCGCCAAGGTCGGAGTGATTGGGCTTGGCTATGTGGGCCTTCCTCTTGCCGTGGAATTCGCACAGGAAGGTTTCCCCACGGTTGGGATTGATCTGGATGGAAGCCGAGTCCAGCAGTTGAATCAAGGGCATTCTTACATCCCCGACGTCTCCCAGCAGGAGGTTGCCTCCCTGGTCAAGAAGGGCCTTTTGAAGGCCACCACCCAATACCAAGCCCTCCGAGAGCTGGACGGAGTGATGATCTGCGTTCCGACTCCTCTTCGCAAGACCCGGGAGCCGGACATCTCCTACATCGTCGCTGCCGCTGAGGCCCTGTCCAAACACCTGCATCGCCATCAGGTGATCGTCTTGGAGTCGACGACCTATCCGGGTACGACGCAGGAGGTGATCTTGCCGATGTTGGAGGCGACGGGTCTCAAGGTGGGGCGGGATTTCTTCCTGGGCTTTTCTCCAGAGCGGATCGACCCGGGCAACCGGGACTACACCACCCGTACGATCCCCAAGGTGGTCAGTGGAGTGACACCCACCTGCCGAGAGGTCATTGAGCTTCTCTATGGGCAGGTGATCCAGCAAGTGATTCCCGTTTCCTCCACCCAGGTGGCCGAGATGGTGAAGCTCTTGGAGAATACCTTCCGGTCGGTCAACATTGGTCTGGTCAATGAGTTGGCTCTCATGTGCCATCGACTGGGGGTGGATGTCTGGGAGGTGATCGAGGCGGCCAGGACCAAGCCATTTGGATTCATGGCCTTCTATCCGGGGCCGGGCTTAGGGGGACATTGCATTCCCATCGACCCCCTTTATCTTTCCTGGAAGGCAAAGCTCTCTGGATTCGAGCCCCGGTTCATCGAGCTTTCTTCCCAGGTCAATGCGGCCATGCCGGAACACGTGGTGGAGCGGGTCGCTCAGATACTCAATGTACGGGGCAGGCCCCTCAAGGGATCTCGAATCCTGATTCTGGGAGTTGCCTACAAGCGCGATGTGGGCGACGTCCGGGAATCCCCGGCCTTGGAGATCATTCAGCGTCTGGTCAAGAGCGGATCCTTGGTTTGGTATCACGACCCCTTCGTTCCTACGCTCACCTGCGACGGCGTTGCCCTTCGTTCAGTCCCCCTCCACTCGGCTACCCTCGCCAAAGCGGATTGCGTGGTCATCGTGACGGATCACCAGTCGCTTGATTACAAGTCTGTGGTGCAACATGCACGCTTGATCTTGGATACCCGCAATGCCTTGAGGAAGAGTCCCGCTTCTCAGAGGGCCAAGGTGGTCAGGCTTTGATCAAGACTTTAAAGCGACTGCTGCGTCGCATTGGCGAATGGCAATCGGCTGTACTTTTTTCACTTTTGTATCTGGTCCTGTGGATCCCCTTGGGGCTTTTGAGTCGGCTCTTTGCCGACTGGCTTCACCGGCGGGTACCAGGCCAATCGAATTGGTGGGTCAGACAATCGCGTCTGAACGACCCCGCGCACACGAAGGAGCCGTTCTAGTGCATGTCTTGGGCATCTCCTGTTTCTATCACGATGCGGCAGCAGCCATCCTACGAGATGGAGTCCTGGTGGCGGCTGCCGAGGAGGAACGTTTCTCCCGCAAGAAGCACGACAATGGCTACCCGAAGCAGGCCATCCTCTTTTGTTTGAAAGAGGCGGGAATCGATTCCCCCGATCTGGACTTCGTGGTTTTCTACGAGAAGCCATTTGTCAAGTTTGAGCGGATTGTAAAGACCACCCTTCAAACGGCCCCCCGGTCACTCAAGCTCTTTCGGTCTGCCATGGGCAGCTGGCTTCTGGACAAGCTCTGGATCCAGGAACTCCTCCGTGCGGATTTGGAGATTCCGCGAGATCGAATCCTATTTTCGGATCATCACCTCTCCCATGCAGCCAGCGCCTTCTACTGTTCCCCTTTTGAGGAGGCAGCGGTCCTGACCGTTGACGGGGTGGGGGAATGGTCGTGTGGCACGATCGGTTCTGGAAAAGGGTCGAGGCTGGTTCAGAGCCAAGAGATTCGATTTCCTCATTCCCTGGGACTTCTCTACAGCACCTTCACCGCCTTCTTAGGTTTTGAGGTCAATGAAGGAGAGTACAAGGTCATGGGGATGGCTCCCTATGGCAAGCCCCAGTATGTGGACAAGATCCGTCAGCTTGTCCGGATTTACAAAGATGGTTCCCTCTGGCTGGATTTAAGGTATTTCGCTTTTCATCACTCGACGTCCCGAAGTTTTAATGAGAAATTCACGCGTCTTTTTGGGCCTGCGCGAGATCCCCAGAAGTCGGACACCTTGGATCCCTTCTACTGCGACATCGCAGCCAGCATCCAGGAGGTGACCCAAGAGATCGTGGTGACGATGGCCAGGCATGCCCTCAAGGAAACTGGGTTGAATGAGCTTTGCTATGCCGGAGGAGTGGCCTTAAACAGTGTTGCCAACTGGCGGATCTTAAAGGAGACATCGGCCAAGGCCCTGTTTGTTCAGCCGGCGGCTGGAGATTCCGGCGGAGCGCTGGGTGCCGCCCTTTATGTCTACCACGCGGTGTTGGGCCATCCGCGCAAGTTTGTCATGGAACATGCCTATTGGGGGCAAAAGGCTTCCAACGGGGGGGTCACCGATTTCCTCCGGTCGGAGGGGATAGCGTTTGAGCAGATGGAGAAACAGGACCGGTTGTTGGATCGGGTCGTCGGGTTGCTCACCCAGGGCAAGGTGGTGGGTTGGTTGCAAGACCGCTTCGAATGGGGACCACGGGCACTGGGGAATCGTTCCATTTTGGCCGATCCCCGGAACGCTGACATGAAGGAGATTGTCAATCGCAAGATCAAATTTAGGGAACCGTTTCGCCCTTTCGCCCCATCCGTCTTGGCTGAGGAGGCAGGGCTCTATTTCGATCTTCCAGAGGGGGCCCGATTGCCCGCCCGATTCATGTTGGTGGTTCCACCGGTTCGTCCGGAGCGTCGGGATGAGATCCCTGCGGTGACCCATGTGGATGGAACGGGAAGACTCCAACTGGTGGAGGACTCGGCGAACCCCCTCTATGCAGCACTGATCAAACGATTCGCTCAGGCGACAGGAGTTCCGGTTTTGCTCAACACCTCTTTCAATTTGAAAGGGGAACCGATCGTCAATACCCCAGCCGAGGCCTACTCCACGTTTGCTCGCTCTGGACTCGATGCCCTAGTATTGGGAAACTGCCTGGTGGTGAAAAACGAACCTTCCTGAAACAAAAGGGGTGATTCATGTCGCGATGGTTGGAGGGTTTGAAGGGGCGCCTGGAAGTCATGAAGACCCTGTTTCGCTTTCTCTGGGAACAACGTCTTTGGTGGATGATCCCCATGGTGGCGGTCTTGCTTTTCTTAGGCCTGTTGCTTCTCATTGCGCAGCAAAGCGCCTTGGGCCCCTTCATCTACACCCTTTTCTGATGGCCTGATGAGAGTTCTGGTAACGGGGGGTGCAGGGTTCATTGGTTCCCACCTCGTGGAGGCCCTGGTGCGAGCCAGACACCAGGTACGGGTGCTCGACAACCTCACCACCGGAAAAATGGAGAATCTCAAGGGGGTCCTGCCCAAGATTCAGTTCATTCGGGAGGACCTGCGGGATCCTGTTGCACTGAAGAAGGCAATCCGGCGGTGCGAGATCATCTTCCATCAAGCAGCCCTGCGTTCTGTCCCAGACTCGGTGGATCATCCTCAAAAGTACCACGAGGTCAATGTGACCGCGACCCTTGGGCTTTTGCTCCTGGCTCATCAGGCGGGTGTGCGCCGGGTGGTCTACGCCTCCTCCAGTTCCATCTACGGGAAGGCACCGATCCCTCAAAAGGAAGAGATGCTTCCCTTGCCACAATCTCCTTATGCGGCTTCCAAGTTGGCTGCTGAAGACTACTGCAGGATGTTCTCTCGACTCCACGGACTCGAGACGGTGGGACTGCGATACTTCAATGTCTTTGGGCCAAGGCAGTCACTGGACAGTGAGTATGCGGTGGTAATCCCCAAATTCATCACCTGCCTACTCAAGGGCCAACCTCCACCGATCCATGGGGGTGGAACTCAGACTCGAGACTTCACCTACGTGGAGAATGTCATCCAGGCAAACCTCAAGGCGGCCCTCGCCCCGAGAGCCTCGGGTCAGGTGTTTAACATTGCCTGTGGTTCCCAATACTCCATTGCTGAGCTTGCCCGGATGTTGACTCAACTGCTGGGAGTTCGAGTCCATCCTCGTCACACCCCCCCGCGTCTTGGAGATCTTCCCCATAGCTTAGCAGACATTCGCAAAGCCAGGCGAATCTTGGGATATCGGGTGGTGGTCCCTTTTCAAGAAGGCTTGGCCAGGACAGCAGCCTGGTTTGATTGCAACCGCCAGGCATGGCAGCCCCGATAAGAGCCAAGGAGCCTTCTTCATCATCCCGCTTTTGGATCTGACCCGTCAGGACCGGAGTTTAAAGCCACAGCTGGAGAAGGCGATTGCCCGAGTTCTCTTAAAAGGGAACTTCATCCTAGGACCTGAGGTGGCCCGTTTCGAGAAGGAGTTTGCGCGGGTGTGCCAGACCCGATTCGGGGTAGGGGTCGCTTCTGGAACGGATGCGTTGGAGCTGGGATTACGCTCAGTGGGGGTGGGCAAAGGGGATTGGGTGGCGACCGTTTCCTTTACCTTCTTGGCCACCGTCGATTCCATTCTTCACGTAGGGGCACAGCCCCTCTTCGTAGACGTTGATCCAACGACCCTCACCATGGATCCGCAGGCCTTGAGGGAGACTTTAAGTCGCCTTCCCCTGAGGACCCGCCGACGGGTGAAGGCCATACTCCCCGTTCACCTGTTCGGCCATCCGTGCAACATGGACGAGATTCTTCAAATCGCCAGGCAAACCCGGATGTCGGTGATCGAAGACTGTGCGCAGGCAGCCGGAGCAAAGTGGAAGGGTCGACCGGTGGGAAGCCTTGGGGACGTGGGATGTTTTAGTTTCTTTCCGTCAAAGAACCTGGGAGCCTTTGGGGATGGGGGGATGGTGGTGACGAACTCCCCGAAGCTGTTTTCTCGAGTGCGCCAGCTTCGCGTGCATGGACGCGACGAGAGAGGGAATCAGGTGGCCTTAGGCCGAAACAGCCGGTTGGATGAGTTGCAGGCGGCGATCCTGCGGGTCAAACTAAAGTTTCTAACTCGGTGGATCGCCAAGCGTCAGGCGCTTGCCCGGGCCTACCAGGCTCATCTTTCGAGGATCGAGGGTATCGAGTGTCCTCTGGAAAAACCGGGTGCTACCCATGCCTTCTGTTTGTATGTCATCCGCACTCCTCATCGAGACGCTGTAAGACAAAGGCTTCAGCGGCGCGGGATTACCGCGCAGGTTTACTATCCACTGCCCGTCCATCGTCAGCCACTTCATCGCAAGGAATATCGAAATCTCCACCTCCCCAGAACCGAGGAGGCCTGCCGGCAGGTATTGGCGCTACCGCTATTTCCGGAACTGCGTCTCGAGGAACTCAAGAGAATCTGCCAAGCCCTCGCTGAGTCCGTCGGTTAAGGCCGAATAATGGGGACACAATACCTATTTCCTTCGAATTAAGTATTGTGTCCCCAGAACTGTTTGGCGGCGGCATCGGCGATGAACTCGCCGATGGCCAGCGAAGCGGTGGCCGCAGGAGAGGGAGCGTTACAGACGTGGAGGATCTGACGTTCCTGGATAAGATGAAAATCATCGAGCAGGGAGCCTTTCCAGTCCACCGCCTGCGCCCGGACCCCGGCAGCCGTGGGGGCCAGATCCTTCTCTTGGATCTGAGGGACAAGCCGCTGGACACTTCTCAAAAATGATCTCTTGTGGAACGACCGCGTAAGCTCCATGAGGCCTGTCTTCCAGTGCCGAGCCGCCATCCGCCAAAATCCAGGGAAGAGAAGCATCTCCGTGAGATCAAACAAACTTACGTCTTGCCAGCGATAACCCTCTCGCTTCAAGGCCAAGACGGCATTGGGGCCTGCCTCCACACGGCCATCGAGTCGTCGGGACAGGTGTACTCCCAGGAAGGGAAGGCAAGGGTCCGGCACTGCATAGATGAGCCCTCGGACCAGGTGGCTTCGATTCGGAACCAATTCAAAATATTCCCCTCGGAACGGGATGATTCTCAAGTTTAACGAGGCACCGCTCATCCTGGCCAGGCGATCCGCATGGAGCCCTGCGCAGTTGATGAGGCAACGAGCAGCCATCTCCCCGTTGGATGTTTTCAGGATAAACAGGCCCTGGCGATGAACCATCTGCCTCACGCACGTGGAGAGACAGAGGATTCCACCTTTTGTTTCGATGATTCGAACCAGGGCATGGGCCACCTGGGTGTAGTCAACGATTCCAGTGCTAGGCACATGAAGGGCTTGAATTCCAGCCGCGTGAGGTTCTAGTTCTCGCAGGCGCTCCGGGCCCACGAGGGCGCAACCCAAAACTCCATTGGCCAGCCCCCGTTGATAAAGTTGGGTCAACCTCGGCAGCTCTTTAGCGCAGGTGGCCACGATGACCTTGCCGCAGCGCTCAGTGGGGATCTGGTGATTTTCGCAAAAGTTCATCAGCGCTTGGGCGCCCTTCACACAGAGGGTCGCCTTGAGAGAGCCGGGGCGGTAATAAATCCCAGAGTGGATAACCCCGCTGTTGTGCCCGGTTTGGTGGGAGGCCACGCGCGGTTCCTTCTCCAAAAGGGCAAGCCGCTTGCGAGGATAGCGGGTGGCCAGGGCACTTGCAGTGGCAAGCCCCATGATTCCACCCCCCATGATGATGATGTCGTATTCGTCCATCCCCATTTTTTCTTAACGCCTTAAGTGCTATCATATCTTAACATGGCCAAAAGCGCCCAAGAGATCCCAGGGAGTCACTCGTTTAGGGTACTCCTCACAGGAGGAGCGGGGTTCATTGGATCGCACCTGTGCGAAGCGCTTCTTGCCCGGGGACACACGGTCCTTTGTGTGGATAACTTCATCACGGGCCAAGAAGCCAACGTCTCTGATCTAAAGTCGAATCCCGCCTTTCAACTCATCCGACATGACATCAGCTTGCCCTTCAAACCGGAGGGGGCCCTCGACTACGTCCTGCATTTGGCCTCTCCGGCGAGTCCACCCGATTATCTTAAAAATCCGATCCATACGTTGAAGGCCGGCTCCCTGGGAACGCTCCATGCCTTAGGCATTGCCAAGGCATTCAAGGCGAAATTCCTTCTGGCCTCGACCTCTGAGGTTTACGGCGACCCGCAGGTTCATCCCCAACCAGAGACCTATTGGGGCCATGTGAATTGCGTGGGGCCCCGTAGCGTCTACGATGAAGCCAAGCGGTTTGCCGAGACCCTGACCATGGCCTATCACCGACAGGAGGGCATCGATACCCGCATCGTGAGGATCTTCAATACCTACGGTCCACGGATGAGGGGCAACGACGGCCGGGCGATCCCAAATTTCATCACGCAGGCACTCTCCAAAGAAGCGATCACCCTCTATGGCAATGGCTCGCAAACCCGATCCTTCTGCTACATCACCGATTTGGTCGATGGAATTCAAAGACTCATGGAAAGTGACCTCCATGACCCGGTGAATCTGGGTAATCCCCATGAGATCTCTTTGCTGGAATTGGCCAAAACGATCCTGCGCTTGACCCAGAGTCAGAGCCCTCTTACCTTTAAGCCGTTGCCGATCGACGATCCCAAGGTACGCTGTCCGGATATCACACGAGCCCGCCAGCACCTGGGATGGAGTCCTGCCGTTGGCCTTGATGAAGGGCTTTCCAGAGCGATTGAATGGTTTCGAAAGGCCCTTTAAATTCGCGATCTTTTTTATTGACAACTCAGGGTAAATTCAGTATGTTCACACAATGAACGTTTCCCCTTCATGCATCCATAACCCCCTATGGATCTGATGCGTGAGCCTCTCAGGTCGGGCATCTACCGAGACATGCAACTGCTTCATGAGATTGCCCAAACCCCCCATGCCACGCAACGGGATCTGGCCAAACTAATCGGCGTAGCCTTAGGCCTGACCAATCTGATGCTACGGCGCTTGTCCACCAAAGGCTACATCAAGATCGTCGATTCCAAGAAGAACAAGATCCGCTACCTCATCACCCCTGAAGGAAACATCGAGAAAACCCGCCTGACCGTTGAATGCATTCGATACACCCTCCATCTCTACGGTGGCATGCGTCGTTTTGTTCGGGAGCAGCTGTCCATCCTGGCTCAGGCTGGGAACCGCAGAATTGTGTTGTGCGGCATCGATGAGTTGGCCGAGATTGCCTGCATGACCATCCAGGAGATGGGATTGGAGCTGGTGGGTGTGGTTGAGGAGTCTCCACAGGGCAAACGTTTCTTGGGTTACCCCGTCAAAGAGATTGGCGAGATAGCTCCTTACGACTACGACCGGTTTGTGATGGTCTCACTGCGTCGGCACCCCGGGGCTGTCCAGCGCTTGGTGGTAGGGGGGGTGCCGGCAGACAAGATCATCTCCATCTTCCTCCCTGGGACACAGGAGATCTCATCAGACGGAATCGAGATCCAGGCCTCCCTGTCTACCTCAGAAGCCGCCCAGGTCTCTTCGGCCTACGTGCCGACCTTAAGACCGGAGAGGACAGATGTGGTGGTGTTGTGTGGAGGCAAGGGAACACGATTGGGGCCCTTGACGGCCCATACGCCCAAGCCGCTGTTGCCGGTGGGGGGGTATCCGTTCTTGCTGCGACTCCTGCTTCGGATGGAGCAGGAGGGCTTTACCCGGTTTATCCTTGCCGCCCATCATCTGGCCGATCATTTTCGCACCTTTCTCTCGACCTACGGAGACGTCGTACCGGACATTGAGCTGGTGGTGGAACCTGAGCCTTTGGGTACCGGCGGGGCACTGCGCCATGCAGCCGAGTCTGTTCGTTCCTCCTCCTTTGTCGTCTTGAATGGAGACTCCTGGGTTTCGCAGCCTGTGGCGCCGGTGCTGGCCGATCATGGACGGATGGGCAGGGCTTTTACGGTGGTGGCTGTGCAGGCGGTGAATGTAGAAGGGGGTGCCTTCCACAAGGGGGTATGGCGTGTCGGCCCCAAGGGCCAGGTCCTTGGATTTGAAACAGAAGATTCGGTGCTCGATGGATGGGTGAATGCCGGGGTTTACCTGTTGGATCGGGCCATGGTCTCCTCCTGGCCGGCAGGGCAGTACAGCCTGGAGGCGAACCTTCCCTCGCTGCTCGATGGCAAAGAGGCTGGCGTCTACTGTTCGGCAGGACGACTCCTGGATATTGGCACGCCAGATTGCTACGAGAGGGCTGACCGCGTGTTGGCATCATCCGAGAGTGCATTCCTTTCGGCGTTGGAGGGAGTTGGAGCCCATGACGGATAACACAACACAGCTGGTCCCCCCAGCAGCGGCACCGCCGGCCTATCGGGTTACCTTTGGCCACATTCAGATGGGTCCCACGGCCAGGCGGTATCTGGAGGAGGCGATCCGTCGGGACTGGGTTTCTGAGGGTCCCAATGTCCGGGAATTCGAAGCTCGCTTCGCCAAACAGTTTGGGTTTGGGCATGCGATTGCCACCAGCTCTGGAACGGATGCCGGAATGGTGGCGATGGCCTGCTTGTTGGAGCAAGGGGCAAAGCGGGGGGATGAGGTCATCACCCCGGCGCTTTCCTTCACGGCTGCAGCCAACTGTATCCTGGCGGCTGGACTGCTTCCTCGATTCGTCGATGTGGAGCTCGATACCCTCAACATCGATCCAGCCCTTATCGAGTCTGCCATCACCCCTCGGACAAAAGCCATTCAGGTGGTCCACACGATGGGCAAGCCCTGCAAGATGGACCCCATCCTGGCACTGGCCCATCGCCACAACTTAACCGTCCTCGAGGACGCCTGCGAGGCCCATGGCGCCACCTTCAATGGAAAAGGGGTTGGCTCCTTCGGGGCCATGGGGATATTCAGTTTTTACGCCGCCCATCTCATCTGCAGCGGTGAGGGTGGCATGATTGTCACAGAGGATCCGGAGCTGGCGATTCTTTGTCGGTCCATCCGAAGCCACGGCAGGCGCGGGGGCCAACTTTACTTTCACTTTGATCGGGTTGGGTTTAACTCCAAGATGAACGATCTGGAGGCGGCGATCGGTCTGGAGGGTTTGGAGATGTTCGATGAGACCTTCCATATCCGTCGGCATCACCTGATCCGCCTTCGGGAGTTGCTCTCACCCCTGGAGGATCGGCTCATCCTGTATCGAGATGCCCCAGGGGAGGGGGTCTCTCCCCATGCCTTTCCCATCGTCTTAAGGGATGGAGATCGGTCGATGGAGGATCTTTACCAACACCTGGAGGCCAAGGGAATTCAATGCAAGACCCTGTTTGGCTCCTTACCGACTCAGCACCGGGCCTTCTCATTTTTGGGATACCGACAAGGCGCTTTCCCGGTGGCGGAGCGGATCGGCCGCACAGGGCTTCATTTTGGACTTCATCAGTATCTGAACGACGATGACATCGAGTATATTGCCCAGAGCATCCGGTCCTACTTCGAGTAAATTGAGTCCGGAAGGCCAGCTCGACCCTCTGGACAAAACCCAGAGGCTGTCTCTCTACCGGAACCTCATCCTGGCACGCTTGGCGGAGGAGAAGATCCGAGGGGAGTATTTCAAGGATGAGATGAAGACACCCGTTCATCTAGGGATCGGCCAAGAGGCGATCCCGGTGGGGGTGTGCCACTGTCTGCCGCCAGACACCAAGACCTTTGGCACCTACCGCAACCACGCGTTGTATCTAACAATGACTGGTGACTGCGATGGATTCTTTGGGGAGCTCTACGGGAAGGCAACCGGCTCCAGCAAGGGGAAAGCCGGATCGATGCATCTGTCCCACCCTGATCGGGGCCTTTTAGCCACCTCTGCGGTGGTGGGGTCCACCATTCCCTTGGCCGTGGGGGCTGCCTTGGCCAATGCCTACCGGGGCACAAGAGACCTCGTGGCTGTTTTCTTCGGGGATGGAGCACTGGAAGAAGGGGTCTTCTGGGAGAGTCTCAATTTCGCGTGTCTTAAGAAATTGCGGATCCTGTTTGTCTGTGAGGACAACGGCTTGGCCATCCATACCCCCACCCGTGAGCGCCAGGGCTTCCAATCGATCGAGGAGGTCCTCAAGGGGTTTCAATGCCACATCGGCACCGGCGATGGCAGCGACCTCATCGAGGTGATTCGATTGACGAAGAGAATCTTGAAGCAGATGGAGGAGCAGCCTCGTCCCGGTTTCTTGCACCTGACCTACTTTCGGTTCCTCGAGCATGTGGGTCCCCGGGAGGATTTCGATGCGGGCTATCGTCGAGAGCCAACCCCGGAGGAGAGAGAGCGGCTCGATCCGGTCGTCCGTTTTGAGAAGTTACTCACCCAGAATGGGTGCTCTGCGGATGAGCTGGTTGCGCTGCGGCACTCGGTGGAGGAGCAGTTGAACCGGAGTCTCTTGAGTGCCCAGCAGGCTCCCTTTGCGCCGGTTTCTGAACTGTTCACGGATGTCATCTCATGACCCCACCACCTGCTTTATCCGCCGAAGGCGGATCGGCCCTCTGGGCCGGTACCGCCCCTTCCCGCGGGGTGGTACAAAATCAGGTGGTGGGGTGAAGTCCCTGTTGTCTTTTCGGGAGGCCTTGGCCTTAGGGTTGACCAAAGAGATGGAGGCGGATCCGGATGTCTTTGTCTTTGGCCTGGATGTCCCGGATCACAAACGGATCTT
>Ga0209515_10007137_pt1 | contig 13564 bp, 15 predicted proteins | sample Subgroupgradi54m_FD_187454 | JGI IMG/M metagenome (GOLD analysis project Ga0209515, IMG submission 187454) | Subsurface groundwater microbial communities from S. Glens Falls, New York, USA - GMW60B uncontaminated upgradient, 5.4 m (SPAdes)... ...
TTAGATCTTTTTCTATAGTTTGATCATCATAAGCCCCAATGATTACTATGGTGCCGTGCCCGCCGGATACAGGAAGATTGTAGAAACTTTTTATCTCTGAAGGAGAAAAACCGCCGGGCTTTTTTGTCGCTCCGCCATATATATGTATCGGGGGTCTGCCTTTATAATTTGAAAAATGGTAAGAAGCTTCAGTATTTTTTGTTCCGAGAAATAAAACTGTTAAAATGACAAAAATGAAAGATGGAAAACTTTTCATAACAACTATTATATAAAAAAATGTGATAAAATAATACTATGGGAACAAAAATAATATATTTCGTCCGCCATGGCGAAACGGAAAATAATGCCAAGGGCATCCGGCAAGGCTCGGAAGGAGGCTTGAGTGAGAGAGGGCGCGAGCAAGCGCTAGCTACAGCTAAAAGGTTCCCGAAGCATAAGGGGCGGCCGCAGGTTATTATTTCGAGTCCTTATCAGCGCACCAAAGAAACCGCGGAAATTATCGCAAAAGAATTAGGAATGAAAGTAAAATATTCTGATCTTTTAGTGGAGCGAAGAAATCCGACAGAAATCATCGGCCACTCCGGAGGAGAAAGAGAAGTCCGAGCAATCATAGATAGAATAGATAAAAGTTACCATGCGGACGACTTGCGAGTTTCCGACGAAGAAAATTTTACTGACCTGAAAGCAAGAGCCAGAAAATTATTGAAGTTTATTAGGTGGCGCAGTGAGAAAAGAATCATCATGGTCACTCACGGAATTTTCCTGAAGATGATGGCGTCTTATATGCTCTATGGAGAAAAACTGACCGCTTCGCAATACAACAACCTTTCGTATTTTAATCCGGTCAACAACGCCAGCATGGCCATCTGCTCATACACCACGCATTGGTTCAAAAGAAACGAATGGAAAATTTTGGTTTGGAACGATTTAAGTAATTAATATTTCTTATTTCATAGGATTTCTTCCTTGAATGATGCGAAGCAAGAAAAGAATTACGGCTATCACGAGAAGGACATGAATAAATCCTCCTAAAACATAACCGCCGAGAAAACCAAAAAGCCAGAGCACTAACAAAACGATTGCGATTGTTGTGAGCATAAAAAATTAGTTAATTAAAAATAAATTATTTCGTGAATTTAAAACTATTTATAATAGAATCAACTACAAGTTGATCTTTACTTATCAATGTATTTGGTTTATCAGCCACCCAAGAAAAGGCTGGCTCTATCGCAAAGCAGGTATTGTTGTGTATTGTCCTGTAACTTGAAAAATTAGTACGGTTAACAAGTGCTGTTCTTTCATAATTATATTTATGAAAAGTGATACCATTTATATTAACATCAGAGGTTGAGACTACTTCAGAATCAGTGTCTAAACAGTGTTTTACCTCATCAATATTACCACTTGCGCCAATTCTTAATTCTGCTCCATAAGAATATGTATTACCGGGATCTTTGGGTGATGTATAGGTAGCTTTATTAATCATGACACTTGCAATTTGTTGACCAAATAATATATAGGGTAATCCATGGGTAACATCATCACGACTGTAGTCATTAAAACTACAGTGGCTATTTTGTCGCCAATCCCCATCAAGACTATATGCCCCCACAAAATTTGATGATGCGTGAAGATTATCGGGATATGTCATTTGGAAACCGTAGTCAGAGTTTAGATATGTACTCACACCTTTTTTCGTAGTTATTCCCGGCGAATGATTGATTGTATTATTAATATAAGGAGCGCAGACAATGTCTGTCCCTTGAGCATTTATAGGAACTGAAACTTTTGGTGCGGTGAATTTAAAGGTGGAGAGAATTTGATCAAATGTTTCTATATTTACAGAATAAAAATCATTATTAACAAATTCAATCAATTTTTCTTGAGACTGTTGATCTTGATATATTAAAACATACGTCCAATTTTTCTGTCCATCATTATAAGTAATTTTGGTTGCGAGATGTCCATCTATTTTTATATTTTCTGTTTTAACATTTTTTAAATTCTCCGATTTTTTATAACCATCAGCTATTTCAGAGATAGTAAAATTTCTTTTAGTAATTGGATTTAAATAAACACCAACAGTTACCACGAAACCATTTTTAAATGAAATAGAATCTACTGTCCCAGAATAATTACTTACCTTCTGTGATTGACCCCATGACGCAGGATAACTGAAAGAAAACCCTGGGTTATCATTTTTATAGGTTTTCCAATTTACTGTTTCATCTTTCGTAATCGATGTTGATACTCCTTGATCTTTAAGAGTTGATTTTTTAGACCAAATTAAATATCCCCCGCCCAAAATAACAGCGACAATGAGCGCGATAATAATAGGAGCGATGCCTTGCTTGTACTGAGCTAGTCGAATGTATTTGTAATTTCTCATATATTTTTGTTTCAAGTTAATTATTAATAAGTTAAACTTTAATCTTATTTTAATATAACATCCCGTCCTCTAAATAGCTAGCCTAGTAGTCTAATAACTATTTTTCATCCCACATTTTGCTTTGAGCGCCGCGAGATCAGTGGCAGTCAGAGTTTCATTATTGCCTTGATTGAGTTTATACATAATCGCTTTTGGATCATCTACATGTTCCAGGTCTAAAGCATGCCCTAATTCATGTGCTAAAACACGCACCAGTTTCTTACGACTGCTAAATTCATAAATATCTATTTTCTTACTGATGCCATCACTCTGGTAGACACCTTCTTCAAAGGACTCTCCGCGCGCATTGTTTGTCGTATTGTATTTTTCCACAGACAGATTGAGAGAGTCGACAAGACGATTAAGGACGACAACGAAGGCATTTATTTCGGCGACCATTTCATTAATTTTTGCCTGCAAAGTTTGCAATTCCGAAAATTTTGCATCCAGTGAAGACTTTTCCGCCTGCAGTTTCTCATATTCCGGCTTGGGCGCTCCGCCCTGCGCGTTCCAGTATTGCACTTGTTCTTCGTAAGCTTTCTGTTCGGTATTAAAACTCTGAACTTCCGCATCATAAGAGTTTTTTTCTTGAGCATATTCTGACTTCAACGATGTGTACTTGAACTTAAGCGAATCGTAAGAAGCTCTATTGTCTTCCACCACAATTCCCAAACTCGCCAATTTGCTCGTCGCCTGTTGGCGATAATCATAAACAAGATTAATCTTCAAAATATTATTATCCGCGCTATTTTCTTTGTAAGTAAAGAGCTCTTTTCCAAAAGGTTTTTCCCAGATCATTTCCGCATCTTTTAGAGCGCTTAAAAAATAACTTTTGGAAATGCCAAACTGGGTATTGAAAGTAGCGAGAACATATTGTATTGGATGCGTACAAGGAGCCGGCGCAAAAAGAGGCGCAACATAAATTTCCTCGAACCGAGAAAATTGTTTAGTCAAGAAAGGAGTAAAATGGTACGCGACTGCGCCGAATATCGCAATCGGTAGAAGAATTTTCACAGCTCTTTTCATAGTTATATATTTGCATTTTTTGCTTTATTATGCAATAATTGCGGAATGAGTTTTGTCGCACAAATTCTGCCCTACGCGCAGATAATACTCTCAGTTATACTAGTGACAGCAGTTTTACTTCAGCAGACTTCTGCGGGAGTCGGCGGAGCGTTGGGCGGAAACGATACCGGGGGCTTTCACCACACTCGCCGAGGTTTTGAAAAGTTTCTTTTTTACTTATCTCTTGCCTGTGGAGTTCTTTTTACTTTGTCTGCTTTATTGTCTATAATAATAAAAGCGCACAGCTAATTTTCCGGTTTCGTTCTCGATAATTAATACCGTATGCGTAATTTTAAATTACCTTCAAAAAAAGAAATAGATTTTGCCTTTGCTTCTTTCTCAAAAAAAGAGTGGATGGTTTTTACCGGCTTAGTAACACTACTATTATTAAGTACGATACTTATACTGCAAAGCATCAATAAATCATTTATGGTGACAGTGCCGATGCGGGGCGGTTCTATATCTCTCGGCATCGTCGGAGTTCCGCGTTTTATAAACCCAGTACTTGCAAATTCGGAGGCTGATCTAGATTTGGTCTCGCTTATTTATTCCGGTCTCATGAGAAAAAGTGAAAATGGCAACTTAATACCAGATTTAGCCTCCAAGTACGAAATATCAAATGACGGTTTGATTTATACTTTCACTTTAAAAGATAATTTATTCTTTCAGGACGGAAAATCCGTCACTGCGGACGATGTGCTGTTTACTATCAACAAAGTCAAAGACGGCATCATTGACAGTCCGCGCAAGGTAAATTGGGGCGGTTTAAATGCTGAGAAAATAAATGAAAAAATTATCAAATTCACTTTAAAACAACCCTATGCGTCTTTTTTAGAAAACACGACGCTTGGTATTATGCCCGCGCACTTATGGGACAACTCCCCCATGGAGCTCAATAACGCGAATACAAATCCTGTCGGCACCGGTCCTTATATGATAAGTTTGGTAAATAAGCAGTCTTCCGGAATCATAGATTCTTATACGCTGTCGCCGTTTAAAAAGTTCGTCCTCGGTGAGCCGTATATTAAAAATATAACTTTGCATTTTTATCAAAATGAGGAAAACTTGGTCAAAGCTCTAACTGATAAGAAAGTGCAGGAGATAAGTTCTATCACCCCGCTCGACGCAGAGAATTTGAAGGAAAGAAATTATCAAATAGAATCGGCGGTCCTTCCGAGGGTGTTCGGACTTTTCTTCAACCAAAATGCCAATCATCTTTTCACCGACAAAACTGTCGTCACTGCCATCAACCAAGTAATAGATAAAGAAAAAATAGTCAAAGATGTTCTTTTCGGATATGGAGTTGTCCTTGACGGTCCAATACCGCCGACTATGAACGAATATCGGAAATTAAATACGAAAACTAATATTTCACGGGAAGAGCTATTGCAAAAAGTGCAAAACGATTTGACAAAAGACGGATGGAAAAAGAATGCAGGTGGGTTCCTAGAAAAAACAACGACCAAAAACAAGAAAAAGACTACTACTCTTTTGGGATTTTCTATTTCAACAGGCAATGTGCCGGAGCTTGCGAAAACCGCTCTTCTGATAAAAGAAGATCTAGCGAAGGTCGGCATAAAAGTTGAAGTAAAAACTTTCGAGAAAGGCAATTTGAATCAGTCCGTGATACGCCCCCGCAAGTATGACGCTCTCTTGTTTGGACAAATCATAAACCACGAATCCGACCTGTTTGCCTTTTGGCATTCTTCGCAACGGAAAGATCCGGGGCTGAATGTCGCCATGTATACAAACGTCAAAGTGGACAAAATTTTAGAAGACGCATTCGTGACAGTAGACGAAAAAGAGAGAACAAAAAAATATACTCAATTTGAGGATGAAATCAAAAAAGATATGCCGGCAGTGTTTCTTTTTAGCCCGAATTTTATCTATGTCGTGTCCAAATATTTAAAAAACTTTAATATCAATAATATTACTGCTCCCTCGGATCGTTACTTAAATGCATATTCATGGTATATAGAGACGGAGAATGTTTGGAGAATATTCGCCAGATAGCCAGATAGAGCCTTAGACTCTGGATAGAGTCTAAGGCTCTATCTGGAAGATTACAAAAATAACAGAGAAATTATGATTAAAAAAACAAGATTATCTTTCAGTTCAGTAAGCAAGGATTCCAATGTCGGAGAAAGAGTAGAGTCTAAAATTCCCGACCGAAAAAGACCTCTCAAAAATTCAACTTACCAATACTCCAAAAAAAGATTCGGGCCGCGAAGAAGCAGCCACTCTTTTGGTCCTAAGGGTCAGCCAAACGGAAACGGAAAAATTCTTCCACCGGAGACGGGTGTAATTCGAGTTATTCCGCTTGGAGGCGTGGAGGAAATCGGCAAAAATATGACCGCCATAGAAATCGGTGAAGATATTATTGTCATCGATGCCGGTATGCACTTTTCCAATGAAGCCACACCTGGAGTTGATTATGTGATTCCAAACACGACTTATCTGGAAGAACGCAAGGATAAAATACGAGCGCTTATCATCACCCACGGACACTTGGATCATATCGGGGGTGTGCCTCTGGTGCTTTCACGCATCGGAAATCCTCCGGTTTATTCTCGAAATCTGTCTATCTTGATGATGCGCAAGCGTCAAACCGAATTTCCGCACTTACCCGCGATGAAAGAAAACGTAGTTGAAAAAGATGCGACGATAACCTGCGGAAAAATAAAAGTTAGATTTTTCGGAGTCACTCACACTATTCCCGACTCCATGGGCATCATCATCGAGACAGAGCACGGCTGGATTGTCACTCCCGGAGATTACAAGCTCGACCAAGTGGATGGAGTTGTTTCCAAGGAAGAAGAAAAAGAATACTCTATTTTTGATAAAGCGAAAGTGCTTCTGCTCTTGTTTGAATCCACAAATATTGAAAGCGAGGGGTTCGCATTACCAGAGATAAAAGTGCATCAAGGGCTAGAGAAAGTAATTAAAAGAATAAATGGCCGAATAATTTTAGCCGCTTTTTCTTCACACATCACCAGATTGGCTCATATCGTTAAAGTAGCGGAAGCTCTAGGTAAAAAAGTAGTACTCGATGGACGCTCTATGAAGACAAATATTGAAGTGGCGATTGAAGCCGGATTTTTTACAATAAAAAAAGATACCATCATCCCCATAGAAGAAGCAGATAATTACCCGCATAATAAAGTGTTAATTTTAATGACCGGCGCTCAAGGTGAAGAATTTGCATCATTAAACCGCGCAGCCAATAAAACTCACACAAAATTTAAACTGCATAAAGGAGACACAATTATTTTATCTTCATCTATTATCCCTGGTAACGAGCGCGCTATTGAGAGAATGAAAGACGGATTGGCTCGACAAGGAGTCAAAATAATCGGATATAGAACTCCAGGAGAAGAATATGTCCACGCTACCGGACACGGCAACAAAGAAGATGTCAGATGGCTCCACCGTAAAATACATCCGAAATTCTTTATTCCCATTCACGGCAATCATTACCGCCTCGTGTTGCACAAGGAGCTAGCGATGGAGCTCGGCATGAGTGAAGAAAATATCGTCGTCCCAGACAACGGCTCGATCATTGAAATTTCCGCCGACGGACAAAAAATAGTCACGCGCAAAGAAAAAGCGCCAAGCGGTATCATGATGGTGGACGGCGTATCAATCAGTGACACGCAGGATGTCGTCATCCGCGACCGGAAAATGCTCGCGGAAGATGGTATGTTCGTCATCATCGCGCTCCTCGACCAAAAAACAGGCAAATTAAAAAAATCTCCGGACTTGATCTCGCGCGGATTCGTGTATCTGAAAGAAAATCAGGAACTTTTGCGCCAAGTCAGAATCATTATTAAAAAATCCGTGGAAGAGGCAGTGGTCAAAAAACCTATCAGTCACGGGAGTGAGAATCCCATAGACTTTGACTACATTAAAGCGGGATTGGGAGAAACAGTTTCCAAATTCTTATATCAAAAAACAGAAAAAAGACCATTAGTCATACCGGTAATATTGAGTGTGTAGATATTTCCAGAAATGTTCAAAGACAATCCAAAACTAAAAAATATTTTTCTTTTAGGATTTTTGCTGTCTTTGCACCTGGCTTTTACTTCCTACATCAACTCAAGTTTTCTCTCCGCCTCATTTGGAGAAAATAATGTCAGCCTAATATATATCTGGAGCTCGATTATTTCCATCCTTGCTCTATTTTTTATACCTGGAATGCTCCGAAGACTCGGTGGATATAGATTCCTGCTGTTCTTTTCTCTGCTCGACACATTTTGCCTTTTTTTATTGTCTAATCTAAAAAGTTCTCTCAACATTATTCCAGTATTTATTTTTTACTTCACCGTCAACAATCTGATTATCTTCGCCCTAGACGAGCTTCTGCAAATATTTTCCAAAAACTCCCAGCTGGGACGGGTGCGCGGGCTATATCTGACCCTGATAAATCTGGCCTGGGTAATCGCGCAAGTTGTCTCCGGAAAAGCTTTCTTGTCTTCTTCTTTCTCCGCGCTTTACTCGGTCGCTTTTTTCATTATGGCGGCATTTTTTTTGGTCGCTTTTTTCAGCCTGAAAAATTTGAGCGATCCCAAATACGACAAGGCGCTGGGCTTGCGGTCATTTAGAAATTTCTTCAGGAAAACTAATCTGACCAGAGCCTATGCGATAAATTTCCTTTTGCAATTTTTCTATGTTTGGATGGTGATTTATACTCCGATTTATCTTTATGCGCATTTGGGCTTTAGCTGGAGAGAAATAAGCTTAATTTTCACCGTCATGCTCCTGCCGTTCGTCTTAATTCAATTTCCCCTCGGAAACTATTCGGATTCTATTGGCGAAAGGAAAATGCTGATGTTCGGTTTTGCGATAGCTGCGCTCGCCACCCTTTCCCTCTTTTTCATAAAGAGTCATGATATCTGGGTTTGGGCTCTCCTCTTATTCTCCACCCGCATCGGCGCCGCCGTCATTGAAGTCATGAGCGACGTTTATTTTTTCAAACATATAGAAAGGGAAAGCGACGAATATATCTCCGTTTACCGCAACACCGCTCCGGCCTCCTACGTGCTCGCTCCGCTCACCGCCTTTGTTATTTTTCCCCTTATCCCCTCTTTTAATTTTATATACCTGATTCTGGGCACATTTATGCTGTATGGAATTTATCTTGCCTCCACGATAAGAAAAAATGACAAATAAAAATAAAAGTGTGGGAATAATACTTTTAAATAAAACAGCTGACGGGCTGGCGGCAATATTGCAAATTCGAGCGAAGTGGAATACGGAAAAAAATTCTTCAGAATCTTGGCCCGGCGCCTGCCAAGTCACCGTCCATGGAAAATTGGAAGCTGGCGAAGATTTTATGGGAGCGCTTCTGCGCGAGATCAAAGAGGAGCTCGGTGAAGAAATATTGCCGGCAATTCGCGCGCTGATTGATGCTGGAAAAATTAAAGAGCTAATCCACAAAAATACTTCAGAACAAGAAATCGTAACTTATGGCGCAATTATCGAAGAAAAGTTTTTGAAGATACTCATGAGCAAACCAAAGAATCAGTCGTTCGGTGGATTCAGAATAATCAGCCGAAATGAAATTGAAAAAATTGTCAACTTACAAACCTTCGACAAAAAAATCGGCGTCACAGATAAAAACATCATCGCCATGTTCCCTGACGAAAAAGAGGCCGTGTGGATTGCTTTCGAAAAACTTGATATCTAAGATATCCGCATATGCTAAAATTTTAGATATTCTCCATCTGTTGTTAATTTGTGCATATGCTAAAATTCACCACAGCACTTGTCGACCTGGCAGGTTGGCAAGTTCTCAATATGCGCTATGGCATATACGTATATGTATTTTTTATTTTTCTCCAATTAATTTATGAATTACTGGAAACTTGATTGAGTCTTCTTGAATATTTTTAAAACCAGCCTGCTTCATAAACTCTGGAATTAGCCCTTGAAGATTTCCTTTCACGTGTTCAAAAGGTTCCCAAAAAGTAACATACTTATAAAACCAAAGATGTTTAGTCGACCCAAAATCAACAATTACCAGCTTCCCTCCTTTTTTTAGTATTCGATAAATTTCAGTTATACATTTCTGTTTTATGTCTGTTGACATATGATGAAAAACTAAAGTACTAAATACAATATCAAATGATTCTTTTTCAAAAGGAAGAGCTTCGCCAAAACCCTCGATTAATTCGACATGTGAAAACTTATTTAAGCGTCTGCGTGCAATACCCAATGATTGTTTATCAGGATCAATGCCTACAACACACGCTTTAGGATATTTACGTTTTAAAAGTTGCAGAAAAACACCTGTCGCACAACCGACATCCAAAACTTTATTTGAGTCCTTAATTTCTACAGAATTAACAATTTTTTCCCTAAATTTTTTACCAAAACCTCCGAGAATCAAAATAAAATCATAAAAACGAGTTAGGGCGTGAAGCTCAAACGGCGGAATATATTTATATTGAGGTTTGTAATCCATAAATTTTAGTATGTATTATCACCACGCCGACTGACTTCGGTGACTTTGTTGAAAGTCACATATTTTATAAATTTTATTCTATAACTGCCAACCCGTACCCTATACTGATTACCAAGTCCTTTTAGTTTCGTAATATCCAAAAGTGTCGTGTCGTCTGCAAGAATACAATTAATGGCTTTTAGTATTTTTATCTTATCGTAAACAGGAATTTTATTTAGAAATTTCTCTTTTTTGTCCATTAATAGATTTCCTTAACATGGTGGCAAAATCTTCCATGCGAACTCCACCTTTTTTAAATTTATTGAAATCAATTACAGTTTCCCATTTTCCCTCATCTCCCCATTCATCAACAGGAATTATGTTGAAAATAGGCTTCGAACGACGAACAACGGTAAATGTCCTGCCTTTCTCTACAGCAGAGATATACTTGCCCGCATTTTCTCGCAAATCCTTAAACCCAATTATACTTGGAATCGATTTTATTTTTGTAGCCATATTTAAAGTTTAACTTAAGATAACCTTTTTAGCAAGGATATGTGTGGAAAACTTTGTTTTAATTATCTTTCGCCGCTTCGAGGGTAACCAAAACATTTTTCTCTACGCCCTTGTGGAGAATTTTTAGGTTTATTATTTGACCGACACTTTTCTCGCGTATGACAGATGCCAAACTTATTTTGTCGTCTAATTTAACTCCGTCCACCTCCAGAATAATGTCGTTCTCCACAATCCCCGCCTTGTCCGCCGGACTGCCCGGAATAACTGCAAGTTCATTTGCATTCCCTCCGGCTTTAACTAGCACTCCATAGTCCACTGTCAGGTTATTTTTATCTTTCATCTCTGCATTGATAGCCACATAGCGAAGCCCGAGATATGGGCGAACTATTTTACCAGTCGTTTTTACGGATTCAATTACACTTTTAACACTATTGATGGGCAGCGCAAAGCCAATGTTCTGCGAACCTTTTGCAATCGCGACATTTACGCCAATTACTTTCCCCGAAAGGTCAAGCAATGGTCCGCCAGAATTTCCCGGATTAATAGCCGCATCGGTTTGAATAACTTTATCCAAGACCTCCGCGCTCCCAGAACTGTCACTCGCAGTTATGGAACGAGCTAACCCCGAAACAACTCCTACGGAAACAGTGTTCCTATATTCGCCGAGAGCATTGCCTATAGCAATAACATTTTGCCCGACTTCAAGGCTATTGGAATTACCCAAGGAAAGAGAAGGAAAATCTGAACCTTCAATTTTTATCAGAGCGATATCTAAAACAGGATCACGAGCAACGACTTTTGCAGTATGCTTCTTGCCGTCATTAGTAAAAACAGTATATTCGACATCTTTTTGATCAACCACGTGCTTATTGGTGACAATTAAACCGTCGGCTGATACAAAAAATCCCGATCCGCCGCCAATTTGTTTTTTTTCTGTGCCATTTTGACGATATTGCGGGATATTAAACGAAAAACCCGGAAACATATCGCCAAAAGGATTGGTCTCTTGATTCGGATCAATATAAGCCTCGTACTTTGGAACTTCTTTAGAAATAATTATCGAGACGACCGCCGGATTTGTTTTTTTCACCGCATCAATGACAAAATGCTCCTGTGAAAAAATGGTTTCTTTTTCCAAAATTTTCTCTGTGGCTTGCGTATCACCTTTATTGTTCCTATCTTGCGCCTCTTTCAAATATTCTTTGGCAAAATATCCGAAAACATTAGCGCGATAATGCCATACTAAACCGAGTCCCAATAGAATAATCAGTGAAAGAGACAATAAACTAGTCAAAAACACAGAAGCAAAATATCTATTCACGAAAACTTTTTTAATAAATTTTATTATATTTGTTTCTTGCATAGCTTTTATTTATACATTAATAATAAATAAATTGGCGCACTATTTTTATTATATTTATCTTTTTATTTTTAGCAAGTAATTTTTATAGATATTTTCTTTATAAGGTTTCAAGCGAACGATTTTTACTAAAATACCCTTATTTTTCAAGTCTTTTTTCAAATTTTTGACATAGTCTCTTTGGTCATAGCCGAGCGCGATTATATCAGGTTTTTCTTTTGCAATGTGCGGAATATGTTTATCAAGGCCGGAGAGCACTACTTTATCAACTATTTTATATTTTTTAATCAGGGCAAGTCTTTTTTTCTCATTTAGGATAGACGATTGCTTTTTTATTCTCAAAACATTTCTGTCTCGCGCTACTGAGACAATTAAAAAAGATTTCAAAGGTTTCTTGACGATTTTTTTCGCCTGCCGGAAAAAGTTTTCGTGCCCTTTGTGCACTCCGTCAAAAGTTCCGAAGACCATTATTCTCGTTTTTCTTATTCTTTTTGTTTTATCCTTCATGACGCTATTATATCAAAATTTTAAAGGTTTTTTAAGCGCACGTATTGACTAAATCCAATCATTTTTCTGTGATATTAATTTTTAAGATATTAACTTGCCCGCGCGTTTTGAAATAGAGTATAATGTATCACTATGACACTGACAATCACAAAAAGAGACGGGACAAAAGCGCCCTTCAACGCGGACCGGATAAATAAATCCATCGAGCGAGCTTGTTACGGACTAGAGGACCCCATCAGTAAGGTCATTCAGATAGCGACCGAGACGGAGCTCACTCTATATGACGGCATCACGACTGAAGAAATGGACGCGGCCTGCATAAATGCTGCCCTGCAGAACGCTCAGTACGGCATGGAGTTTGATAAAATCGCCACTCGCCTGCTTTTGAAAGGAATTTACAAGAAAGTTATCGGAGACTATGACAATGACGAGTCTAAAAACATTTCGGCCGAGGAATTTGCGAAGCTTCATAGCTCTCACTTCAAAGAGTATGTCCTAAATGCAGTAGACAAAAAACTACTCGACAACCGAATGGCGACGACTTTCGACTTGGAGGACTTAGCTTCAAGCTTAAAAATAGAAAATGATGAACTATATAAATACTCAGGTCTCTCCACGATGCAAAATCGCTACCTGATGAAAAACGAAAAGCAGGCTCCGCTTGAGACTCCGCAGTATTTTTGGATGCGAGTTGCCATGGGCATGTCTCTCAACGAAACAAACCCGACTCTTTGGGCAAAAAAGTTTTACGGAAAAATGTCCAAGCTGGAATACCTCTCAGCCGGCAGTTCAAACATCGGAGCCGGCACGCCTCACCCTAAACTTTCAAACTGTTTTCTAATGGAGATTCACGACAATATGGAACATATCGGTAAAACTGTCTCTGACGTTCTTCTATTATCGAAGGCAACCGGCGGCATAGGACTCTCTGTCACCAAACTTCGCGCCGAGGGATCAGTCTTAAAATCAAATAACACTATTTCCTCTGGTCCGGTTCCTTTTATGCACATTATTGACTCTGCCGTCCGCGCCGTGCAGAGAGGCGGCAAGAAAAAAGGCGCGCTTTGTTTTTACATGGAAAACTGGCATCTAAATTTTCAAGATTTCATAGATTTGAAACAAAACAATGGAGATGACTATAGAAGAACACGCACTGCGAACACCGCCGTGTTCATCTCGGACGAATTTATGAAGAGAGTCATCGAAGGAGAAGATTGGTATTTGTTTGATCCAAATGAAGTCAAAG
>Ga0209515_10007138_pt1 | contig 13564 bp, 15 predicted proteins | sample Subgroupgradi54m_FD_187454 | JGI IMG/M metagenome (GOLD analysis project Ga0209515, IMG submission 187454) | Subsurface groundwater microbial communities from S. Glens Falls, New York, USA - GMW60B uncontaminated upgradient, 5.4 m (SPAdes)... ...
GACCATGTCTTTGATGGACGCGGGTGTGCCGATTAAAAAGCCTGTCGCGGGAATCGCGATGGGGCTCATGGTAGATCAAAAATCAAAAATCAAAAATCAAAAATTTAAAGTTTTGACGGACTTGCAGGGTCCGGAAGACCACTACGGCGACATGGATTTCAAAGTCGCGGGAACGGAAGACGGCGTAAACGCGATCCAGCTCGACGTGAAGTGCGAGGGGCTCACAATGGAAATTATCACGCAAACGCTCGCGGATGCGAAGGCGGCGCGGCTCCATATTTTGAAATTTATGAAAACCGTGATTGCCGAGCCGCGGAAAGAACTCTCGCCTTACGTGCCGACGATTCTCCGCGTCATGATCAGCCCAAGCAAAATCGGCGCGCTCATTGGTCCGGGCGGGAAGATGATTAACGGCCTCATTGAAAAATGGGAACTTGCCTCGATTGACGTTGAGGAAGACGGGCGAGTGTTCGTCGCCGCGCGAGATCCCGAGAAAGCGCGGCAAGCCGCAGAGGAAATCAAAATGCTCACGCGCGAGTTCAAAGTGGGCGAGATTCTTGAAGGACGGGTCATGAGAACTATGGACTTCGGCGCGATCGTGGACTTGGGCGGCGGCAAGGACGGCATGATCCATGTCTCCGAACTCAAAGAGGGATTCGTCAAAACCGTAACGGAAGTGGTGAATGTCGGCGACTTCGTGCGCGTGAAGGTCATCCGCGCGGACGATGACGGAAGGATCGGGCTGTCGATGAAGCAGGTGGAAAAGGAGTAATCGCGAATAACGCTAATTTCGGGCAAAATAATGCGAATACGGTTCGCGAACTTTCTGGGCGTTTTTTGCTTGACAAAATAGGCATTATAATATATCATTGCCATCAGTAGAAAGGATGGGGATATGCCCTTACTTACTAAAGAAGAGATTGGTAGTTTCGCGTCTTTGGTGCTTGTAAGAGATGAACGAGCGCTTGAAATTTGTCACAGTATGCTAAAGCGATCTATGGAAATAATTGCCGAGACTGATCCTGACCACTGTGATGAAATTACTCGCGGCATCGTCAACGACATCCGCCGAATAATCCAGAAACGGAACTGATTGCTATTTACGGCCCCGGCATCGTGCTGGGGCTTTTTATTATTTTCACTTTTATAAAGATCGAGTCGTGCTAAAATGAATATATGCCAGCAGAAATGAATTTCAACGAACGGCGGAATGTGCCGCCGCCTCCGCCGCCAGCGGGGGCTGATTCGTCATCGGCGTTCACCGAGGTGACGGTTAGAACGATGGCGTCTGATCTCGCGTCGCTCGGCACCGGCGGCAACCTTCAATCGCAGAAAATTTCCGTGCCGGTCAGCGCGGGATCTGCCGAAAAATTCGCGGCGTCGGCATCCTCGCCTTTGGGGCAATCGCACGTCGGCGGGCAGGGGACGGCATTTCCTTCGCCACGCGCGAGCGCGTACGTCGTCCCGGAGAAATCGGAACCGGAAACGCATACCGTCCGATGGATTATCATTATTATTGTTCTTGCGGGGATCCTTTTTCTCGCGGGATATTATTTGCTTCCAATTGTTTTCCCCTAGCCCCCATCTTGCATTGCAGATGTTTTTAAAAGTGGCTTTTCGATTTACTTATTACTCACGTATCTGTTGGTGAGTCAATTATCTAACGATCGCAAGATAATTGACTATTGCGCTAGCGAGGAAGTATTATTGAATCATGGTTTGGGATTGAATGACCATGAGAGGCGATATCACCATAAAAATTCTTGAAGGGCTCAAAGACGCTGCGGTCGGCGCCGCAGATCTTTTGACGGCGTTCCTCTCGGTGCCGTACGGGAGTTCAATTAGAAGATTCGAGTACGAGCTTGCCAAACAGGAACGTCAGAGAGAAAGGAAATTAGAGAAACGACGACTCCATCACCGATATCATGCGATGGTGCATCGCCTGAAGCAACAAGGATTAATCAAGGAAGAGCCACGCGGCAGAACTATTTTTCTCCGTATCACGAAAGCGGGAAAGGAGAAATTATCGATTTTGCGGAAAAAATCAAAAGAGCCATTGCCATCCGCGCGATATTCCGAGGAGGCTGGCGAACGGCGTTTTGTGATCATCGCATTCGATATTCCCGAACACAGCAAGCGAAAACGGAACTGGCTCCGGAGCGCGCTTAGGCATATGGGTATGCGGATGATCCAAAAAAGCGTATGGGCAGGTAAGGTAAAGGTGCCAAAAGCATTCCTAGTCGACCTCGAAGACCAACGTCTTATCGAGTATGTAGAAATTTTCGAGGTTAATAAATCGGGAAGTTTACGGGAGATGTGATTCGTAATTTATGCGGAACGGCTGGCGGGAGAATGAAAGAGGAGATCGAAATGAGCTGTTATGAGCTATGAGTCAATTATCTAACGATCGCAAGATAATTGACCATCCTCGGCTTCGTGTCAAGAACCCCTTTCTTTAGACAGTATTTCGGCGAATTTTTTCGCCGTTTTTTTGTTACGCTGCAATCTTCTCGGCAAACACCGCAGGCGGCATCTTGAAAAAATAAAAAAGCCGAGATCGGGGTTCGATCTCGGCGCGGAACGGATTCAGGCATTTATTTCGCGGCAAGGATTTCAGCGATATCGGAGATGAGTTTCTCTGGTTTTTCCCATCGGTAGGGCTTGGTCCACGACTCTTCCACTTGGGGGAAAATCTTATCGCCCTTTATTCCAAATTTTCCCCAAGGAACCCACGCGAGATAAAGGACATCATTCTCGGAAAAATAATTAAGGAAAAGAATATAATTTTCTCCTTTTTGCATGAGCGGTTGACCTACAACTTCGTACGTGAATTTCCCGACCTTCATACCCCATTGCCGGACTCGCACCGTCGGCATCAGAAATTTCGAAAGCTGAGAATTGATGGTTTTCTGAACTGTAATTTCCGATTCGCTGTAGAGATAGCAGGGATTTTCCGGAAAACGCCCGTACACTGGGTATGTTTTTTGGACAGTTCCCCAAACAATCACATCAGCGGTTTTTACCAGATCCCCGAGGTTTTCAGGCCAGGATGCCAAGGGATGTGGTGTGACAGAAATCGTCGCTGGTTGTGTCGGATCGGGGCAATCGATTTCCTCTCCAGCCAACCGGCGCTGGGCCGCGGCGGCATCCGCAAAAACGAAAAGTGCGAGCGTACACAACAGCATTTTTCTTTTCATAGTACATCTCCCTCCGTATTCAATTTTGATTCCTCGCGCTGATGAGAGGATACTGCAAATTGAGGAATATTGCAAAAATACCCCGATCGGCGGGCATGTTGCCATGATCATAAATTCTCGGTGATCCGCCGTGCGGAGCGGTAGCAAGAGAAAGATTTAATAAAAGTTGTTAACACTTCTAACGATCGTCCAAAGTGTTAACAAAAAAATGCCCCACTTGACGGAGCATTTTTTACAACTCTCATTTCGTAAAATATTTTATTCGCGCACGAATACCCCGCGCGTAAGCGCGGGGATATTTATTCCTCGCTCGGCTTCATGTCCGCCGCCACATTTTTCGCCGTCTCTTTTACTTTTTGCTTAATCGCATTCAATAATTTTTTGTCTTCTTTTAGTTTCTCGCGGACGTTGTCGAAGCCCGTGCCCAATTTTTCTCCTTCAAAGGAATAGCTCGCGCCGGATTTAGTGACCACGCCGTAGCGCATGCCGGTGTTCAAGACATCGGCTTCATAGGAAATCCCTTCGTTGAACATAATGTCGAACTCCGCGATCTTAAAAGGCGCCGCAACTTTGTTTTTCACCACTTTCGCTTTGACGCGGTTCCCGACCACATTTTCGCCTTTCTTCACCTGCGCGATTCTGCGGACATCAATGCGCACGGACGCGGCGAAAGGGAGCGCCCTGCCACCGGGCGTCGTTTCGGGATTCCCAAACATAATCCCGATTTTCATACGGATTTGGTTGATAAAGATGATTAAGGTCTGGGTGTTATTCGCAATTGCGGTAAGTTTCCGCAGGGCCTGGCCCATCATGCGCGCTTGCCGCCCGACGTGCTGGTCGCCCATTTCGCCTTCAAGTTCCGCCCGCGGGGTCAAGGCCGCGACTGAATCCACCACCACGACCGAAATCAGAGTAGAGCGAACTAAGCTGTCTAAAATATTCAGCGCCTCTTCGCCATTGTCCGGCTGGGAGATTAAAAGGTCGTTGATTTTTACGCCGAGCCGCGCGGCGTATCCGGGATCAAGTGCGTGCTCGGCATCAATATAGGCCGCTCTGCCGCCCTGCTTTTGCGCTTGCGCGACAACGTTCAGAGCCAATGTAGTTTTACCACTTGATTCGGGGCCGAAGATTTCGACAACCCGCCCGCGGGGCAAGCCGCCGACGCCCAAGGCCATGTCGAGCGAGAACGATCCCGTGGGAATCACGGCGACATCCACCTTCCGCGCGTCGCCGAGCTTCATCACCGCGCCCTCGCCGAATTTTTCCTGGAGCGAGGAGAGAAGGTTGTCGAGATCTTTGTTTTCAGCCGTACCTTTTTCTTTTTTTACTGATGGAGTCATAAGAGTAAGTGTAGGGTACGTTGGGATGTTGTCAATATGGAAAATAATAATGCGAATGCAACGAATGGGCATCGCGAATGCTACGAATACCGAGAATATGCCAAATTCGTATCATTCGTTAAAAATTCGTAGAATTCGGATTATACTCAAGTGAAAAATAAAAAAGGCGGTCATACTGGATGACCGCCGTTCTACTCAAAAATTTTCCCTACCTTTGTCGGCGTCGCGAAACTAAAATCCCACAACATCCAAGAACTCAATTATAAGATATAAGATTTTGTCAAATTTTGCTAAAACGTCATACTACAATGCCGGCGGCGTTCCTGCTGGAGTTGAACTGGCGGCTTTCGCCGGTGGTTCGTAGAGAATCTGTCGCACTACTTTCGTTTCTCCGCCCAGAAATTTTGACGCGCGGATTTCGATCGTGTTCATGCCGAGCTGGAGGACGATATTTTTCCCCCACGTTCCGTCCGTGCCGACCGGTATCGGTTCATTATTGATCGAGAGATTCGTGCTTCCTTCGACGTTCCCCATAACCCGCGCGGCGCTTTGGGCCACCCGCACAATTCCTTCGGGGGGGTAGGAGACCGCAATCGTCGGCTTGCCGAAAATGTGCCGGAACTGGAATCCGAAATAGGCGAGGAAGATAATCCCGAGGAGCACGAGCCAGCCGTATTTCGCGACGGGCTTTTGGGTAAAGCGATTTTGAGGAAGTTCGTCGGCCGGACCGGAGCTTCGGAACGCTTTAAGCCGTTCGAAGTACTCCCACCACGGAGCCGGATCGAAATCCAATACCCTCCCGATTTTCGCAAGATACCCGCGGAGATAGGGCGCCGCCGGAAGATCGGCGAACCGCTCCTCGCTCAAGCTGAGGAGATTCTCCGCGGTGACGCCGGAGAGCTCTGCGAGCCGGCGGATGGTGAGCCCCCGCTCTTTCATCCGCTCGTAGAAAAATGTTTTGAAATCGAGATGATCCATATGCGTTGCTACGAAATACGAATTTTTTACGAATATACGAAATTATTGATTTTTATTTTTAATCTCCTCCGCAAGTTTTTTCAAATCTTTCATATCGGCAGCGGGGCCCAGTTGCGTTGAGATGTATCCTTCGTATGTTTCAAAAAATATTTTTTCTTTTCCCCACATTTCTTTAAATTTTTCTTGTATGCCATGGAGCGGATACAATTTTAGGTGCGCATGATTTATCCCCATTCCTTCTGCAACCAATACAACTCTTTGTATTTCAAGTCCTCGCTCAAGAAGCTTACTTACCGTTTTGCCTACCTGCATGAATTCTGTATACATTTCATCGGACATGTCAAAAACATATGAATCATAATGCTTTTTTGTGAGCACGAGGGTCATTCCTTTCGTATTCGGGAAAATGTCGAGCAGGGCAAAAAATTTTTCATTTTCCCAAAATTTTGCCGAATCAATCTCGCGCTTCGCGATTTTGCAGAATATGCAATTCTCCATGTTCAGAATTTTATAATATAAATTTTTTCGTATATTCGTACATTTTCGTATTTCGTAGCAGGGAATCTAAAAGCTAAAACCTAACAGCTAAAAGCTAGATAGTATTTGGGTCTTTTTCCAGAAACACATCCCGCGGTTTCGCGCCTTCGCCGGGGCCTACGACGCCGCGCTCTTCCATGATGTCCAAAAGCCGCGCGGCGCGGGCATAGCCCACAGAAAGCCGCCGCTGGAGAAGAGACGCCGACGCCTTTTGCGCCTGGCGCACGATCTCAACCGCTTCTTCGTAGAGATCGTCGTCGCTCGCGTCCTGCAGATACTCGTCAAACATCGTTTCCGGATTTTCCGGAGCCGCATCGCCGTTCTTCCCGTCACGTTTCATTTCCTCGCCGCTTGCGACGGGCTGATTATGGTCGCGGATAAAGTCCGCCACGTTGTTAATTTCCTCTTCGGTGATGTAGGCGCCTTGGATCCGTTTCGGTTTGGATAAGTTCGACGAGATGAAAAGAAGATCGCCGCCGCCCAACAGTTTCTCCGCGCCGGAGGTGTCCAAAATCGTGCGCGAGTCAATCTGGCTTGCGACCTGGAGCGCGATGCGGCTCGTGATATTCGCTTTGATGAGGCCGGTGATGACTTCAACGGACGGCCGCTGGGTGGAGAGCACAAGGTGGAGGCCGGTCGCGCGCGCCATCTGCGCGAGGCGCACGATTGATCCCTCGACTTCCCGCCCGTAGGAAGACATCATATCGGCGAGTTCGTCAATGACCATCACGAGATACGGAAGCGGCTCCCGTTCATTGTCCGCCACCTGCCTGCCGGCAGGCAGGTTCTCGTTATAACTTTTGATGTCGCGGCTTCCCGCGTTTTGGAGGAGTTCATAGCGCCGGTCCATTTCACTCAAAGCCCACCGGAAGACGCCGATCGCTTTTTTGCTTTCCGTGATGACGGGGCTTACGAGATGAGGCAGATTCCGGTAGATCGTGAGCTCGACCCGTTTCGGGTCAATCAAGATAAGTTTCAAGGTCGCGGGAGAATTTTTATAGAGAAGCGAGATGAGGAGCGAGTGGATCATCACCGATTTTCCCGAACCGGTCGAACCCGCGATTAAGAGATGCGGCATCTTTTCGATGTCCGCGAAAATCGGATCGCCGGTCACGTCCCGCCCCAGAACGAACCCGAGCTGTCCCGCCGCCTGAAATTCGGGATAGGTGATCAAGCTCCCGAGGCGGACAAGCGCCGCGGCTTTGTTCGGCACTTCAATGCCGACGAGCGATTTTCCCGGAATTGGCGCTTCGATTCTGATCGGATGCGCGGCCAAGGCGAGCGCGAGGTCCTGGTTCAAGGCCAGAATGCGCGAAAGCTTTACGCCCTCGGCGGGCTTCAACGTGTACCGCGTTACCTTGGGGCCGATGTTTACCTCGCCCATTTCAACGGGGATGCCGAAACTGTCGAGCGTCCGCTTGATGATGTTCGCGTTCGCGCGGAGGTCGCCCGTCGTCGGCTTCTCGATAGAGGATTTCAGAAGATCTAAAGGCGGCGGAACGTAGTTTGCAAAAACGGGCTGTTTCGGTTTTCTGAATTTTTGTATGATGCCGGGGTTTTGATCCGCGGCGGGTTTTTCTCCGGCGGGCTCCGGTTCTGTTTTTTCTTCGTCTGTTTCGTCATCTTCCTCCGACGCCGCGACGATCGCTTCTTCCGCCGTTTTTTTCTGATCCTGCCTTTCGCGCCGCGGAATTTTGATCGGCACGTTCAGCGTCACAAGCGCGGCGATCGCGAGGATGATGACATTTATCGTGGTGGCCGCCGGTTTCCCGAAAGGATAGACGAGCTCCCCCAAAGGAATTCCGAGCCAGCCGCCTTTGCCCGGCGCGAAAAGATCAATGAGCCCCAAAACGGACAAGACCAAGAGCCCCGCTCCCAAGAGCGTGACGCCAATAACCTTTCTGCCGTCGGAGAAAAGGAAGACGCCCGCGACGACAAGAAAGCTTGCGGGTAAAACGAAATAGCCGACGCCCAAAAGCGCGTCCAGTATCCCGTAAAGAAATTTCCCCGCCGGTCCCGCAATGTCGAACCCCGCGAGGATCAGAACCGCCGCGACGCCCACAAACACAATCGCCCAAATGCTCTTTTTTGTGTCGGGATGGAGGCGGTGCACGCCGCCTTCTTCGGGATTTCGTCCGTTTGATTTTTTCTTGCCGTTCGGTTTCATGGAGTAATCGCAAATATCGCGAATAAACGTTGAATAACGCGAATTCGCATTATAAAAAAAAACGATTAGCGTTATTCGCGAATGCTCCTCTATTGTCGTACAGAAATCCCAAAAGTTCAAATCCTGCCGTTTTTCGTGTATCATGAAACATGAAACATGAAACAGGCACAACGGTTCAAGAATAAAAAACTGATCATCTTCGATTTGGACGGAACATTGACCGAAACCAAGTCGGATATGGATCCTGAGATGGCAGGGCTTATAACGCTCCTCCTCGAGAAAAAATTAGTCGCCATTATCGGCGGCGGAAGATATGAACAATTTATACGGCAGTTCATAAAAAAATTGCGCGTTCCCGCGGCGCATCTCAAAAACCTTTTCTTGTTCCCCACAACGGCGACATCCTTCTACCGCTATCAAATGCTTGGCAGGCAGGCAGGCAGATGGAAGAACGTATATGTCCGGGAGCTTTCAAAAAGAGAACGAAGCATGATCAAAACGGCATTTGAAAAATCATTCAAGGAGATTCATTACGTGAAGCCGCGAAAGACCTATGGCGCGGTTATTGAAGATCGGGGGACGCAAGTGACGTTTTCGGCGCTTGGGCAGGATGTGGTGAAGATTCTGGGCGCGCGGGGCATTGCGCTCAAGAAAAAATGGACGCGCGGACATACCGACACAAAAATAAAGCTCGCCAAAACGTTGCAGAAACATCTCCCGAATTTGGACGTAAAAGCGGCTGGGTTTACCTCAATCGACATTACAAAAAAAGGCATCGACAAAGAATACGGCATTTATCAGATAGAAAAATATCTCCACATTCCCATACGGGACATGGTATTTGTGGGCGACGCTTTGTTCCCGGGCGGGAACGACTACGCGGCGCGGAGAAGCGGCGTCGAGTGCGTTGCCGTGAAGGGACCGCGGGACACGAAGCGATTCATTCGGTTTTTGTTCGAAAATAGAACCCGTACGGCGCGTTGACGCATAGGGAATACTTTGCTAGGGTATGAATAGATCTTGCTTTGCCGTAGTGTGCGGCAAAGCTAAAAAAAGAAAAAGAGGTGTGCTATGACCATAGAGAGATTGAAAGAAGAGTTCGATAAGTACGTTCAAGGATTGATCAAGTCGCTCGAAGCGCCGTTGTTTGCCGGAGCAAGTAAGTCAACCGGAGAACGTTTAGAAGAACTTGCGGACTCCTATCGTCTTGCGGAAGATTTTGCCGATTGTGTTGCGCAACGCCTTCGAGATCTCCGCGATGCGCTTGATGAGGCGGCGAAAGGCAAAGCCCGTCTTATCGCGGCGATACAGAGAACGACCCCATTGTTCCAGTAGTTCACTTAGTTCACTGCGGAAACCACAGAAAGCGAGCGTCTAATGTCCCTCCGTTCGACAAAGCGCCCGTGAAATATTTTTCACTACCGGGCGCTTTCCTATTTTTCGCTTGCGCTCTCAATAATGCGAATGTCGCGAATTACGTGGTGAATGCAACGAATGGGTCGGTCTATTTGCAGTATTCGAATTATATTTTCGCAGGGGTCATTGACAGGCTATCTCTTTTAATGGTATACAAAACCAAGCACGTAGAATCATTTATTTCACAAAAGGAGGGTACACAATTGCCGATTATTCATGGAGCGGGAGCAGCGCAAGTTTCAGACGAAGAGAAAGAGAGTGAAAAGGAGGGTACACAATTGCCGATTATTCATGGAGCGGGAGCAGCGCAAGTTTCAGACGAAGAGAAAGAGAGTGGAGTCAGATCAACTTCCGAAATGATAGCGGCTATTATCGGCTGGCAAAATCAACTGCGCAAATTTCGCAAGGAGTTGCAGGGATTTGCGGAATCGGCAGGAATTCGTCCGTTCGCCGAACAGCTCAAAAATCTTCGCGATGAGGTAGATACCACTCTCAAGAAGATTCATGACGCAACCGGTCGGCGCTAGCCCCCGATCGTCCACGCCCAAGCGGGCAACTCCGCTTGGGCATTTTTCTTTTTCTGTGTCAAAATAAATAAAAGTTTTCGAAAAACCTTGCAATACCGACGATCGTCGCGATTGCAAGGTTTGTTTCTCGAATTGACAGGCGGCGGCAATCCGAAGTAGAGTAACGGCACACAGCACGAATCTTTTTTCGGTTGTGCGCACGTATCATGAATAGAGTTGCAGTTGACCATGTTTTGACCGATGAAACAACCGAACTTTTCAACAGTTCATTCGGACTAAAGCTCACGGTTCGCCAGGTTGTTGAGGAAATTATCCGATTCATGCACGCGGAGCCGCGGCGACACTATAAAATTACCGTGGGCACGGATTCGGAGCGGCTTTCCGACGGCCGCGCGGATTTCGTAACTGCGATCGTCGTGCACCGCGTGGGGAACGGCGGCAGATATTTTTGGCGCGGGCTCCAGCTCGGGAAATTCCACACGCTCCGCGACCGCATCATCAAAGAAGTGTTGATCTCTTTGGATTTCGGAAAAGAAATTTTGACGGAGCTCAAAAGTTTGGCGGCGGGCGCGGCGGGCGCGGAAACGATCGCGCTTATGTGGGATTTCGAAATTCACGCCGACATCGGCGAGAACGGCCCCACGAAAGCCATGATTCAGGAAGTGGTCGGGATGATCCGCGCACATAACTTTGAAGCGATAACTAAGCCTGGCAGTTACGCTGCTTCCAATGTCGCAGATAGACATGTATAGGGTTGAAAATTCGAAGCACGAAATCCGAAATTCTAAACAAATCACAATTTTCTAAATCATAAATTACAAACACGTTTGGATTTTTAGACATTGGGATTTGGAATTTGTTTAGGATTTAGAAATTAGAATTTAAGATTTAATCTTATGGATACTTTAGTATTTGATATAGAGACCCAGAACTTTTTCACCGATCCAGACGTCGGCTGGAATAATTTTGCCGCTTTGAGAATTTCGACGGTCGGCGTGTATTCCTATCTGCACGACCGGTATTTTTCGTTCGAGGAATCCGAAATGGGGAAAGTAGCCGAGCTTATGAAAGACGCCGGGCGAATTGTGGGCTTCAGCTGCAACCGTTACGACGTTCCGGTCCTCGCGAACTATTTTGCGAGAATTGGCGGCGTGGTTGATTTGTGGGCAATGGAACGCGTGGATCTTTTGGAAGAAATTGAAATGGTCACGGGCGAACGGGTGAGCTTAAGCCGGCTTGCGGAGGCGAACCTCGGAATCAAAAAAGAGCATCACGGCAGTGAAGCCATCGCGCTCTTCGAGAACGGCCAGATGGACGAACTCAAGGCCTATTGCCTCAACGACGTGAAACTCACGAAAGAAATCTACGATTTGTACCGCTTTCAGAAATATCTTCTAGTACCGAATAAAAAAACCGGCGAGACGATGAAGGTGGAGTTCAACCGGGCGGGCGCGTACGCGACGCTGTTTTAGCCCCCAAAGGTCCTCAGCGTGGAGGTTCCCAGCTCAGATTCACCCCAACCACCTATTTATTCTGTATATTATTAGGCACGTCAACGCAAAAAGTATAACGAGTATTCCAATCACAAAGTAAAATAGCCCCCTATTTTTAATGGGTTCTTTATTGCGAATGTTGCGAATAAGAGGCGGTATTCCAATGAGAAGAATAATAACCAGGATTGGAAGACTGACGACGGGAGGGAAAATAACCAGAAAAATTTGAAGGAAAGCAGTTAGTTGGGAAAATATCATATTAATATAGTAGCAAATTTTATGGAACATATCTACCTCGACTATGCCGCGACGACGCCGGTTCACCCGCGTGTGCTTCGCGCGATGGAGCCGTATTTTTCCGAACGGTTTGGGAATGCGGGGTCTTTACATTCTTTTGGGCAAGAGGCAATCGCGGCGATTGATAGATCGCGCGAGACGATTGCGAACGCCATTGGCGCGCAATTTCGGGAAATTATTTTCACGGGATCGGCGACGGAAGCAAATAATCTCGCCCTGCGAGGCTCGATTCGCGGACTTACGCAGACCGTACGCGGACTGACGCAGAAAAATATTAAAACCACAACTCAAAAATTCAGCGTTAGTCACCGTGAAGTCAGCGTGAGTTTGCAGCCGAGATTAATAATCTCGGCGGTTGAACACGAATCAATATTAGAAACCGCGCGGGATTTGGAAAACGACGGCACGGAAGTAATTATTATTCCCGTTGATCGGCACGGCATAGTTGACCTCAAAAAATTGAAATCAGCTTTGAACGAGCGCACGATTTTAGTTTCGGTGATGTACGCCAATAATGAGATTGGGACGATACAGCCCATCGCGAAAATTTCTGAAATCATAAGAAATTTCCGCGAAGAATTAAGAATAAAAAATAATGAATTAAGGAAACGAAAAAAAGCATCATTCATCATTCCATTATTTCACGTTGACGCAGTTCAAGCCCTGCAATTTTTAGATTGCAACACGCAGGATCTTGGCATCGATCTGATGACGCTCTCGGCGCACAAGATTTACGGGCCGAAAGGAGTCGGAGCGTTGTATGTAAATCAAAGATCAAAGATCAAAAATCAAAATTTAGGGAGCGATTTCATCACCCCTATTATAATTGGTGGCGGGCAGGAATTCGGTCTCCGGTCCGGCACAGAAAATGTGCCGGCGATTGTCGGTTTCGCAAAAGCAACCGAACTCATATTCTCTAATTCGCGCGAATTGGCGAATAAGAAAATTGCTGGACTTCGGGATTATTTGTGGCGGGGGATTGCAAAAATATATCCCCAAGCGCAATTTAACGGAATAAGCGATGCGAAAAATGCGAATGCCATGCGAATGACGCGAATAAAAAATAATCCGCAGCATTCGAATATATTCGCAGATTCGCATCATGCTTTTTTACCCAACATACTGAATATTTATTTTCCTGATTTTGCCGCCGACGAACTTCTCACGCGGCTTGATTTGGCGGGCGTTGCGGCTTCCGCCGGATCGGCGTGCGCCGCGCGATCGGTCGCGCCGTCGCACGTGCTCGCGGCGCTCGGCTATACCCCAGAACGAATAAAGAAAAGTGTCCGGTTCAGCTTGGGGCGCCCGACAACAAAAACCGAAATCAATAAAACGCTTCGGATTTTGAAAACTATTCTTTCTTAGTATTATTCTACTTACCTCACTCGTCAAACGATCGCACGATGAGTGGGGTATTAGAAGAAATAAAGAGATTAGTTTCCTTCCCGATGGCTGGCGCACCAAAAACAAAAGAAACATTGTATTATAAACTGTGAATTACGAAATCCACATTTTCTCATAAAATCATGATACCATTGAAAAAGCGCCTTAGTCAGGCGCTTTTCAATTGCTGAATATGTATCCAGCACTCATCACAAAACTCAAGAACAGA
>Ga0209515_10007140_pt1 | contig 13562 bp, 13 predicted proteins | sample Subgroupgradi54m_FD_187454 | JGI IMG/M metagenome (GOLD analysis project Ga0209515, IMG submission 187454) | Subsurface groundwater microbial communities from S. Glens Falls, New York, USA - GMW60B uncontaminated upgradient, 5.4 m (SPAdes)... ...
TTTTCATGATTGGATTGTATCAAGAATTTTTTGCGCCGTCTGCCCCCAGCTGAAGTTTTTCACCTGTTCAAAACCCCGGGCCCGCAGTTGGCGGCGGTATTCCTCATTTTCCAGCAGCTGAGTGAGGCCATCGGCGATGTCCACGGGGTCAAAGGGGTCCACATAATGCACCGCGTCCACCCCCAGTTCCGGAATGGCCGTGACGCGCGAGGCGAGCACGGGCGTGCCGCAATGCATGGCTTCCAGGATGGGGAGTCCAAAGCCTTCGTAAAACGACGGGAACAAAAATGCCTTGGCGCCTTGCATCAGTACGGCCAAATCTTCATCCGGAATGTATTCGAGGAATTTGACGCGGCCCACCAGCTTGAGCGCCTTCACTTTTTGGAGGATCGGGTTAAAATACCAGCCTTTTTTGCCCGCCACCACAAACCGGTACCGCTGTTGGTTGAAGGGGGAAATCAGGCTAAAAGCCGTCAGCGCCCCGATGATGTTTTTGCGTGGTTCCAGGGTGCCGGCCATCATCACGTAATCCGGATCCAGGTTGTAGCGGCGCTGGACTTCGATGAGTTTATTCGGATCAAAGGTGCGGGCAAAAGCATCGCGCACGCCCGCGTACACCACGGTGGTTTTTTCCGCGAGCGGAAGCGCGGGGTATCGTTCCAGCAAATCTTTGCGGGTGTAGTCGGACACGGTGAAAATCCAGCGGCTTTTTTTAACGGCCCGCGCAAGCGTCAGCCGTTCAATCAGGGTGGCTTTGCGCTGGTGCTTGGCGGGGGATTTGAACGCGACAAGATCGTGCACCACCAAGCCGACTTTCAGCCGCGCCGGGTCATGCCAAAACGGGACGATGTAGCTTTCGGTCGCAATCAGTACGTCCACCTGATGCGCGAGCATGGAGTGGTAAAAACGCCAATGCCACAGCGGCCCCCGGCCCCCGAGCCGAATGACCTGCACGTTGGGCAGATGGGTGTAGGTGTTTGGGCCTTCGTGGTCGGTGTACAGCAAAAAGGTATTCGTCCGGTCATTGTTCAAAATGCTCCGGAGCACATTGGCCGTCCAAATCCCCTTCCCCCCCCGCGCCCCATCCACGCCGCGAATGTCAAAAGCGATGCGCATAACTCAATTATACACGGTTTGTCTGCCATCAAAGCTTGTGCTAAAGTGGGTCCATGAAATTACGCCGCGTTAAACACATGTTCCTGCGCCTGAGTTCGGAAGAAAAAGTGACGCTGATCGGCGGACTGCTGGTGCTTTTTGGTTCCTTTTTGCCCTGGTACGAGGTGAACCTGAAGGTGGAAAGCCAGCAGGTGATCCAAAATGCCTTTTCTGGGGATTTGGGCGTGATTGGATTTGTGATCTTTTTGGTCACGCTTTTGGCTCTGCTTTACCTCACGGGAGAGCATATGGGATTCAACCTGCCTTCGTTTGGCTATGCCAAGGAAAAGGTGATTTTATTCCTGATGGGGCAAAGCTCCTTTTTACTGCTATTGGCGGTGGCGGTGTACACCAAGCGTTCGCTGGATTTTACAGACGCGGAACTGCGGTTTGGGCTTTACCTGTCCCTGATCGGGGCGGTTTTGGCCACGCTTTCCATTTTTGCCTTCACTCAGCGCCTCAAAAAGAAGGAAGTGGAAACGTTCTTCAATAAAGAAGAAGATGAAGAAACGGAACCCGAGGAGGAAGAAGAAGAGCCGGAAGTGGAGCAAATGGAGCTGGTGGCCGTGGAGGAGGAAACTCCTGAAGAGGAAGCCATTGAAGAAGTGATCGAGGAAGTGATTGTTGAAGAGGTTGTAGCGGATGAGCCTGAAGAAAAAACCGTAGAAGACGCGATTGAGGAAGAAAAGAAGGATTCGAATCCCCCTTCGATGAACTTCTATGAGGATTAAAAATCAACTTGCTTAGCCTTTCATTCAGTACTATCATGCCCTCCTTTGAAGAAAAAGTCGGAGAACCCCAGGCCACCACTAAGGACTATGTGGAGATTATCCGTTCCGAGTCCGCGGTGAAACGGGAATACCTCGACGACACGGGTCTCCCCGCCAAAATCGTGTACTACTGCCTGGAATGTAAAAAGTTAGTCGCCCCCAAGCGCGTCGGGCAAAAATTCCGCTTCGCCTGCCCGGACTGTAAAGCGGAAGTGGCGTTCGGAACCGAGACCGCCATCGGAAGTTTCTACCGGATTCCCGGTTACAAAAAAGCACAAACCAATACCAAAGAATAAGTTTTAACCCCTTATTTTTATGAAGAAACTGGTATTGCTCTTTGTGGTTTTAGTAGCCGTTGTGCTCATCGTCGGCGCCTGTTCCCGACGGAAAGACGCGAGTCAATTCGCCGCCAAAGAAGTCACCACGGTGGTGACCCCTGCGGAAGATACCCCCTCAAAACCGCTCAGTGTTACGCCCGGCAGCCGGGCGACGGACGCGGGTACCTTGGCCGTGACCTCGCTGACGGACAATAAGCTGGAAACCAACACCCGCTATCACGTGATCCGCGGTTCAGCCCCCGCCAACACGCATTCGATTCAGGTGAATGGCTACACGCTTCGCCGCTACAACCCCGGTTCCCGGCACTGGAATTACCTGGCCGCGACGATTTTTGGAACACTGAAACCCGGACAAAATGACTATACCGTTCGCGCGCTCGACGCCAAAGGACAGGAAATCGCCACCACCAGCTTTGCGATTACCTATACTGTTGCTGCAGCCACTTTGCCCGGGACGGGAAGCCCTTTAATGGCCACGTTGATCATGACCGCTTTGATCGCGCTTGGAAGATATGGCTTTAGGCGCTTCGCTCTGTAGAAAATTTATTAGGTCATCAAAAATTATTAGTGTCTAGGGCATTTTATTGACTAGTGAACTAGTGTTTACTATTTTAGGGGTGAACTTATTTCTTAATTTATTTTATATGAGTAATAGCACTAAAAGCGACGCCATCAAAAGCGCGCTGGCCCAGATCGAAAAGAATTTTGGTCAGGGAACCATCATGAAGCTCGGGGAAGCTTCCAAGGTCAAAATTGAGACCATCTCCAGCGGTTCCATTTCGCTGGACCGGGCGATGGGCGGGGGCATCCCCAAAGGACGCGTGACCGAAATCTTCGGTCCCGAATCATCCGGCAAAACCACCCTGGCGCTTCACATCATCGCCGAAGCGCAGCGGAAAGGCGGCACGGCCGCGTTCATTGACGCGGAGCACGCGCTGGATCCCCAGTACGCCAAACGGATCGGGGTGAACATCGACGACCTCTTAATCTCCCAGCCCGACAGCGGCGAACAGGCGCTGGAGATTGTGGAAACCCTCACCCGTTCGGGCGGGGTGGATGTGATCGTGATCGACTCCGTGGCCGCGCTCACCCCCAAAGCGGAAATTGAGGGGATGATGGGTGACAGCCACATGGGGCTCCAGGCCCGCCTGATGAGCCAGGCGCTCCGCAAACTCACGTCGATCATTTCCAAAACCGGCACCTGCGTGATCTTTTTGAACCAGCTCCGCATGAAAATCGGGGTGATGTTCGGCAATCCCGAGACGACGACGGGGGGAAACGCGCTCAAATTCTACGCGTCCGTGCGGCTCGACATCCGCGCCATCGATAAAATCGATACGGGCACCGGGGAAGACAAAACCTTCACGGGCCGGCGCGTGCGGGTGAAAGTGGTTAAAAACAAGGTGGCGCCCCCCTTCCGCCAGGCGGAATTCGACATCATGTTCAACGAGGGCATCAGCAAATGGGGCGACTTGCTGGACACGGCCGTCAGCCAGAACATCATCAGCAAGGCCGGCGCTTTTTACACCTACAAGGTGACCAAAATCGGCCAGGGCCGTGAAAGCGCCAAAATGGAGCTGGCCAAAAACGCCAAACTGGCCTCGGAAGTCGAAAAACAGTTATTAGGAATCAAAGAGGAGGTGGTCGTCAACAAAAAGGCGCTTTAAAAACTTGCTCGTTGGGGTGGGTCCCGCGTACACTCAAACCTTGCCCACTCTCCTTCATTCGTAGGGAGCACGGTGGGTCAGGTTTATGGCTTCCACCCCAACTGGCAAAATTCCGCCTCATAGTAAAGAGGCTGAGCAATCTGTGCTCGGCTCGATTCTGATTGACCAGGACGCGCTGATCCAGGTGATCGACGCGATTACTGTCGAAGACTTTTACTACGACACGCACAAAATGATTTATCAGGCGATGGTGGATTTGCACAATCGCCACGACCCGATCGACCTTTTGACCCTGGCCAATCTCCTGGAAGAACGCAAACAACTGGAAACGGTGGGGGGACCCGGCGCTTTAGCCGAGCTCACCTCGATCGTGCCCACCTCCACCCATGTGTTCAAGTACGCTCAAATCGTTAAAAACAAGGGAGTGCTCCGCAAAATGATCCGGGCGGGCAACAGCATTCAGGCCTACGGTTACGAGGAGGATGCCGACATCACCGAACTTCTCGAACAATCCGAAAAACAGGTATTCAGCATTTCCCAAACCTTCCTCAAAGACCGCTTCGTTCACGTGCGGGACATCATGAACAAGCGGTTTGAGGAGTTCACCGAACTGGCCAAAAATGAAGGATCCATCAAGGGCATCCCCACGGGATACGCGTCGCTCGACAAAGTGCTTTCCGGGCTGCAGCGTTCCGACCTCATCATCATCGCGGCCCGCCCCAGCATGGGCAAAACCGCGCTCGCCCTTTCTATCGCCCAAAAACTCGCCATCGATAATCCCAAAAAGTACACGGTGGGCGTTTTCTCGCTCGAAATGAGCAAAGAGCAACTCGTCGACCGCTTGTTTTGCTCGCTTTTGGCGCTGGATTCCTGGAAGCTTCAGCAGGGAAAACTGGAAGATAAAGATTTTGAAAACATGGGGCCCGCCATGGATAAGCTCAACAGCGCGCCCATCTACATCGACGACTCGGCCATCACGTCCATCACGGAACTCCGGGCCAAGGCGCGGCGGCTGCAAATGGAGCACGGGCTTGATCTCATCATCGTCGATTATCTCCAGCTCATGACCACCGGCCATTCCGCCTTCATCGGCAACCGCGTGCAGGAAATCTCCGAAATCTCCCGTTCACTCAAGGCGCTCGGGCGGGAACTGCGCATCCCCATCATCGCGCTCTCACAACTCTCGCGTGCGGTGGAACTCCGCAATCCAAAAACGCCCCAACTGGCCGACCTTCGCGAATCCGGTTCCATTGAGCAGGACGCGGACGTCGTGCTGATGCTGTACCGGAAAGATTACTACGAGGAAAATGTCACCGAAGAGGAAAAAGGCCTCACGGATGTTTTCATCCGCAAACACCGCAACGGGCCGATCGGGCGAGTGCAATTGCGGTTCGACAAAGCCCAGATGCGGTTCTATGATATTGACCGACGGCACGCCCTGGAAGAATTTTAAATCCCTTCATGCAATACGTCCCCGACCTCATTCAGATTTTTGGCTGGTTCGCGCTGACGTTTTTAATCACGCTCGGACTGACGCCGCTGTATTTGAGAGTGGCCGCGCGATGGAAATGGGGCAAGCAAATGCGCGAGGAGTCGATGGATGGCCGGGACGCGACGATTTTTAAGGAGATGCATGCCAAAAAAGCCGGCACCCCCACCATGGGCGGGGTGATCATGTGGGGGGCGGTGGGACTGGTGATTTTGATTTCGCGCCTGATGGCGATGGCGGGCCTGATTCCCAAATCCCTGCTGGATCGAGGAGAAGTGTACCTGCCGCTGTTCACGCTGTTGGCGGTGGGCTTGCTCGGGTTGGTGGATGATTGGTTCAACATCCGCGGGGTCGGCGCAAAACGCGGGATTGAAGCGCGGCCCAAGTTTTTATTGCTCACGCTGTTTGCGGTGCTGGGGGCCTGGTGGTTTTATTCGAAACTCGGGTTTTCCAGTATTCACATTCCGCGCCTCGGGGACTTTGATATCGGCTGGTGGTACGTGCCTTTGTTCATCCTCGTGATCGTGTCTTCAGCCAACGCGGTGAATTTTACGGATGGGCTGGACGGGCTGGCCGGCGGGCTTTTGATCATGGCCTTCACGGCGTTCGGCGCGATCGCCTATGCCAAAGGGCTGATGACGCTGGCCATTTTCTGCGGCCTTTTGATCGGGAGCCTCCTCGCTTTTTTGTGGAACAACGTGCCCCCCGCGCTTTACTACATGGGCGACACGGGCGCCCTGGCCTACGGGGCCACGCTCGGCGTGATCGCGATGATGACCAATTCGCTGGTGGTGCTTTGGGTCGTTGGAGCGGTTTTTATTGCCGAAACCCTTTCGGTCATCCTTCAGCTCCTCTCCAAAAAATTCCTCGGCCGCAAACTTTTCCTGATCGCCCCCCTGCACCATCATTTTGAAAAGAAGGGCTGGGGCGAAGCCAAAATTACCATGCGCTTCTGGACAATTGGAGCGCTTTCCGGCGCCATCGGCCTGATCATTGGGCTGGTGGGGATGGGGAAATGATTTCAGCAAACGCAAGTTCCAAGCTCTTGGCTTATCAAAAACCTCGAGGCGCAAGATAGGCGCAAAGTTTGCGCCTGACCCTTTTTCACGCCCCGTCCTTTAGTAGGATAAATGTAATCAATATAATAAAAATATAATTCGTCAATTAAATCCTCTCTTTTGCTGGCCTGCAAGCATTGTTTTTCAGAGTGAATTCTGCTATAATAGTTAGATTAAATTTATGGCGAATTCAGTTAACGAAACCCCACAGGCTAGCGTCCCGAATCATCTGAAAAGCTCGGTGGTGTTCCATGACGAGCTGGCTACACCGGCCAAGCCAGAGGCAAAGCCTGGATTTTTTAGAAAATTCTTTTTCTTTTTGTTTCCGCATCCCAAATCGCCCAAGGACAGTGTAGGAGCTACGGGGGAGATCCTTCGCCCTGCTCAGGATGACCATGCGGGCAAGGGAACCAAGAGCGAACGGGAGGAAATCAAAGAGGCGGAGCGGATTTACAAAGAAGGCCTGGCCACGATCAAAGACCTGATCGCGCCCTCGAGCATGGAGTTTTTGTACGACAAAGTGCGGGTGAGCGGGCTTTATACCAAGAGCTTTTTTGTCTACGCGTACCCGCGGTACATCGAAGCGAACTGGCTCAGCCCCATCATCAATTTTGATGTGACGATGGATATTTCCATGTTCGTGTATCCCACGAGTTCCGCCAAAATCATGAAATTCCTCAAAAACAAAGTGGCCCAGATCCAGTCGAGCATGCGCATGGAGGCGGAAAAAGGAATGGTGAGCGACCCCGCGCTCGAAACAGCGTTACAGGACGCGGAAGAATTGCGGCGAAACATCCAGCGGGGCGAGGAGAAGTTTTTTCAGTACGCGCTGTACTTCACCATTTACGCGGACGATGAGGAAAAGCTCAAAAAAATCCAGACCCGGCTCGAGGGCACGCTCGGGGGCAAGCTGATTCTCACGAAGTCCGCGGATTTACAGCAGGAACATGGCTTCAACTCCACGATTCCCCTGGGGATGGATGAGCTGGAGGTGACGCGCAACATGAATACCCATCCGCTCTCGAACTTTTTCCCGTTCAGCTCCTCTGATTTGACGAGCAACGAGGGCATCCTCTACGGCATCAACCGCCACAACGACAGCCTGGTGATTTTTGACCGGTTCAGCCTGGAAAACGCCAATTCCGTGGTGTTCGCCAAATCCGGCGCGGGGAAGTCGTACGCGGTGAAGCTGGAAGTCCTCCGTTCGATGATGCTCGGGACCGATGTGATCATCGTGGATCCGGAAAACGAGTATGAAGCGCTCTGCAATACTGTCGGCGGGACGTACCTCCGCGTGGCCCTGAATTCCGACCAGCGCATCAACCCCTTTGACCTGCCGTTACCGATCGACCAAAACGAACAGCAGCCCGGGGAACTTCTGCGGGCGAACATCATCACGCTGCATGGTTTGCTCAACCTGATGCTCGGCAAACTGACGCCGGAGGAAGAGGGGCTGATGGATAAAGCGCTGATCGACACGTACTCCCTCAAGGGCATCACAATGGACACGCGCAATCCGGCCGAAATGCAGCCGCCGACCATGGAAGACCTGCACGCGATTCTGAGCAACATGAAGGGGGCGGATAATTTAGCCCAGCGCCTGCAAAAATACACCGTGGGCACTTTTTCCGGCATCTTCAACAAGCCCACCAACGTGGATTTGGGCACGGGGCTCGTGGTGTTCTGCATCCGCGACCTGGAGGACATGCTGCGACCCACGGCCATGTACATCATCCTGAATTACATCTGGAATCGGGTGCGCTCGGAACTTAAAAAACGCCTGCTCATTGTCGACGAGGCCTGGAGCATGATGCAGCACGAAGACAGCGCGCGGTTCCTGTACGGGCTGGTGAAACGGGCCCGCAAGTACTACCTGGGGATCACCACCATCACGCAAGACGTGCAGGATTTTATCAAATCCGATTACGGCCGGCCCATCATCACCAACTCGTCGCTCCAACTGCTTTTAAAGCAATCCCCGAGCGCGATCAACGAGTTGCAGGAAATGTTCAACCTGACGGACGGCGAAAAATACCTGCTTTTGAACGCCGGCGTGGGTCAGGGTTTGTTTTTTGCCGGTCTCAAACACGTGGCCATCCAAATCATCGCCAGTTACAGCGAAGACAAGGTCATCACGACTAATCCGGAGGCGATTTTGAAACAACGACAGGCGACCCCAAAAACTTAAAAACCCAGGCGGCCAGTATTCCTCCGGCGATTGGCCCGAGCATGTACGCCCAGGAAACAGAGTGGAGCCCCAGGGCCACGGCGGGATTTAAGATGGCGTTGGAAAATCCGGCGGCCAAAAGAATGCCCAGCATGAGCGATCCGCCGATGACGATCCCCGAGGCGGCCGCATGGACTTTTTGGTGTATCACAGCCGAAATTCCGAAGACCAACAGGAAAGCTCCCAGGGCTTCAGCCAGGCCGATGCTCCACGTGTTGCCGACGGTCAGCGCCACGGTTTTCCCTGTGAAAGTTTGGACGAATTGCAACGCCAGATACGCTCCGACGAGCTGAGCGAGGATATAGGCCACCGCGTCTTTCAGATTAATTTTGCGCACCGTCCACAGCCCTATTGTGACGGCCGGATTAAAGTGGGCGCCGCTCACCGCCCCCACCGTGTACACAAAAAGCCCCACCGTCAGCCCCGCCACCAGCGGCGTGGGAAACGGCAGGGTATTCAGAATGGAGAATGAAACCAGCGTGGTTAAGAAAAAAGTTCCTACCAGTTCTGCGAAGTATTTTTGGAAATGCATAAATGGTGAATTAAAAAGTAATGGTGGGCGCTGAGGGATTCGAACCCCCGACCCTCTCGGTGTAAACGAGATGCTCTAACCAACTGAGCTAAGCGCCCTCGGAGACATCTTATCATAAAAAAACCCCGACTTTACGTCGGGGCCTTTTGTTGGTGAATCGGAGAATTACCAGCGATCTCCACCGCCTCCACCTCCGCCTCCACCGCCTCCACGGCGATCAAAGTTGCGGCGAGGAGCCCGTTCCTCGAGAGGACGAGCCTCGTTGACGGTCAGGGTCCGACCGTCGAGGTCTTTCCCATGCCACATTTCAATGGCTTTTTGAGCTTCCTCGGGGGAGCCCATTTCCACGAAGCCGAAGCCGCGTGAACGACCGGTTTGCCGGTCCATCATGATGGTGGCAGAAGTCACTGCTCCTGCTTGAGCGAAGGCGGCCTGAAGGCCCTCTTGGGTGGTTTTGTACGCCACGCCTCCGACATATAACTTAGTACTCATAAGAGTAAAAAAGATAAGAAATAAAAATATCTTCTGACCGAGGCTTCTCATCTTTTATACCTGAGAACTGTCGATACGACGCTCACACGCTCACAAGGAGAGCGAAGCTGGTTTGAAAATACGAGGAGATTGTACCGTATACAAAGCCCGAAGTCAATGCTAAAATCCTGGGCGTGATTAACCGTGGCCCCATCGTCTAACGGTTAGGACGCAGGATTCTCATTCCTGTAATAGGGGTTCGATTCCCCTTGGGGCTACCAAGCCAGATGATGCATTAATCCAATGAACCCACTATTGCCCCTAAAGAGATTTCGATATTTTATTCTCTTATTTTTTTTGATTATCACGCCTTTTGCATTTGAGCGAACTTTATTAGATGCCCTGACCTCCCCCACTCAAGGCGCCACTCTGCCGATCGTTTCGATTAAAACACCTACTGACTTTGACTATGAAGTGCTCTACACGGCTGAGGGATATAATCCCAACTTATTGGAAGTGCCGCTGGGCTCACGCGTGGCGTTTAAAAATACCACCGACATTCCCCTGTGGACGGCATCCGATCCACACCCTGTTCATACTGATTTTTCTGAATTCGATGCTAAAAAGGATTATTTTTTAGGCGAAATTTACATCTTCCAATTTACAAAACCTGGCACTTTCGGTTTTCATAATCACGAAAAATCAATCCACCGAGGTATCGTCCGGGTAACGGATTGGGTTCACCCCCTGCCTATTATTGATAAAACCAAACAAGGTCAACGGGCTGTACGCGATAAGTTTTTGGCTATGCTCAATCAAGATAATTTGGATTCTATCTTTAAAGTGATGGATACGATAGAGGCGGATAATGTCGTCTCCAAAGATTGTCACGATATGGCGCATGACCTTGGGCACCGGGCTTACGAGCTTTTTGGTTTTTCGGGAGCTATGACATTTAACGACCCCCATCGACTTAGCCATACCTCCGTGGATGATATATGCGCCGGCGGCTATATGCATGGCATTTTGGAAGAGTTGTTTTTACACCAACCTGAACTCAAAATCCACCCGGGACCTATTTGTTCATCGATCCCTGAACTTAACCGCGGAAGCTGTTTCCATGGAGTCGGACACGGCCTGATGTTTGCGAATGAGCGGGATGTCCAAGCCTCTCTAACCACCTGCCGAAACCTTGAACATGTGGCTGACACCCATCGTTGCTACGAAGGCGTATGGATGGAAATGTTTTGGGGCAACACTGATCATGCTGGCGCTAATTTCCTCGGTTGGACGCTGAAGAAACCATTAACGCCTTGTATGAACGCCCCGGAAGACGAAAAGCCCGCTTGTTTCTTATACGCCCATCTTGGGTATCTGCGAACCCATCGTCAGAATTTTACCGGTGCAATCGATTTATGCACCCAAAGCGGCCTTGGTGGAACAGACATTAAGTTTTGCCTTAAGGGTGTGGGCATCACCATGATGAAGCATTTTACAAGCCATCATTTAGAACTCTCTGAAAAACTGGTTGAAGGCCTTGATACAGACGAAAAGTATGCTTATTACCAAGGTGTGATCGGCTACGCGCGCCTTTCTAACGTCAGCGAAGAAGATCTGAATCATTTCTGTAACATACTCAAAAATGATAGTGATCTTTGCATGGCTGTTTTGAAAAATGACACCCGATAATAAACGTTTTGGGCTACCAACCAGAGATCCAATGGTCCACGCTCATCTTTTTGGAATAGAAGAAAAGAATGGGTAGGCTCAGGAGGAAGACAAACCAAAGATGCTCTAGATTCGGAATAAAATTACTCATCACGGCCATCGCCATGCACAGGATGAAACGGCCCAGCGAGAAATTCATTTCGCGGTGGATGGTGAAGTACGCGGTGTTGGTGACTTTCCCGTACGCGTAGAGGTAAGAATCAAAGGTGGATTGCAGAGCTGATTCCGAAAAGGAGTACAGGGATTGCGCACCGTACACAAAGAGGATGGGGTGGAAAAAGAGCAGGGCAAACCGGCCCAGCGACGCGATGGCCTGCGTGGCGATGGACGTGGAAAGGAGCGCCTTGCGATGATCCTGATCAAAAAGATGCCCCACCAACACCATGATGCCGGCCGAGACCGCGGAGGTTATGGTCATCAGCGATCCGAGCTGGAAAAAGCTTTTATTGGCCAAAAGCAGGAAGAAAAAAAGCGGCCACACCAGGTAGGAAAGAATGTTGTTCATCCCGTCGGCCACATACGCCAGGCGGGTTTTGGTAAAAACGTCGTGCGTTTTTTGCGTCTGCAAAAAATCCTGCCGCGTAAAATAAACATTCACTTTCGTCTGGATAAACAGGATAGGGATGATCGAGAGCGCCATAACGCCGGCCCCGAATAAAAAGACGGCGGTGAAGGGGGCGATGAGCGCGATACCGCCAGCCACCAGAGGGGCCGCCACGCGGGCGATCAACCCCACGGCGTTCAGTACGCCCGTTTGCAACCCGACCGTTTCCTGGTTCGCGATTTCCACGAAAAACAAATGGCGGGCGGGGAAATAAAGAAGGGACTGCAGGCTCAGGCAGAAAAACGCCAGCAGCCACCAGTGATTTTGGGTGCTGACTAGAAGGGTCGTAAACCCGAACGTGATGTAAAAAAGAACCCCGCCGATGAGCGCCGTTTTGATATTGGTTTTAAGAATGGCGGCCATCACGCGAGCGGTCAAAAAATAGCCGACCAGGCCCACCAGGCCATGGAAAAGGAAAATGAAGGGGAGGGAAAATCCCTGGGTGTACAGGTAAACGGGAAACGACAGGATGAAAATGATTTCGGAAAATGCGAAAAACCCGGCATGAGCATAAAAAAGCTGGGCGCCGGACAAAGGAAGTTTTTTCATCACGCGGCCGGTAAAAAGGATTTCAAAAAGAGGTTGATCCGCTCGTAAAACCGGGTGGTGCGGATGGAGCACAATTTTGAATTGGGAAAGCCCCACACTTTAAAAATTTCTTTCGTGTTGTGGCCGGCGTCATCCGCGCAGGCGACTTCCACGTAGTAAATCCCATAGGGGAACTTAAACAATTTGGAGGTGTATTCGTCTTCATTCCGGCTTTTATTGAGCTCCACCTCGGCCATCTGTTCGGGGGATTTATTGTTGGGCGGAATGACGAGATTGGGGTTCCGTTCACTGCTGGGAAGTTTGACGTGGATCAACCCGGCGAGCTCATAATTCCCGGGGGCGATATCAACCCGGTAATGTTCCTGGGTGATGTTCTCGGCTCGCTGTTGGGTGACCGGAGGCTCATTGACCCAGAGCATGACCAGGGGGTCAAACCCTTTCACCAGTCGCCCGTTGGAACGCCATAATTTGGTGATATGACCGATGCATTTTTTATGCGCCGCCCCTTTGGCCAGGATTTTAAGGCGAAACCAATAACAAGGCGGGTCGTATTCCTCGGTTATTTTATCAATAACCCGACTGCCCACCTTAAAGTATTTCGCGCTGCATTGAATGTGAAGAGACATGGGAACGCATTAAAACAACGGTTTTAGTTTACCATATTTAGATTTTAATGTTATTCTAGAGCCCGTATGGAACACCAAATCAAAATCCTTGTTGCGGCGCTGACACACCAGCACACCAACCATTTAGTGCTGACGCATGTGAAAGAACTGCATTTTGAGAATAAACACCTCACCATTCTGGTGGACAACGCGGGCCCCCTGCATGAGCTCAGCTCGCCGGAGCTGGATGAGCATTTGCGGAAGGGGCTGGAAAAGGTTTATGGAACGGACATCACCTACGAACTCAAGCTGATGCATCCGGGGCACCACACGACGGAACGGCAAAAAAAGATCCCGCATTCTACCCGC
>Ga0209515_10007142_pt1 | contig 13561 bp, 9 predicted proteins | sample Subgroupgradi54m_FD_187454 | JGI IMG/M metagenome (GOLD analysis project Ga0209515, IMG submission 187454) | Subsurface groundwater microbial communities from S. Glens Falls, New York, USA - GMW60B uncontaminated upgradient, 5.4 m (SPAdes)... ...
ATTATTGTTGCCATTGTTATTATTGTTATTAATATTTTTATTTAACAAAATATTAATATTATGTTCAATTCTGTCAATTCTATTAAATAACATTTTAAAATTATCATTTGTTTTTTTTTCAAATTTTTGTAAAAAATCAATTATTTGTGATTCATCTGAATTATGATGTTTTTCATAAGTAACATGATGATGTGAAGAACTATTGTGTTTTTTATTATGTGTGTGTTTACTTGAATTATTTTTTGTGTCTACATTATTATTATTTAAATTTAACATAACATCCATATAATTTGTATCATTTTCATCAAATACAATATTATTATTTGTCTGTTCATTGTCGTTATGTATAATTATATCCATATAATAATTCATTTATATTTTTATGCAAAATAAACCAAACAAAAGTTAAAAATAACCAAAATTAAAACACGTTTCATTGTCATATGTGTATAAATAATATATAACACACGACATGATTATCATTAATGAAATAGTTATCCATTTTTGCATTGTTGTCTGGTTAGAAAAATCAGTAGATGAATTTTCATATGAATTACTGCTATAATATGAACTAACCAACAAAAGTACCCATGCTACATTCATATCAATGCTTGTGATTTTACGTAAAATATCGTCAAATTTTACATTATTTGATATATGTTGGTTTGTCATTTGATTTGTTAATTTGCTGTTAATTTTTTTTTGTGCATCATCAATATTATTTGAAAGTTCATTGATTGTTGTTTTTAATTCATTTATTTGTGTTATGTTATTTTGAGAAATCATATTAATATTTTTTTCAATATTATTTATTTTATTGTTGTTATCATTATCATTATCATTATTATTACAATTATTATGCAATGTATTTATATTTTCAAATTCTGAAATTGAATTATTTATTTTATTTAATTTTTCTTCAAAATTATTAAGTTTAGATGAAATTTGTAATATATTATCTGTTAATTTATTTATGTTATCTTTAATGTCATCAATGTTATTATTGTTAATTTTAATTTTAATATCATCAGAATTTTTAGTATTTATTATTTTGCTATTGTCATTAGTTTTAACATCATCGGTTTTAACAACATTAGTTTTAACAACATCAGTTTTAACATTATTGTTAACTTTAGTAACATCATTAGTTTTAACATCATTAGTTTTGACATTATTTGTTTTAATAACAATGTTGTTTGTATTATTTTTGTTGTTTGTATTATTTGTATTATTTAAATTATTTGTGTTATTTTTTTTAACATATTTTCTTTTTTGTTTTACTTGAGAACCATCTAACAAACTCATAATAATATATAAACATATAATATAATAATTGATATATTTCACAAAAAACGTAAATGAATTTATAACATAAAAATATATTATATTGTAAATAATATGTTATTAACTGTATTAAATATTATAAATTATTTTGCTGGAAGACCAATGTCAATAAATGTACTAGTTACAATTTCATTGCTTGTATATTATTCATTAATACAAACATATTGGAATGAAATTATGAATAACAATTTATATTTTTGGTTGATAATTATATTATTGATTGTTGATATATCTTGTATAATTGTTATATATTTTGATTTTAAAACAGATGTAAACATACAAGATGCAAATTCTGGTTTATTTTTAAATGTTGTAACAAATAGTGAAAATAGTGAAAATAATGAAAATAAATTGAATTGTAAAAATGGTGTTTGTAAGTTAAATAAATCAACTGACAAAAATAAAAATAGAAAAAAAAGCAAAAAAAATAAAAATAAAGATAAATTAATTGTTTATGACGATAAAACAATGCAAACATTAAACACATATGTTGATGACAAAGTATAAAAATTTTGGTACATTTTAAAGATAAAAAAATAATTTTTTTTATTTTTATGAAAATTTACGTTTTTTATTTTTAAAATAATTTGTAACTGATATTTTATTATTATCCTGTGCTTTTAAATCTTTAATTGATTTCAAATTCGAAATTCCTTCTTGATTTACTCCACAACTTCCTGATACATTTAATTCTTCTAATTTTTCTAAATGATTTACATTTTTTATTTTTCCATTGTCACCTGCATATAATTGTTTAACTGATTTTAAATTTGAAATTCCATCCTGACTCACTCCACAACTTCCTGATATATTCAATTCTTCTAATTTTTCTAAATGATTTACATTTTTTATTTTATTATTGTTGCATGTATACAAATTTTTAACTAATTTTAAATTTGAAATTCCTTCTTGGTTTACTCCACATTTATTCGATATATTTAAAATTTCTAGTTTTTCCAAATGATTTACATTTGTTATTTTATTGTTATCGTGTGTATACAAATTTTTAACTAATTTTAAATTTGAAATTCCATCTTGGTTTACTCCACATTCATATGGTATATATAAAATTTTCAGTTTTTCCAAATGATTTACATTTTTTATTTTATTGGCATCACATGCATATAAAATTTTAACTAATTTTAAATATTTTATTCCATCCTGATCTACTCCACTACCTGAAATATTCAGTTCTTCTAATTTTTCCAAATGATTTGCATTTTTGATTTTAGTATTATAACATGCATTTAAATTTTTAACTAATTTTAAATCTTTAATTCCTTCTTGAACTACTCCACAATTACATGAGATATTTAATACTTCTAATTTATCTAAATGATTTATATCTTTTATTTTGTCATTGTTATATGCATTTAAGTCTTTAACTAATTTTAAATTTGAAATTCCATTTTGGTTTACTCCACATTCATATGATATATCTAAAACTTCTAAATTTTCTAAATGATTTACATCATTTATTTTATTATTGTTACATGCATTTAAGTTTTTAACTAATTTTAAATCCGAAATTCCTTTTTGATTTACTCTACAATATTGACCTGATATATTTAATTCTTTCAAATAACTAAAATGATTTACATTTGTTATATTTACGTTATTTGATATATTTAATTTAACTAATAATTTACATTTATTCAATGTTTTTTGTGTTATTGTTCGTGAATATAATTCATTTATTTCATTATTTAGATTTATTAAATATTCAAATGTTCTATTATTTATTTTATTTTCTTTTCCAATTATTTTTGTTATATAATAATTTATCGAATTATACATATGTAATTTTTCGTAATATTTATTTTTTCTTATTATGTATTTGTTTATTATATAGTTAAAAATTTCTTCTTGTTTATTTAACATAAAATAATCAACTATTGTTACATATTGTATTATGTTGTTTTCGGTATATTCTATATTATCATAGCTATTTGATATATTTAACAATATATTCTTATATTCTTTATAGCTTATTGAAAGTTTTAATATATCATATGCAGTTTTTAAAATGTTTTCTATATTTGGTTCATCTTCAATAAAATTTTTAATATATTCGGATTCTTTACTTAGTTCTTCCATTTTTAACTATGTTGTTATGTTATGTTATGTTATTTTGTTTTACATTGTTTTGTTTTTTCAATTTTTATTATTTTTGATTAGCCAATATAATATCTGACCATTTTTCCCATGTCATAGTTTTCCATGCTTTGTTCCATCCATTTTTTCTTATATCGTCATATTTATCACTATTTAAAATAACAGATTCTAAATATTCAAAATCATCATTAGTTATTTTTATGTAATGAACATTATTTTGTAAACAATAATAATCACAATCTGAAATTAACAATCCACCTGAACCCAAAATTTGTGGTAATCGTTCTGAATAATAATCCATTTTATTTTTGTTTAAAAAACTTGAAATATTGTAACATATATTTACTTTTGAATTATGAAAAATTTTAACACATTCTTCATATTTTGCAAATCCTTTGTAAATATCAGGATACATTTTGTTTAAAAATTCAGAACCATATAAATGTATTTTAAATTTGTCTCTTCTTTCATAAAAATAATCAATTATTTTTTTTCTGTTTCCCAATTGATACATTGTTGGACTAAAATTTTCATCTATATAAAGATTTGTTATGACAATGCTTAAATCACAATTGTAATTTTTGTTTTTATTAAATTCTTCATATGTTATGTTGTTAATGTGGTGTTGTAAAACACTATTATTCTTGGTGTTGTTATTGTTATTGTTATTGTTATTGTTATTGCTATTATTTGTAAAAAGTTCATTCATAACTAGTTCTCTGCTAAACCCTGATGGATTGTAAATTCCACCAATATCAGTAATTTGCTCGGGTGTAACACAATAATATTCAGAACATAAACCACTTTCAATTAATTCTTTATTAGATTGAATTTTATTTTTCCAAAATTCTATTTTTTGTGAATGATACAAAACTGGATCCCAATTGTATATTATATTTTTTTTACACAATATATTATATTTTTTGCATTGTGTTCCAAACATATTTATAAATTTAACACAACAGTCAGAATACCACCATATATTCAAATCAAATATAGTGTTTTTAATTTTATTGAAAAAAACATCACAATTATTAAAATTATCATTTTTCCAATCATAAAATGGAAAAAAATAAACACTGTGACCTTTTTTTTTAAATTCATTACTTCCATAAAGAAATCCATCTGCTAAATTACAATAACCTATTATTAATATTTTCATAATAAGTAATATAAAAAATATTTTTAATGTAAATTTATAAATAAATAAATAAACGAACAAATAAATTAATTAATTAATTAATTAATTAATTAATTAATAAATAAATAAATTCATTAAATTATCTTTTGATAAAACATAAATCTGTTGATTGATTAAATAATTGATTAAATTTTGTATTTTGAATAATTAAATACACATGAAAATTTAATTCAGGCATACACAACCAATCACAATAAATTTTATAAAGCTCATCGCCACCTAAATTTTTATTATGCAACATATTTAAAATATTTTTTAAATATTGTTCGTTTTTTTGTAAAATTGTATCATAAATTGCAAAATAATTAAATGCAAAATAAAATATTTTTATTAAATTATCTAATCTACCATGAAAAAATAAATCAAATTTAACAAATAAATTATTTGTTTTGTTTATTTCATCCAAATTTATATCAAATGCATTTTGTGCACAATCATTAATGCAAATATCAAATCGTGTTAATACACAAGAATCATAATGCACATTATTTGTAATGCTATATTCTTTAACTATGCCAAGTAACAAATGACGTCTGTAATACAATTTTGAAACAAAATCATTTGTTTGTAAATTTTTTATTTTTAAATATTCTTTAATGTTTTTACTAATAATTTTATATTTTTCTGATAATTCAGTTTCGATTTTAATTTCATCTTTAGACATATCATCTGTATATTTTAATATTTTAATTTTGTTTTCACCCAATAAATTTTTTAAAATTGTTAAATTGTGTTCATTGAAACCATTAATGTCATTTTTATCGATAAATAAAAAAACATCAAAGTTATTTTTGTCATAATTTATATAGTTCAAAATTGTTGGTATACATGTGTCAAATGTTCGCATCTGTCCATAAATACATAGTGCATTCATATTTATTATAATAAATATACATAAATAATATGTATATATTATTTATTTATTTTAAAATTTGTTTAATTTTTCCATCATTGTCAATTATGTTTATAACTTGATATTTATTGAAAGTTGTTAATTGTTGCAAATGTTCAATACTTGTTATTTTTTTATTGGTACATGTTGGAAATTTTTGTGTACATAATTTTTTAACAAATAGTAATTTTGAAATACCATTTTGATCAACTCCACATTTTCCAGATATATCTAATTCTTCTAATTGTTGTAAATGATTTACATCAGTAATTTTTTTATTATTGCTAATATTTAATTTTTTAGTGGTTGATAGTTGTAATATACTATTTTGTTCAATGTAGTTGCAATTTGATATATCTAATTCTTCCAATTGTTGCAAATGAACAATATTTTTAATTTTATTGTTATCATTTGCAATCAATATTTTAATATATTGTAACGATGAAATTCCATTTTGTCCAACACCACAATATCCAGATATATCTAATGTTTCTAATTGTTGTAAATGATTAACATTTTTAATTTTTTTATTATCAAATGCAACTAATTTTTTAATAAATTTAAGACGCGATATTCCATTTTGATTTACACCACATAAAATACCTGAAATGTTTAATTCTTCTAAAAAATGCAAATGGTTAACATTTTTAATTGCATCATTGTTAAACACATTTAAAAATTTAACATACGATAATTGCGAAATGCCATTTTGATTAACACCACAATAAATACTTACCATTCCTAATGGATAATATTCAAATGCAGATACATTTAATTTAACCAATTGTTGTAAATGATTAACATTTGTAACATATTTATTACTGCAAATATTTAAAGAAATTATGTTTGTACATTTATTTAATGACTCTTGATTTATGTTTTCTGAACATAAAGTGCTAATTTCATTGCATATATTTTTATTTGTTTCAAAAATATACATAAATGCAGAATTTGTTAAATCGTATTTATTGTTGCCAAATTCATATAAAATATAATAATTAAAAGGATTATATAGATAAATTTTTTTATATAAATTTTTTTGAATTGATATATATTTGTCTAAAATATAATTAAAAAATTTGTCTTGAATATTCAATTGAAAATAATCAGATAACACAATATATTGTTTAATATTTTTTGTTGTATATTGAATATTTATGTAATTATTTGTTAAATTTAATAAATATTCAATATATTGTTCATACGAAATTTTCAAATCTGAATTTAAAAGTTTATGTGTTTCTTCTAAAAGATTATTTATTTCTTCATTGCTAATTTTTTTATTATTATTTATTGAACAATCCAATATGTTTTGTAAATATGTAGATGCATTATATATTTGTGATAATTCATTCATATTGTATAATATTATGTATAATATGTTATTTATTATTTCAATTTTTATTTGACATCCATTGATTTTTATTTAATTTTGTATTTATAAAAATTGAATTTACAAATACATTAAAATATATACAGATAAATAAATAAATAAATAAATTAACAAATTAACAAATTAACAAAATGAATAAACAAACAATCGAACAAATAATCGAACATACAAATAAATCTAATACACTAACACATATCGATCTAAAACATGAAAATTGTAAAAAATTTTATTACGATTTACGTGATTGTTTAACTCTTTATCAAAACACAATTAATGACACAAAGGTAATAAAAGGAGAATTATTAACAGATAATTCGCAAAAAAGTTATTTTGATTTCACAAAATGCACAGATAAATTCGACAGATTTAAAATAAATGCAAAATGGAGTTATGTAACAAAAATTCAATTTGATTTTACAGATTTGACGAATCCATACATTCGCTATTACAAATTGAACAATGTCCATAATATATTATCAATTGAATTTAGTCGAAACGGAAAATTTAAATCTGATGATTGTTATTTATAAAAAAATAATTATTTTTTTTAATTAAATACCATTTAATGAAATGACAAAAACATCACTGTTTATAACCACATTTAAAAATAGTCAGGTAATAATATGTTGGCATATTCAAATAAATATAATTATTCAATAAAATGGAATGCAAAATCATGATGCACTATTTTCAGACAACTTTTTTTATATTTGCATTGCGACGAATTAGAAATCCAACCAATTAATAAATGGCATAACCTTGAAAAACATTTCAAATATAATAATAATAATAATAATGATGATTGTGTAAATAAATGTACACAAATCAATTTAGTTAGAAATCCATACACACGCGTAGTGAGCATGTACACAAATAAATTTTGTGGTAAAATAGAAACTGCAATACTTTCACAAAAAATAAAATTAGAAAAAAACACATTTAAAAATTTTGTTGAACATTTGTATTCATTAAAACAACAAAATAATTGGATTGATTGTCATATTTTACCACAATCACGTACATATGATGATAGTAACATAAATATAAAATTAGAAAATTTTGAAAATGATATTTTAAATGTTTATTCTGACAATAAATTTGCAAATTTATTACCGAAAGTAAATTTTTTTTTAGAAAAAATGAAAACAAATTCGGATGATATTGACATGAATGTTACAAAAAAAAAATATGATGAATATTCATTTATTGGTTTAACAGAATTTGAACAAAATTATGATGATGTGTGGTATGATTACAAATGTTTTTATAATGATGAAATTGCAAATATTGTTTATGAAACATATAAAGATGATTTTATATTGTATGGTTATTCAAAAGATTGGAATGAAATTTAATGGATATTGTATTTGTTTGTTATATTATTTTTATAAAAATTATTTGTTTGATTCATTTGATTCATTTAATTTATTAACAGAAACGATAACAACTTCACCAATTGAATCAAAAAATGTGTTGTTAATTATTTTGTTTTTAATTTTTTGTGATTGTTTGTTTGTGTTTTTAATCATATTGTTGTTATTATTTTTATTATTTTTATTTTTTTTGATGTCATTTTCAATATCTTTAATAATGTTTGTAAACATATTATTGTTAGAATCTGAACTAATTGCATTGATAATCAGTGTTGAAATTTTGTTATTAACAATATTGTTTGCGTCATCTACATTATCTGTTTTTAATTTCACATATATTGTATTTTTAATTTGATAATTAAAAATCTTTTTTGATAATTCATTTGCATTTTCAATTGCAGTTTCAATTGCAGTTTCAATACAATTTGTGATGTCACCCGTTTCAAAAAATTGTGTTTGATTTATGTTATCAATTCCATAGCATATAGAAACATAAAACATTATTGTATTTGTTATTGTTTCGTTACTTAGATATATTATTCTATATTAACATTATTGCATAAACATTTAATTTATCAATTTTTATATAAATTGTGTATTTATTCATAACAATAAATAATAAATAAAGTTATATTGTAATATTATTATATAATAAAATATGAATAAATCAAAGAATAAAATAATTAAAATTAATAAAATTAATAAAAGCAAAAGTAAAAATACAAATACAAATACAAATACAAATTTGTCTAAAAAACAAACGTTAAAATCTAAATCTAAATCTAAATCAAAACATGAATCTGATACCAAATCTACATTTAAATCTAAATCTAAATCCAAATCCAAATTAAAATCCAAATCCACACAAATAATAACCGATCAAAACAACGTAAAAATAAATCAAACAGGCATTTCAAATATTAAAAATGAAAACAATGAATTTTATTATAAAATAAAACCAGTTAAAGTAATATACAAATATACCAACAATAATCGAAAAATACAATATCACACATACATTTATGTTGGAAATATAAGTATAGAATTTAAAAGTATATTAGATAAAATTGCAAATTTAAATTTATATGATACAATAATAAAACTTGAACAATTTGAAATTGACCAATTAATAAATGGATATGGTAAAATGTGGCTTACATGTTTTTTTAACATACATCATATAAGTTATTTTATAAATAAGTATGAAACAGTCCAACAAATTAAAAATGATATATACAAAAAATATAATTATATTAATGAATTTATTGAAAATTTTAAAGAAAATTATATTTTTAAAAAAATAAAATATTCATATGGCGATTTAATAAAATTTAAATATAAAACAAAAGTTGGTAAATTATATGAAAAAATATTGATAGAACATGAAGAAATTGAAGATTTAAATTTTTCTAAAAATGAAAAATATGATGAAAAATATGACGAAAAATATGATGATGTACATATTGATAATAACAATATATTATACAACAATCAATTAGGAGGATATGACGAAAATGACGAATATGATGGTGGCGATGATGGTATAGAAGATGATATAAATAATGAAATGTATGAATCACTTGATGATATGGATTTTATGGAAAATCATGTAATAACAAATGAATATGAAACAGACAATACAGTTGAAATTACTGAGCAAAATAAAACAGATAGAAACAATTCATTAAATATGGAAGATATAGAAAAATTATATAGTTCAAATGAAATAGATAACAATATATCAAAAACAGATAAATTATTGCAAAATATATTTGATGACACCGAAATAATTTCAAATAAATCTGAATATTTAATTCCGTTTGATACGAGCAAAGATAATGATACAGATTCGCAACCAATAGAAATGGCATATGTTAAAAAATTTGTATATAATCAATATATATCGGATGATGACACAATTAAAAATATTAAACATAAAATTGCATGTTCAATAAAAAATAATAAAAAATTTGGTGAAGATGCATATTTAATACCATCAAGGACATATATATGGAGTGAATATGTAATGAGTGGGGAAATTAAAAAAATTATGTTAGAATATAAATGGTTAAAGAAAAACGAATTATTTGAAATTGATATTGAACCATTACCACTCCATTATTACGAAAATTTAGAAAATCCAATAAATAACGTTAAAAATATTATGAAAAGATTTGCGGGAAGAATTAAACGTGATAATGAAGAAAATAATTTATTCAGTGATTATTCAAAATATATTGCAAATAACGAAATTTATATGATTGATATATATAATGAATTGGATAAAGGATATGTATCATCACAAGACATAATGCATAATTTACAAGATACATATTTAAAATTATATTTTCCAAGAATAAATAACGAAGAATTTAAAGAAATAATTAATTATTTAAATGAAAATCCGCGTTATGAAGAAAATCGTATTAAAAATGTATTTGGAACACTGTATAATGATTTAATTGTTGAAAATGAAATAACTGACATGGTTGAATTTACAAAATTAAAAAATAAAAATGAGTATGAATTAATATTTCCAACAGCTTGTTATATAATACATGCAGTTATGCATTTAAATTTGGATATATATGATGAAGATGTTGAATTTGAAAATAAACAAAAATATAAAAAAATAATAGAAAAAAAAGTTGATGTTATTGGAGACACAAACACAATAAATTTGCCTAAACTTGATTTATTTAGAATATTTAATGATTTTGTTCCTGATGATGTATGTCCATTTATACAATATCATAAAATGGATGGTGAAATCGTATTTAAATATTCGGAAAATTACATGTATGAATTTACAAAAAATAATGATAATATTGAACAATTATCAAAATGGTTTGGCACATCAAAATATGGTTTAATGTTTAAAATTATGACAACAAGCGAAAAATTTATTTCATTAACATTAAATGAAATTGGTAGCATTGAATACAAAACACAATGGAAAGAATCGGAAGAAGCAACACAAGAAGATATAAAACATACATATACATTTATTTTAAATTTTTTAGAAAAAATAAATAAAATACTTGTTGAATCACCAAAAAAAATACACATTAAAATGCCAATTGAAGAAGATTTTCGTATTGGTTTTATGAATTGTAGTCAAAGCTTTAAATTACCAAATAATGCAATAATAAATCATAATGATTTATCTGATTTTTGTAGATTATTTTATCCATATATTATGCTAACAATTGAACCGAAAAAAAGAGTAGCTGATACACAAATTATATCTGATACAAAATCAAAATATGGAACATATTTGAGATATAAACGTGTTTCAAAATTTGACAATGAAAATAAAATGGAACAAGTTATATTATATTATTTAAAAAATTTTGATATAAGTATTGAAGATTTAGTTGATAAAATTGCTGTTCAATTTAATATAACTGATGAAAAAGCAAAAGAAGAAATTTCAAAAATAAAATCAAAATTTCCAACTGTATTACAAAATAAGGGGAATAAAAAAATAAAAGATATTCCAAAATCAAAAATAATAGGCGGAATAACAATTGAAATATATGGAAAATCGCAAGACAAATATAAAATAAGAATAAGTGGAATTAAAAATATGAAACAAAAAGAAGATATTATATATTTCATGAATGTGTTATTATATTTATATTCAGATACATATATCAGTAAAAATGCAGAAAGAAATGAATTAAAAAATAAACTTAGTAAATTAGTTAATGTTGCAAAAAGACGTTCAAAAGTTGATGTATTTGTTGATTATGAAAAAAAAGCACCAAAAAATAAACAGTTGCTAAAAATTGATACAAGAATGTGTCAAAATTCTGGTAAAAAATTAAGAAGACATCCAACAATAACTAATGGAAACAATGTTAATGAACTTGTCAAAAATGGATATAAATTAAACAAAAATACAGGAGAATACGAAAAAAAAGTTGTTTATAAAAAAGAAGGTGAAATAATATTAAAAACGATTAAAATGCAAGTTGATGAAACACAATCAGATAATGAAAAAAATACTGTATATTATTCATGTGATCCAGATAATAATGGAACACATATGTATGTTGGGTTTTTAACACATAGTACAAATCCATTTGATCAATGCATGCCTTGTTGTTTTAAAAAAAATCCATTTGACACAAAAAGAAAAGATAAAATTGATTATTATAAAAAATGTTTAGGTGAAACAGATGAAAGAACACAAAATTATGACGAATCAGATTTGATAGAAAATTCAGAATCAAATGATATATTATATCTGTTACAAGATATGTCAAAATTACCAGAAATGAGATTAGGATATTTATCAAAATTTTTGGATATTTTATTAAACACAAATTATCACAATACATTAACAATTAAAAATCATAATCTTGTTAAAACAGAAAACTATATGTTTAAACTTGGAGTTTCACAAATAAATTATTCTTTTATTAATACGTTAGCAATAGTGTTAAATATGACTGTTCCTGAAATTAAGACACATATAATTGATTTCTTAAAACAAGATGTTAATGAATTGCATTATTATTCATTAAATGATGGTGATATACGTATGGAATATAGAATAAATGATTTTATTACGTTTATACAAAATGCTGAAAATATTGATTTCAAATATTTAAAGGATATTATAAAAATTAAAGGATTATTTACAAAAAACGGTATATTTCCGATTATTTTAGAAAAAGTAACAAATATAATTAAAAATAATAATGAAACTCAAAAAGTAACTGAAGATTATATGATATATTTGGATAAATCACTTGTATCTGATTATGAATATTATTTAAGTAATGTGTATGAACAAGATTTATTATTTTTAATAAATGATGGTAAATATTATTGTCCAATAGTGAATGTTGTTAAAAAGATAGAAACTGACAAAAATATTAAAATAACAAAATTATTTGAATATTCTGATAAAACATTTACAAAAAATATCGTTGAATACTTTAAAAGTGCAATTGAAGATGTTAAAATAAATGTTGTTGAACCAAATTTAACAGCAAAAGTGACAAATGTATTATTAAATAAATTAAAAAATAGTAGCTATGAAATTAAGGGACAAATAATTGACACACACTTTAAATGCAAATATTTAGTCACTAATAAAAATTATATTATTCCTGTTATGCCATCAGGAATATTGGAAAATGTGCCAATTGCATGTTTTAATAATATCAATAATTGTTCAAACAAAATAAAATATTTAAATATGGACAATACGACAAATTATTTAAATGAAT
>Ga0209515_10007143_pt1 | contig 13560 bp, 18 predicted proteins | sample Subgroupgradi54m_FD_187454 | JGI IMG/M metagenome (GOLD analysis project Ga0209515, IMG submission 187454) | Subsurface groundwater microbial communities from S. Glens Falls, New York, USA - GMW60B uncontaminated upgradient, 5.4 m (SPAdes)... ...
GCGTGAGCTCTCTTAAAATAGTTGAAAACGAAGAGAGAAGAACGAGGAGATCGTAAGAACCTAAGGTTCTTACCTAGGTTTTGTAACACAAAACCTCCTAAAAGTGAATTACGCAAAGTTCTCTTTAGAAAAATATTTGAAGATGAAGAACTAATTTTAAAAAATGATTATTAAAGGACATAGAATAGAAACGAAAATTGAGGGAAAAACATTCATAGATTTAATTTCAGAATATAAAGATAAGGAAATAAATTGTACAAGTCACACCTTTTTTAGATTAAGTGAAAAACAAAGAACTTTTTTTAAATGTGAAGAGCTAAAAGAATATATTTTAAATGAGGTGCCATTAGTAGTAGGTATTCAATTTAATAAAAATTATACAGTTTATTATAAACACAAAAAGAAAGATATATTAAGGTTAATATTGGAGATTAAACTAGACAAAATAGAAATAGTTACGTTTTATATAATTGATGAAAAACAAATGCCAAAACAATAAAAATGGAAACAAAACATCTTGAAGGAAAAGGAATAGCAGATTATGATAGTAAAAATGATCTACTTTTTTTCAAAGTTAAAGATAGAGACTATGTTAAATCTATAGAAACAGATAATTTTGTTGTAGATATAGACTCAGAGGATTTTATAGTAGGAGTACAAATATTTGAAGCTGCCACATTTCTAAATTTAAAAAAGGAGGCTTTAATTAAAATAACTAAATGGCATTTAGAAGCTTCTATACATGAAAATAGAATCGAAGTAAGATTATTATTTGAAGTAAAAATAAGAAATAAAATAATAGAAAAAAACCCAATAATAATGCAAACTATTCAAGAAGGACTGCCTAATTCAGAATTAATTTGTGTAACTGCTTAGTAAATTGGGTGGGAAGTTTAGAACCAAAACCTAAAAAAGTGATTACAATTCATGGAGATTATAGCAGATGTATAGAACTTGCAAGTGTACTCTATCAAGAATTTAGAGTTGAAACTGTTGCTCCAAAGAATTTAGAAACAATAAGGTTGAGATAGATTTATAATATTTTCTTGTTTTCTTGAGTTGATGACGAGTTTAGAACCAAGAATAATTGAAGTTGAAGGTGATCCTATTATTATTTTTGAGATTGGAAAAATATATCCTGAAAGTCTTTACAGTGTAACATATCAAAATAAAGATACACGCGTTTTAGATGAAAGATTTGGGTTAACTGGTCAAACAGTGTCACATGATTCTTATACAAGTCATTATTTAAAATTATCAACTGGTTCTTGTTCATTGGGTGATACGCATGTTGAGATGATGTTACGTCATTTTGCAATTTTAGCTGGACAAGCAGGTAATTTTATAGGAATAAAAGAAGAGGAACTAAAACAACATTTAAAATTAGGTAAACTAAAACATCTTTCAGAATACAATTTAGAAAAAGCATTAGAATATCAAGATTGGATGAATAAGGGAGTAACGTATTTGCAGAGATTAAGTGTTGAAGGAAGTAATGTCTTATTTCCAAAAAATATAAATAAAATGTTATTTTAAAAATAATTTACAAGAGGTAGTCAATAAATAAATGCTTTTTTTTAAAGAGTTTATTGACAAAATGAAAACAAAACATTCCCCAGGAAAATAAGAATTCTCTAATTATATGGGGAAGCTAAAAAAGAAGTACTAATAGTTAACTCTAATTTTTGAAGAGAGTGTAGGTTACTTAAATATTTTTTAGTTGTTCTCTAATAATCTTTATCTGTTGCTCATTTATTTTCGCAAGATGATCTTTTGTTTTGATGTAAAACTCCTTGCAATATTTTTTTGTTTCTTGGATTGCGTGTTCATCTACTGGTCTATCTGCATAATATTGTAAATCAATTCTTGCTTTGAATGCTTTTTGAATCATTTCTCTATCCTTAAGACCATAATACTCTTTGAGGAGTTGTTTCATAAATTCTAAAGAACAAGAATGGTTTTCACATTTTATTCCAATTCGTAGCATCAATGAATATAAAGAATAATAAAAGATATAATAAGTCATGGTTGCTGTCCAGATTCTGCTTTTTGAAGCTCCTTCTAACGCAGTTATGGATTCTTCAGCCATTTTAATGTAAGAAAGAGACATATTCTGATTAGGTTCAGTAAGTTCCAATCCTTTTTTTTGGGTGAGACACCATTTAATCAAGACCATAGTAATTGCTCCAGATTAAGTTGATAAATGATTCTGTATTGAAGAATGTTATGTGGTTTTTAATGATTTCGTTACAAAGGGGGTTCTTTTTTTTGAGTAAGTCTTTGAACTGTTCTTCGTTAAAATATTTAACGCTTATGTTTAAATCAAAAGTTTTACCCATTTGTTCATAATCCTCTTTAATTTTTTTACCAATAATAAAAAGATCAATATCTGAATCTTTTTTATAAGTTCCTTTTGCATAACTTCCAAAAATACCAACAATTCTTTTGTCTTGTTTAAGGAGTGTAGCTATTTTTCTCTCTTTTTTAAGAAAATGAATCTTTTTTACTAATTCTATAGAAAGAATAATGTCTTTAATTTCAGAGTGTTGTATATTAAGATGAAAGTATTTCATATTTCCTTGCTTTCTTGATGTTAAAATTCCTTCATTTTCTAAACGTTCCAAGTAAAGGGCGATAGCTTTTTGACTTAAACTTATTTTTCCTACAAGTTCTCGCCCATAGATCTCTTTAGTATAATTTCCTAAGAATTGTTCCAATATGATGAAATACTTATTGTGTATCATTTTACACAGTTGAGTATATATTTACACATATAAACCTTTCTATAACAATTTATAGATCATTAAACAAGAGGTAGACTGCTTTTTCAAAAAAAATATAAATAAAAGGTTATTCTAAATCCTATCTGTAAAAATTTTTTTAAAGAACAGAGATATTTCAATATATTTCTTTTTTAACAATAATCTTTTTAAAGAAGATTCAATATTTTTAACAAGAATGGATGAACAACTTCAAAAAAATTTCAACTTTGGAAAAGTAATTGCAAAATTAAATCTTGAAGAGAAAGTTCTAAAAAATGGCATTATTCCTTCTAAAAGTTTAGCAGAAAGAGGAGAAATTGTAAAAGGCATTGTAAGTGGGTTACTTGAAAAAGGTTCTTGGAAAAATGCTATTGATCTTGTTTTCAACGAAGGTCCTGCAAGAATGCTTTACGAGGGAGATAAAAATGATTTTTTTAAAGAAGTAGAACAAACAATAAAACCTAAAGATTTTAGATATGATTCTCAAGATGGATTTTCTCATGCAGAAAGAGAAACAATTAATTTATTAATAAAAAATGGGGGCGTTCAAGTAGTATATAACACTGCATTACGTCCTGATGTTGATCCTTTAGTAGGAAAAAATCTTTTAGAAGAAACAAAAAACTATCTTGATAAAGAGACACTTAAAAAAGAGTTTAATGATTTAGGAACACGTATTCAAAAGACGCACCCACAAATTGCTTATGACTCTTTTAAAGAAGCAGAAAATCTTTTCGCAATCAATAAGCTATATACGCAGTTAAGTAAAAATTTTGCTTTAGAACAATATTTTTTACTTAAAGATATTACAGAAAATAAATCTTTTTCTCCTGAAGAAAAAAAATTAAGAGTAAAACAAATAGCGCATCTTGTTTTGAATAATAAAAAAGAAGAAGGAGAGAAAAAAATAGGAAAAGATTTGTTTGATTTCGTTCATAATAATAAAGGAGAACTCAATAAAAAAGATACAAAAAAACTCAATAGATTAACAGCAAAAGAACTTCATTTTTATGAATTAGATAGTTCATTACCTAATGCATATTTAAGAAAACATTATCAGGTTTTAAAAGAAGATTGGGCAAAAACACATTGGCAAGAAGATCCTATAAATGCCTATCGTATTTTTAATGAACAAAATAAAGAAGGAAAACTTGTTCTTAAATGTGCTAAAAAAGCAGTTGAAAAAATGTATGATGCTCGTTCTAACGATACACGAAGAGTAGATATTAAAATAGCCCATTTAAAAGAAATTTATTCAAGAATTCCAAAAAGTAAGGTAGATCTTCGTAGAAAACTTGCTGAAAAATTAGAAGATAAGGAAGAATTAAAAAGAATTGCTGCTGAGTATGCAAATAAAGGGAATAATAAATATGCTTATCAATTACTCTTTAATGCAGATATTTCAGAGAAAGATCCAGAAATAACAAGAGTTCGAGAGAAATATATTGTAGAATCTTTTAAAAAAGCTGAACAAGAGAAATCTAATCCTTATTTTGGTTGGCTTGATCCAAAAGATAAGCCAGGATATGAACAAGTATACAATCAATTACTCCAAAAAGATAGACCTGGTTTAGCATTTGAATTAGCTCAAAAATATAAAGACATTACAAGGGCGAATGAATCAAGAAAATTAATTTTAGAAAAAAATAATCCTGAAAGTGCTTTCAAGTTCTTTAAAGATGAAAAAGATAAGGCAGGATATGATCTTGCTTTAAATGCATTAGTAACTAAATATGGCCTTTCTAAAGAGGATCTTGTGCATATTGTGGATATAGTAAACCACAAAAGTCTTTAGGTTATGTTGTGGTTTACTGCTTAGTCGACAACAAACATTCTAAGAATTGGATTACTTTGTTGGTCGACTATAAAATAGAAAATTCTAGAGAAGATTAATAATTTTTTTCGCAAGTTTAGTACTATCATGTCTGACAATCTCACTTTCTTGAATAAAGTCATCTAAAATGAAGGTTATGTCTGTTCTTAAGAATAAGTTCTCATCAATTTCTACTTGTTGTGCATATTCAAGTGCATATTTTTTTAAAAGTTTTTCTGAACATGGCGCGGTATTAACCAAAAAATAAGTAAGAACATCTTTTCCTAAATAATGTTCTACTGTTTCTAAAAAATCAGATGCTTTAAAATTATTTGTTTCTCCATTTTTAGTCATAATATTACAAATAAAAACTTTTTTTGCTTTACTTTCTTTAATGGCTTGAAGAGTTCCTTCTACAAGTAAATTAGGAAGTAAAGAAGTAAATAAATCTCCTGGTGCAAGAAGAATAAGATCTGCTTCTAGAAGTGCTTGAGCAGCATCAGGCAAAATATGAGCTGGAGCATCTAAAAATACTCTTTTTATTTTGATGGTTGAATCATGTTTAGGAATGTCTATATTCGTCTCTCCAACAATAATCTGTCCATTTTCAAGTTCTGCACATAAATTAGCTTTATCAAGAGTGATAGGTAATACTTTTCCTTTAATGTTAAATAATTTTGAAGCTTCATAAATTGCCATAAGTTCATCTCCAGTAATATCTTTTAATGCAGTGAGTAAAAGATTTCCAAAATTATGTCCTGTTAAACCATTGCCTTTTGTAAAACGATAATTAAAAAGAGAGCGAAGAATTTTTGTTTCTGAAGATTCCCCAGAAAGTGCAAGAATACCTCTTCTAATATCTCCAGGAGGAAGATATCCAAATTCATCTCGAAGCGTTCCTGAACTGCCTCCAGAATCAAACATCGTAAAAATTGCAGTTAAAGAAGAAGTATATTTTTTAAGACCTTGAAGAAGAACAAAATTTCCAGCTCCACCACCAAGAACAACAATCTTTTTCATAATCTAAAAAGGAAAAGAACAAGTATATTATTGCTCTGTTTAAAAAAAGTTAAGAAGGAAAAGAATTCAGTATGGGCACATTTTAACGAAATATTTAAATATGAGTGTGCCCTTATATATTATGTGGTTTATGTAGAAACAATTAAAAGGAGAAATAAAGAGTATTATTACCTTACAAAGAATCTTAGACTTTCCATAAACAAATGGAAGAAGATCAGAATTTACATTGGTGATAAGAAGCCAACAAAAGAAGAAATAAAGAAACACACTGAAGAAATTGAAAAAAGAATAAAAAAAGAAGGCTTAACAAAGTCTACCTATTCTTATTTATCAAGTGAAGATGCAGAGATTCTTCAAGATTTAAAAGAAAGTTATAATACTTGGTTAAAACAACTTCCTGAAAGTTTAAAGAAAAAATTATATGATGATTTTGTTATCAGATTTACGTATAATACAAACGCAATTGAAGGTAGTAGACTTACTTTACGACAAACTGCTCTTATTCTCAAAGATAAAGTTATTCCATCTGGAATACGAGCATCTGATTATCATGAAGCTATAAATGGTAAAGAGTGTTTAGAATTTTTAAAAAGTTACAAGGGAGAATTAAACGATAAACTTTTAGAGAAAGTTAACGAAATTTTAACTAAAAATACTGATGTGGTGTATGGTGGAAGAATAAGATTTTTTGATGTTAAAATTGAAGGTTCTAAACATATACCCCCACAGTACACAGAAGTCAAGAAACATTTGCTCAATATGTACAAGGGGTATAGTGCTAACAAGAAGAAGGTACATCCCTTTGAATTAGCTACAATGATTCATGCTAAGGTAACTTGGATTCATCCATTTGAAGATGGTAATGGGAGGACTTCTCGTGCAATCATGAATTGGCTTCTTATGAAAAACTCCTATCCGATGTTTTTTATTCCGTTTGAAAAAAGGGAAGAGTATTATATGTGTTTAGAAGAAGCTGACAATGATAACTTTAAAGAATATCTTACAAGAATGTTACAACTTATTATTGACCAAGTAAGAAGTTATGGGCACAAAAAGGAGAAATAATCTAAGGTATGAGCACATTTCTATTTTTTTAAGACCTTGGAGAAGAACAAAATTTCCAGCTCCACCACCAAGAACAACAATCTTTTTCATAATATAAAAAAGGAAAAGAACAAGTATATATCTTTTGTTTAAGAGATAAATGAAAAGAGATGTTCTATCTTAGGAGTAATTTTATTTGTTTAAGGAAATTACTTCCTCATTGTACCGCCAGAAGCTAATTTAGAAAGCATTTTAGACATATCTTCATAAGGAACAACTCTTCCTCCGCCTGAAGTTTGCCCGGTTGGAGCTGGTTTAAGTGTTTGTTGAACTGCAGGTGCAGGTTCAGTTCGTATTTGTGTTGGTGAAGTAACTGAAGCAGAAAAAGGATTACCTAAATGAGCAGATTTCTCTCTTTTAGCAATTAAGTCTTGTAAAGCACCTACAAGCTTCTTAAGATCATCAACACTCTCTTTTTCTGTATCAAAGGAAATTTTTACTTCCATAAAACAGACGTAATGTCTTTTATTTAAATAATTTGTTATCAGGTCTCTTTTCCACTTTTAAACAAGGAATTTTAAGTTTTTAGAGAAGATAGTTTTAAATATTTTTAGAGAAGTCATAAAGAGATGGATTTGAAAAAGAAAAGATGTGTATTTATCCTTGCTCAAAGAGGATTTAGAGATGAAGAAGCAATAGAATCTAAGAAAGTATTAGAAAGTTATGGGTGTAGAACAGTTATTGCTAACATCAACGGAAATGAATGTGTAGGGATGTTAGGAACAAGAATAGAACCTGGACAAATGATAAAAGACATTACAATAAATGAATATGATGCGTTCATTTTTGTTGGAGGTTCTGGAAGTACAGCCTATTGGACTGATAAAATTGCATTAAATATTGTTAAAGAAGCTTATCTAAAGGGGAAAATTATTGCAGGCATTTGTCTTGGTGTTGGAACACTTGCACATGCAGGAATCATAAAAGGCAAAAATATGACTGGATGGAAAGATACAAAAGAAATAATAGAAAAAAATGGGGGAATATACACAGGAAAACCTCTTGAAGTAAGTGGAAGAATAATAACTGCTTTAGGTCCAAAAGAAAGTAAACAATTTGGAGAAGCAATAGCAAAAGCACTAGAAACAAAAACATATGAAAATTGATAAAGAAGAGATAAGAAAAGAAATTGAAGAGATAAAAGAGAATAAATATCTCATTCTTGTTGAAGGAAAGAAAGATAAAAAAGCATTACAATCATTTGGATTAAAAAATATTCAATCTTTAGAAAATAGACCTTTATTTGAAGTAATAGAAAGTATTAAAGAAAAAGACCTTGTTCTTTTAACAGATTTAGATACAGAAGGAAGAAAGATATATAGTAAGTTACACCAAGGTTTACAAAGAAGAGGGATTAAAATAAATAATACTTTAAGAAATAAACTCTTTAAAACACCAGTAAGACAAATTGAAGGTTTAGATACATATTTACAAGAACTATAATTATTTTTAAAAAGAAAGATATACCTCAAAAAAAAGAAAAGTTACAAGCTTAGAAAAATAAAAGATATTTAATCAAAGTTGTGAATGTGTTCTGACAATAATCTTTGCTTCAAATAAACCTGTTTTAAGTATTTCTGCAAGATCATCTATTCTATCTCCTTGAGTATCAGCAAGATATTTACTATGAAAAAGATGAGCAACAAGCGCTTCTCCATTTTTTCCAAATCCTAAAAAGATCATGACATGAGTAATATTACTTCCCAAAGGATGAGTATTAATTAAAAAATGAAACGTCTCAGAACGTTCAGCCTGATCTCTATAATTACTTTGTAAATAAGTAACTCCAATAATATCTCCTCTTTTAAGAAGTGAATAATCTATTTTTTGTTGAACAGTAGTATCCCAAATAATCTTTCCTTTCTTTTTTAAAATATTGCCTGGCATATTCCAAGCATCGCCTATAACGCCATTATCTTCACCTGTTTCTTTTCCAAAAATTAGTTCATAAGACATTCTTACATATCTTGCACATAAAGGACGAGCATCTGTAAAATCAAGTAAAGAAAGATCTCCATTTTTATGAAAATTTATAAGTTTTATTAATCTCGGATCTTGTATCTGTTGAGAAGAAATTGTATCTAAGACGCGCATATAAGGACTATTAACAACTTTTTGTGCTATTTCAGCATTTCTTCTATTTTTATTTTCTTGATAATTTTTCAGTGAAGAATAAACACCAGGAACAAGACTTACATTTGCAGCAAAGAGAGCAATAAGTGTTGCTTTTTTTAATCTTAAAGATACATTAAAATTTCTTTTATATTTTATTCCACCTAATAAAGGATTACTTCCACTAAGTGCTTGATCTAAATAATCAATGAGAATGGTAAGTGACTTTGATAACTGGGTTAAATAGTCTCTATCTTCTAATTCAATTTCAGAAGTTAAACTTGTTTCTAAAAATTCAAGAGATTTTAAAAATCCATTTTCATTATTTCGTAAAGCATAATTCCTAAGTTCGTCACTACAAAAAGAGTTTTCATAATAGAAATCTGATGAGCGTATATTTTCAGATTTAAATAAATCCCACTTTAAATTTTTAAGGATTTTAATAATTTTTAAGATTTGAGCAGAAGGTTTAGTTAGGTTTTTTTCAGCTTGAATGCTATTTTTTAAAAAAGTTAATTGCTTAAGAATATCACTAATCTTGACGCATTCAACCTCAATTTTTTCTCTTAATGATGTAAAGATAAATCCCACAAATGTTTAGTTATATGCTGATTTATATAAGTTACTCTGTCTGACTTTCAAATTATTAGCTCATCAGTTTACTTCTAAATTTAAGAGTATTTATTTCAAGTTTATAGTACTCTGGTAATCTCTTTTGATCTTATCGCAGGTGTACTATAGATGCAAATTATTTTTTGCTTTTGGATTATTATTTCCTATAAGATGTTTGTATCTTAAGTGCATTAAATTATGTTCTTTTCTCAGTCTTTTAATAAGTGTACTACTGATTCCTAATTCTTGCATAATTTCTGAAAATTTTACTTCTGGAGTTTCTTTATAGATTTGAATAATTCTTTTTTCTATTTCTTCTGAAATCTTTCTACTTGCTTGCATTCCTCTCTTTCCATAATGTTTATTGTAGGATCTAAAAACAACTTGTTTTTGAACTTTGAAATGTTTTGCAATTTCTTCCATTTTCATCTTAGGATGATTCTTTGTAAATTCTGCTATTTCTTTTCTTAAGGATTCTTCTGTTTTTATTGTTCTTTTTCCAAGATTATTTGCTTTGAGTACTCTTTGGACTTTGAGCCTTCCTAAGTTTAATTTTTCAGAAATTTCTTTCGTATTTGTTATTCCTGAATGATAGAATTCTAGAATCTTTGCTTCTACTTCTTTTGGAGTTTTATTCCATGGTTCTTTTTCACCTAAAAAATATCCAGTTTCTTCTCTAATTTGAGGATATTGTTGCATCATGTAGAAAAATTTAGCATATTTTGCAGGGTGTAAAGTCATTAATCTTTGCTTAAGAAGTTGGACCAGATTTTTTCTCTTAGAGATTATCATATCTTTATAATCTTCGTAGATTTTATTATCGATGCCAATTATTTTTAAAGCATTATAATAGATTTCTCTTTCTTCAGTTTTACAAGCAGTTATATGAACAACATATTTTTTAAATTTTTTATTAATTTCAACACAACCTTCTCCAGCAATTAAACCTTTCATAAAAGAACTTACGTTTATCTTTTTTTCATAAAGTAAATTTTCATAAGTAAATTCTTTAAGAAATTTTTTTATTATTTGACTAAAGAGATTATTTTTGAATTCAATCATTAAAGTTCCATAATCGTAAAATTTTAATTTGGTTTTATCTGTATTTCTATAAGTTACAGTTTTTGGATGGGAATTATCTTTGTTGACTAATGCATTACTTATCCAATAATCTTTCACTTTCTTTTCTATTGTATTCTTATAGAATTGTTCTTTTGGTTCTTGAATATTAACTGCCAAATACCATTTCCATGTATCTCGAGAGATTTCTAATTCTTTTTCAAACCAAAGAATTACATAATTTATTAATCTTGGTTCAGAATTTGCAAAGACAGTGCAACCATTTTGAGTTTTTCCCATTTCAGCTTGTAATAAACCTAAAACTTCAAAGGTTCGAACGTTTTTAGAGATAAATCTAGGAATTGTTAAACTATGTTCTGTTGATGAATTATTAAAATGTTTTGTGATATAAGAAAGAGAGATATATTTTTCATCTGCTCCCAAAGAGAGTTTGTATTTATTTTCATGTTCTCCAACAATAATCTCTTTGGGAAGATACCCCAATAAATCAAAAGAATCATCGTTTTTTTCCATCTAGAAATTTAGATTTTTGATTTAAAAAGTCTTACGCGCATCCCCCTTGTCGTGTCGTCCACTATAACACTCTAAAATCTATATTCTAAGATATAATAAATAATCTTAAGCAAAAAAATCTGTTGCTGATGTTAGTTCTTATAAAATAAATAAACTAATAGCTAAATCATACAATACAGTAAGTCACCTATACGACTTCTGACGGGCACTACGCGCTCGAGAATCGTTTGGTTTTCTCGTTTCACGAAAGCGTACATCTGGTATCAAAAGATGTCTATCATAATCTAAGAATGTTTTTTTTAATTTTTTATTAACTTCAACTAGGGCTCTTGCAATTGCAAGTCTTGCAGCTTCTGTTTGACCTTGAATGCCACCGCCAGAAGTTTTTACATCAATATTAAATTTTTGCCAAGTATCTTCAGATAATAATAAAGGTTCCATGATTCTATCTCTTATCATTTCTGGTTTAAGGGTACTAAGAAGTTGATGATTGATTTTAATAATTCCTTTTCCAGGAAGAAGTGTTACTTTTGCTAATGCACTTTTTCTTTTTCCTGTTGTTTGAATTGCTTTTTTTACCATTATTTTTAAGCAACACCTTTACCATAGTATTTTGCAATATCATTAACTGTAATGAAGTTTAATGTTTTTAATTTACTATAGCTATGTTTTTCTAAGGTTTCTAGTTTTTGAGTAATATAAGATTCTGGAACACCCATAAAACATTTAATACGTTTGAATGCTTTTACTCCTCTATCTGCTTTGTAAGGTAACATTCCTCGTATTGCTCTTCTTACAAATCTGTCTGGCATTTTTGCATAGAAAGGACCATGATAAGGATGACCTTTATCTTCTCTCTCTTTAAATTGAGCAAGAAGCATTTCTCTTTTACCAGTCATAAGAACTTTTTCACAATTTACAATAATAACTGATTCGCCTTCTAATGCCTTTTTAGCAGCATAACTAGCCAATCTTCCCAAGATAAGATTTGTACCGTCTAAGATCATAAGACTAAGGGAAAAGCTGCTGGTTTTTAAAGGTTTCTTTATAATTTTAGATGAAAAATTTAGTGTTATCACTCTAATTAAGTAAAAATAAGAGCTTTTATATAAACAGACAATTCCTAAAAGGTATGGTAAACTCTACAGAAAGATTAGAAGAAAGAGTAGATCACAATAATCCTTTTGAAACTCCAAAATCTGAAAGTAATATTTATGAAAAATTTGATCAGCGAATAATTGGTGCTCTTGGATGTACCATTGCAAGTTCAGAAATAATTCCTCCTCTTGTTGGAACCTTATATGCTCTTTCAAATAAATATCATTTTGGAAACTATTTGACGTTTGAGCAAATGCTTATTCTGGGTACAATCGTCCCTAATATTGCTCTCGTTAATTATATGCTTAAGAAAAAATAATAGATTTTCTAGGAATCAACAAGCAAAAAAGAGGTCTTTTGAATCTTTGTTGTTGACCAAGCAGGAGATCACAACTTAAAAAATTTTGGAAGTTACAATAAAAATAAAAAATTCTCTCAAGAAAAATTTTATGTAAGGTGTAAGTATTGTTATTACTTTTTAGTTTTTAAATTTATTTTTATAGTTGTTGTTTTTATTTAAAACATGGTTCGAAATGCTTATGGCACAACTTCACTTTCTCGTTGTCCTTTCTGTCAAAAAACTGCACTTGTAAAAAATAAGTTAGGACTTAATGTTTGTAAAGACCATACAAATGCTGAAATTCCAGATTTAAAGTGTATATGTAAAGAAAGTATGGAGCTCAAAGAAGGAAAGTTTGGGCCTTTTTGTATTTGTAGGCGATGCGGCATTATGAATCTAAAAAAAGCTTTAGAAGTAAATAAAATAAATATGACACAACCAGTTACGTCTAAAGAAGAAATACAATCAACTACGTCTAAAAAAGAGATTATTGTTGATGAAAAAAATGCTCATCTTTTTGGAGTATAGTAAACAATAATCTAAAGAATTTTGTAGTTCATTATATAATAAAATTAACCCATAATTCTAACTTTTTTACCTTTAGGATTTTCTTTCATTAATTGTTGTAAGGTAATTGCTTTACCAACAGCAGTAACTTTTTCTTTAGCTTGATCTGAAAATCTAAAAGCAGCAACAGTGACTTTCTTTTTTAATTCGCCTTCAGAAAGTAATTTTCCAGGAACAAGCGCTATTTCTCCCTCTTTAAGTGTATTTTCAAGAGTGTATAAATTAACTTCTCTTCTTTTTCTTGTAGACTTAGAAAGATCATCAGCAACTCTTCTCCATAAAGGGACTTTTTCTTTTGTAGAGAGGCTTCGTAGATCTGCAATAAGCTTTTTTAATCCTAAATTTGTTGGTCCAGTTACCTTTGCCACAATGGTTGTTTTTTATGTTTATTTATAAGGTTTTCTCTAGAGATGGCTCTGTCCTGAGTCTCTAAAATTGTAACCAAATAAGTTATGGGTTAGTAGTCGTCCCATAACTTCAGTTCGAATTGTTTTGCAAGTTTTAGCGTTCACACTAGAGCCATATTTTCTTTTGATGCT
>Ga0209515_10007144_pt1 | contig 13560 bp, 15 predicted proteins | sample Subgroupgradi54m_FD_187454 | JGI IMG/M metagenome (GOLD analysis project Ga0209515, IMG submission 187454) | Subsurface groundwater microbial communities from S. Glens Falls, New York, USA - GMW60B uncontaminated upgradient, 5.4 m (SPAdes)... ...
TCCGATCTGGTGGTTCAGGGACCGGGCCTCGACCGACACGGCGAAGGTCTCCGCCGCCACCTCGGCCCGTCCGAACCCCGTCATGCTGCGGATCATGGGTCTCCTGCGCGGGAAAAAGGAGAGGCGAACAGCAGGCCAACCATCACCGAAGCATAGCCAAATTTCGCTGAAGTGTCAATGTGTTTGGGCCCCTCGGGCGTTGACAGGCGGGGCCGCCCGGTGTAAAGTCGCGCCCGAACGTCCAGCGCTTCTCCTAGACCTGACAAGGAGGAATCCATGACCGTCAAGATCACGGCTCGACCGAACGGCCCGTATGTCGTCGAAGGGGAGTGCGAGGTCTACGATTCCAAGGGGGCGAAGATCGACACCGCCGGCCGCCCGAAGATCGCGCTCTGCCGCTGTGGGGGGTCCGCGACCAAGCCGCTCTGCGACGGTACGCACAGTAAGATCGGCTTTCAGGCGAGCTGAGACGGACCGTGCCCGAGTCCTTCGCGCTGGCCGGCGGCTGCCGCTGAGCCTCGCGCCCGATGCCGTTCCCTGCCGGGCTTCGGGCTTTCGACCACCGGGACTTCCGCCTCTTCTGGACCGGCCAGCTGGTCTCACTGGTCGGGACGTGGATGCAGACAGTCGGGCAAGCGTGGCTGGTCCTGGAGCTGACAAACTCCCCTTTCAAGCTCGGGCTCATCGGCACCCTCCAGTTCGGTCCGATGCTCCTCCTCTCGCTGGTCGCGGGCGCCTTCGCCGACCGGCTTCCCAAGCGACGGGTGATCCTCGGCACCCAGACGGTGCTCATGCTGCAGGCATTCGCCCTCGCGGGCTTGGTCTGGACGGCCCATGTGCGGTACTGGCACGTGGCGCTGCTGGCGATCCTGTACGGGCTCGCCAACACGCTGGACATGCCGACCCGCCAGTCGTTCTTCGTGGACATGGTCGGCAGGGACGACCTCATGAACGCGATCGCCCTCAACTCCGCGATGTTCAATGGGGCCCGCATCGTCGGGCCGGCAGTGGCGGGCCTCCTGGTGGCTCGATACGGCGTGGCATCCGCCTTTTTCCTCAACGGCGTCAGTTTCCTGGCGGTCATCATGGCCCTCCTCGCGATCAGAACCGAGGGGCTCGCGCGCGCGCCGGCAGGGACGACGGTGTTCGAGCAAATCGTCGAGGGACTCCGCTTCGCCGCGAGCACTCCCTTGATCGCGCTGGTCCTGGGCCTCTTGCTGTCGGTGAGTCTGTTCGTCGTCAACTACAACGTGCTCGTCCCCCTGCTGGCGAGGGAGGTGTTGCACGAGGGGGCGCACGGCTTCGGGTTCCTGATGGCGGCGCTGGGGGCCGGCGCCGTCGCCGGCGCGCTCACCCTGACCCTCGCCGGCCAGGGCGTGCCCGCGTTGCGCGTCCTGGTGATTCCCGCCGTCGTCGTCTCCGTGGCGACATTGGCGCTGGCAGGGGTCCGGCGCTTCTCGCTCGCAGCGCTCTTACTGGCGGTGGTCGGATTTTCGCAGATCCTCTTCATGGCGAGCTGCAACACGGCGCTTCAGCTGATGGTGCCGGACCAGCTGCGGGGGCGGATGATGAGCCTCTACGCGTTCGTGTTCGCGGGGGTCACTCCGATCGGCTCGTTCCTCGTCGGCTCGGTCGCCCAGACGCTGGGGGTGCCCGCGGCGTTCGCGGTCGGGGGCGGGAGCGGGCTACTAGCCGTCCTCATGCTCCTCGGCTGGTGGAAGCGCCGCTACCCGGTGTCCTCTTGGAAGCCTGGGGGAGCGCTCCCGTGAGCGCCGTCGGGTATCGCGGGGCTACTCGAGCGCGGAGGGCTTGAGGACGCCGAGGACGGGAAGGTTCCTGTAGCGCTGGCGGTAGTCGAGCCCGTAGCCGACCACGAACTTGTCGGGGATCTCCCGCCCCACGTAGTCCACGCTCAGATCGATGATCCGCTGGGCTCGCTTGTTGACGAAGGCGCAGACCTTGAGCGAGGCGGGGTTTCGGGTCCGGAAGTTCCTGAGCAGATAGGAGAGCGTGAGGCCGGTGTCTATGATCCCCTCCACGACGATCACGTCCCGCCGCTCGATCGGCTCGTCCAGGTCCTTTCGGATCCTGACCACCCCCGAGGGCGTGGGCGTGCCGTAGGGGGAGATGGAGATGAAGTCCACGGTGACGGGCACCGCTAGAGCGCGGATCAGGTCGGCGAGGAAGACCACGGAGCCCTTCAGGACACTGATCAGGTGGGGCGCGCGGTCGGAGTAATCCTTGGAGATCTCGCGCCCCAGGCGCTCTACCTCGGCCTGGATCCCCTCCTCGTCCAGCAGGACGGTTTCGAGGTCGTCCGACAGGCTCATGTCAGCGGCGTGTCCGTCGTGCCCTTCCGCCAGCCGAACCGACGCGCCAGGGCGAGGCAGTCTTTCCGGGAGAGGAGGCGGATCTTGAGGTCAGGGTGGAGCCCGAGCGCCTTCCGGATCTTCCGGTGCTTGGCGGTCATCAGGCGCTGCTCCTTCGTCGTCAACTCGATGTAGAGATCCTGGTCTGGTAGATAGAAGTCCGGCGTAAAGGCTTCGGTGACGCGCCCCTGGTCGTTCCACTCGAGGGGGAAGGTCGTCGGCTCGTATTGCCACCGCACCGCGTAGAAGGTGAGGAGCCGGGCGAATTCGCGCTCGCTCGCATGCGCGAAGGGGGTGCCGGGCATTTACCCTTTGGGCGGGGTCCGGCTTCCAGGTTTCACGGCGGGCACGCCCGTCTTGCAGAGCGGGCAGTCCTCCGGCTGATCGGTCGAGACCGACAGCGTGGCGAGGGCGGCCTTCTTCACGGGGAACGTCGCGCCGCCGCCGCTCCTGTCGATCAGGGCGCCCACCCCGACCAGCACGCCCCGGGCGTCCTCCACGACCTTGATGACCTCGCGGGTGGAGCCGCCCGTGGTGATGACGTCCTCCACCACGAGACAGCGCTCGCCGGGCGCGAGGGCGAAGCCGCGGCGGAGGCGCATCACGCCGTCTTCCCGCTCTGTAAAGACGGCGCGCGCCCCGAGAGCCCGGGCGACCTCGTGAGCCACCAGGATCCCGCCGATGGCCGGGGCCAGCACCACCTGGACGCCGTCCCCCCCGAACCGTTTGGCGAGCTCCCGGCCTAGGGCCTCGGCCTGCCCCGGGTGCTGGAGGACGAGCGCGCTCTGGAGGTAGGCGTTCGAGTGAAGGCCGGAGGAGAGGAGGAAGTGGCCACGCAGGAGTCCCCCCCCGCGCTCGTAGATGTCGAGGACCTCTGTCTCGGTCATGCGCGGGCGATGGTCTCGAGGATGGCGAGCGCCGCGGCCTTCGGGTCGGCGGCCGCCGTGATGGGGCGCCCCACAACGAGGTAGTCGGCGCCGGCGCGGATGGCCGCCTCGGGTGTCGCGACGCGAACCTGATCGTCGGCGCCGCTCCCGGCGGGTCTCACACCCGGGGTGACGATCACCCATTCCCGCCCGAGCGCGTTCCGGATGGTCCGGGTCTCCTCGGGTGAGGAGACGCTTCCGTCGAGCCCGGCGTCCCGGGCCAGCGAGGCCAGATGGAGGGCGTGACCCTGGACGGCGAGCGGCACGTTCAGCTCCCGCTGGAGGAGCGCGCGACTGAGGCTGGTCAGCACCGTCACCGCCAGGCAGAGCGGCTTGGCCACGTTGAGCTCCCGCGCCGCCTCCCGGGCGGCCTCGGCCGCGGCCGTCAGCATGGGGCTGCCCCCGGACGCGTGGACGGTGAGCATGCCGACGCCCAACCGCGTGGCCTCGCGCACGGAGCCAGCCACCGTGTTGGGGATGTCGTGGAACTTGAGGTCCAGGAAGACCGAGCCCCCGCGCTTCTGCACGAGCTCGACCGCGGCCGGGCCCGCGGCCGTGTAGAGCCGCGAGCCGATCTTCCAGGTGCTCACGACCCCCTGGAGGCGATCCAGGAGCGTCTCGGCCTGGCCCAGGTTCTCGACGTCGAGCGCGACGACCAGTCGGTCCTTGGGCTCACGCGCCGGCATGGTACTCTTGCAGCGACTGGACGTCCATCTCGCTCTTGAGGAGCGACTCGATCCCGCCGATGGCCGCCTGGGCGCCGTCCACGGTCGTGTAGTACGGGATGTTCTGCGTCACCGCCGTCCGGCGGATCAGGTAGGAGTCCTTGCGGGCGCGGCCGTCCTCGGGGGTGTTGAACACGAGCGCGATCTCCCCGCGCTTCATCAGGTCCACGATGTTGGGGCGCCACCCTTCGGCGACCTTGTGGATGACCTCCACGCTCATCCCGTGGCGCGTGAGGACCTTGGCGGTCCCCTGGGTGGCCACCAGGTTGAACCCCATCTCGGCGAGGCGCTTGGCGATCTGGACCACCGCGCGCTTGTCGCGGTTCTTGACCGAGAGGAAGACTTTCCCGGAGGTCGGAAGCGGCGACCCGGCCGAGAGCTGGGATTTCACGTAGGCCTTCCTGAAGTCCCGGTCGATCCCCATCACCTCGCCGGTGGACTTCATCTCCGGCCCGAGCACCACGTCCACCCCCGGGAACTTCACGAAGGGGAAGACCGCCTCCTTCACCGCCATGTGGGCGATCTCGCGCTCCTCGGCGAAGCCCAGCTGGGTCAGCCTGTGCTCGAGCATCACCTTGGTCGCCAGCTTGGCGAGCGGCACGCCGATCGCCTTCGAGACGAACGGGATCGTGCGGGAGGCGCGGGGATTCACCTCGAGGACGAAGATCTGCTCGTTCTTGATGGCGAACTGGATGTTGATGAGTCCGACGACGCCGAGCTCCCGGGCGAGCGCCTTGGTCTGGACCTTGAGCCGCTCCACCTGATCGTCGCCGAGCGAATAGGGCGGGAGCGCGCAGGCCGAGTCGCCCGAGTGGATGCCGGCCTTCTCGATGTGCTCCATCACGCCGCCCACGACCACCCGCTCGCCGTCGGCGATGGCGTCCACGTCGATCTCGAGAGAGTCCTCCAGGAACTTGTCCACCAGGATCGGGTGCTCGGGGGACACGCGCACGGCCTCCCCCATGTAGCGGGCCAGGTCCTGCTCGTCGTAGACGATCTCCATCGCGCGTCCGCCCAGGACGTAGGAAGGGCGGACCAGGACCGGGTAGCCGATGCGCACCGCGATGCGCTGGGCTTCGGCGAACGAGCGCGCGATGCCGCACGGGGCCTGGGCCAGGCCGAGGCCGGTGAGGAGCGCGCTGAAGCGCTCGCGGTCCTCGGCGCGGTCGATGGCGTCGGACGAGGTGCCCAGGAGCGGGACGCCGGCCCTCTGGAGCGGGACGGCGAGCTTGAGCGGCGTCTGGCCGCCGAACTGGACGATCACGCCCAGCGGGCGTTCCCGTTCGACGATGTTGAGGACGTCTTCCAGCGTCAGAGGCTCGAAGTAGAGGCGGTCGGAGGTGTCGTAGTCCGTCGAGACGGTCTCGGGGTTGCAGTTCACCATGATCGCCTCGATCCCGAGCTCCTTGAGCGCGAAGGCGGCGTGGACGCAGCAGTAGTCGAACTCGATCCCCTGGCCGATCCGGTTCGGGCCCGAGCCGAGAATCACGACCTTCGGCCGCGGCGTGGGCGGCGCCTCGTCCTCCTCCTCGTAGGTCGAGTAGAGGTACGGTGTGTGGGCGACGAACTCGGCGGCGCAGGTATCCACCATCTTGAAGGTCGCCTGGATCCCCTGGGCCAGCCGGCGCCTCCGGACCTCCAGCTCGGTGCTCCGGCAGAGCTCCGCCAGGCGGCTGTCGGAGAAGCCGAGCTGCTTGGCCTTCCTGACGAGCGCCGGGTCGCCGAGCCCGGCCCGCTGGATCTCGCCCTCGAACTCGACGATCTCCCGGATGTTCTCGAGGAACCACGGGTCGATCTTCGTGAGCGCGTGGATCTCCTGGGTCGGGACCCCCCGCCGGTAGGCCTCGGCGATCACGAAGACGCGCTCGGCGTTCGGCACCCGGAGCTTCGCGCGGAGCTCCTCCCCGTCGGCCAAGGGCTTGTCCGGCGTCAGCCCCCAGCGGTCCTGCTCGAGGGAGCGGACCGCCTTCTGGAGCGCCTCCTTGAAGGTCCGGCCGATCGCCATCGCCTCGCCCACCGACTTCATCTGGGTCGTGAGCGTCTGGTCGGCCTCGGGGAACTTCTCGAAGGCCCAGCGCGGGAACTTCACCACGCAGTAGTCGAGGGTCGGCTCGAAGGACGCGGGCGTCTCGCGGGTGATGTCGTTCCGGATCTCGTCGAGCGTGTAGCCGACCGCGAGCTTGGCGGCGATCTTGGCGATGGGGAACCCCGTGGCCTTGGACGCCAGCGCCGAGGAGCGGGAAACGCGCGGGTTCATCTCGATCACGACCAGGCGGCCGTCCTCGGGGTTCACCGCGAACTGGATGTTGGACCCGCCGGTCTCCACGCCGATCGCGCGGATGATGGCGACGGCGGCGTCGCGCATGAGCTGGTATTCCTTGTCCGAGAGCGTCTGGGCGGGGGCCACCGTGATGGAGTCGCCCGTGTGGATCCCCATGGGGTCGAAGTTCTCGATGGAGCAGATGATGACGACGTTGTCCTTCCCATCGCGCATCACCTCCAGCTCGAATTCCTTCCAGCCGATGACCGACTCCTCCACCAGGATCGTCCCCACGGGCGAGGTCTGGATCCCCCACCGGATCGCCTCCTCCAGCTCCTCGGGGTTGTAGGCGACGGAGCCGCCGGTGCCGCCGAGCGTGAAGGAAGGCCGGATGATCACCGGGTAGCCGACGAGCCTGACGATCTCCCGTGCTTCTTCCAGTGACTTCGCATAGCCGGACCGCGGCACCTCGAGGCCGATCGCCTGCATCGCGGTCTTGAAGAGGTTGCGGTCCTCGGCCTTTTTGATCGCCGGGAGCTTGGCGCCGATCAGCTCGACGCCGTACTGGTCCAGCGTGCCCTGCTCCGCCAGGGCCACGGCCAGGTTCAGGCCGGTCTGGCCGCCGAGGGTCGGGAGGAGCGCCTGGGGGCGCTCCCGCGCGATGACCTTGGCCACCATCTCGGGGGTGAGCGGCTCGACGTAGGTCCGCTGCGCCATCTCGGGGTCGGTCATGATCGTGGCCGGGTTCGAGTTGACGAGGACGACGTCGAACCCCTCCTCCCGGAGGGCCTTGCATGCCTGGGTCCCCGAGTAATCGAACTCGCACGCCTGCCCGATGACAATCGGGCCCGAGCCGATCAGCAGGATTTTCTTGATGTCAGTTCGTCTTGGCATGCTTAGCTCAACTCCTGGCGAATTGATTCCACCAGCCCCGTGACCTCATCGCGAGAACGAATGACCTCGTCCAGAGCAAGCGACGCGGAATCCATCAGCGGATAGCGTTCGGCAATGTAGTAGCCGGTGATTTTCCGACAGGCCTTGGCGTATTGTCCGAAGTCCCGCGTGTATGCTGTCGCCTCGTTCACGAGGATCTCAAGATCGTACACTTTTCTAAGAGTCCACCCTTTCGATAAGAGGTAGGCTTTGAGAAATTTTTCGAGGGCCTGCTGAAGCCAGAAACCGGCTTCTTCGGCGTCACGGTCTTCAAGGGCTTGGCCGATACGCTTCCAATCCTTCTCGGCGACTCTGAGCCAGTCCCTGGCATAGTGAGACTCCTTAGGCGGCATAGACGAGTCTCCCGCGGGCGACGATCTCCTGGAAAAACTGGTCCCCTCTGCTCAGACGCCGATCCAGCTCTTCAGGGGTCACCACGATCGGCTCCACGGGAATACGCCGGTCGGGATCCGCGATCAGTTCCCGAACCGCAACCCAACGATCAATGAAGCGCTCGGAGGTGTCCTTCACGATCAGCAGATCGATGTCACTGTCTTCTGTCGGTTGGCCGTAGGCGTATGAGCCAAAGAGGATTACCTTGAGGGGCCTGTACCCCTCGGCGATCCGACGGACAACGCGTTCGATCTCTTGCGCCCTGGTCATCTGTCCTCCACTCCTGAGATGCCTGCCCGATCACGATCTGGCCGAAGCCAAGTCCCGGTAGCGCATGAGGATCCCGTCTTGGGTCAACTCGCTGTCGGTCGCCCCCTGTGGGCGCTCGAAGCTCACATACTGCACGTCCGCCTCCTCATCGAAGTCGAACCAGATCTGCTTCGACGGAAGCCTGAGGAGGTGCGGCAAGCTCTCAAGGGGTTCTACGACGACTCCCTTTTCCATGGCACGCTATCCTTCCACCAGCCCATAGACGATGGACGTCTCGGGCGCCGCCTCCTCGCGCTTGTAGAGGATGTCGTCGAGCCGGCCGCCGCCGACCCAGACCACCTCGCCGTTGCCCCAGAGTTTTTCGCCGAGGACGCTCATGCGCTTGTCCACGCGCTCGCGAATGGCGTGGGCTTCGAGGGAGACGTCGCTCTCCGTGGTGAACGACGTCCACTCGGGCTTCTGCCCCACCTCCTCGGTCTTCCGGTACGAGATCAGGTACTTCGGCATAGGTTCGATCACCCTCCTTTCGTCCCCTGCATGAGATCGGCGAAACGCTGAAAGAGGTGGTTGGCGTCGTGGGGCCCGGGCGAGGCCTCGGGATGGTACTGGACCGAGAATACCGGCAGTTCCCGGTGGGTGAAACCCTCGCAGGTCCCGTCGTTCAAGTTGACATGGCTCAGGAGGAAGCCGCGGGGCCCGACCGACTCGGGGTCCACGGCGAAGCCGTGGTTCTGGGCCGTGATCTCCACCTTTCCCGTCGCCAGGTCCTTCACCGGATGGTTGGCCCCGTGGTGGCCGAACTTGAGCTTGTACGTGCGGCCGCCCACCGCCAGGCCGAGGATCTGGTGTCCCAGACAGATCCCGAAGATCGGGACCTTCCCGAGGAGCCCCCGCACGGTCTCGATGAGGTACGGCACGCCCTCGGGATCCCCCGGTCCGTTGGAGAGGAAGACGCCGTCGGGCTTCCGCTCCAGCACGGCCGGCGTGGAGGTGGACGCGGGGACCACCGTGACGTCGCAACCGGCCGAGACGAGCTGGCGCAGGATGTTCGATTTGATCCCGGAGTCGAACGCCACGACTTTGAACCGCGCCGCCGGCGGCAGGCGGTACCCCCGCACCCGGTCCCACGTCGCCTCCTTCCAGCCGTGAGGCGCGGCGACGGTGACCTCGCGCACCAGGTCTCTACCGAGGAGCCCGGGCGAGGCCTCTGCCCTGGCGCCGAGGCGCGCCGGGTCCAGCTCCTCGGTGGAGATCACGCCCTCCTGGGCCCCGTGATCCCTGAGATGCCGGGTCAGCGCCCGCGTGTCGATCCCCTGGATCCCAACGATCGCGTGCTCGCGCATGTAGGCGTCCAGCGTGCGCCGGCCCCGCCAGGACGACGGAGTAGGGGAAGCCTCCCTGACGACGAACCCCTCCACCCACGGGCGGCGCGATTCCACGTCCTCGTCGTTGATCCCGTAGTTGCCGATGAGCGGGTAGGTCATCGCCACGATCTGCCCCTTGTACGAGGGGTCGGTCATGATCTCCTGGTAGCCCGTCATGGCCGTGTTGAAGACCACCTCACCGACAGTCTCGCCCTCGGCCCCGAGCGATTCGCCCCTCCAGACCCGGCCGTCCGCCAGCGCCAGGAGAGCCGGTCGTCTCACGCGTCTACGCCTCCCTTGATCACGCGTTCCCACATCACGACCCGGCCGCCCACGAGGGTCATCCACGGCATCCCCGTCACCTCCCAGCCGCCGAAGGGCGTGTTGCGGCTCTTCGAGTGGAAGGCCCGGGGGTCGATCGTGAGGCGCCGCTCCAGGTCGAGGATGGTGATGTCGGCGTCCGCGCCCGGCGCCAGGCTCCCGCCACGCAGGTTCAGGAGCCGGGCGGGCCCCACGGTGAACCGGCTGACGAGCGTCCTGAGATCGAGGAGACCGGGACGGACCAGACGATCGACAAGGAGGGAGACGGCCGTCTCCAGCCCCACGATCCCGAAAGCCGCCTGGTCGAAGTCGCCCTCCTTCTCCGCGACAGCATGGGGCGCGTGATCGGTGGCGATGCAGTCGATCGTGCCGTCAGCCAGGGCCTCCACGAGCGCTTCCCGATCGCGCTTGGTCCTGAGCGGCGGGTTCATCTTGGTGTTCGGATCGTAGCCGCGCACGGCCTCCTCGGTCAGGAGGAGGTGATGCGGGGTGACCTCGGCCGTCACGCGGATGCCTCGGGCCTTGGCGTCCCTCACCAGGCGCACCGCGCCTGCGGTCGAGATGTGGGCGATGTGAACATGGGCTCCGGTCAACTCGGCCAGGCAGAGGTCCCGCGCCACCATGACCTCCTCGGCCGCGGAGGGCCGGCCCGCCAGGCCGAGCTCGGTCGAGACCGCGCCCTCGTTCATCACGCCGCCGCCCGTCAGGTGCGCGTCCTCGGCGTGGGAGATGATGGGCAGGCCGAAGGGGAGCGTATACTCCATGGCGTGGCGGAGGAGCGCCGAGTTCATGACCGGGTGGCCGTCGTCCGAGAAGGCGACGCACCCGGCTTCCGCGAGCTCGGCGAGCTCCGCCAGTTCCTTCCCCTCGAGCCCGCGCGACACCGCGCCGATCGGGTAGACCCGGACCACTCCCTCGCTCCGGGCCTTGGCGAGGACGTAGTCGGTGACGGAGCGGTTGTCGTTCACGGGGTTCGTGTTGGCCATGCAGGCGACCGCCGTGAACCCTCCGGCGGCGGCGGCCTTGGTCCCCGTCGCCACCGTCTCTTTGTATTCGTAGCCCGGCTCGCGCAGGTGCACGTGGGCGTCGATGAAGCCGGGGCACACCACCTTGCCCCCCGCCTCGATGGTCGGCGTTCCGTCGGGGGCCCGGAGGCCCGTTCCGAGGCGGGAGATCTTCCCCTCCTGGATCAGGACATCCTGAACGGCGTCGACGTCGTGGGCAGGGTCGAGGACCCGGCCGCCCCTGATCAGCGCGTTCATATCATGGCTGGGCCTTTCCGCCGGCAAGGAGGAAGAGGACGGCCATCCGGACGGCCACACCGTTGGCCACCTGGTCCAGGATGACCGAGTACGGGCCGTCGGCCACCTCGGGCGCGATCTCGATCCCCCGGTTCACGGGGCCCGGATGCATGATGAGCACGTCCTGCCGGGCCGCCCCCAGGCTCGTCGGCGTGAGCCCCCAGTAGCGCGCGTACTCGCGGAGCGAGGGGATCAGCGCTTCCATCATGCGCTCCTGCTGGAGGCGAAGCATCATGATCACGTCCACGTTGGCGATGGCCTCTTCGAGCCGGTGGCTCACCTTCACCCCCAGCTCCTGGACGAAGGGCGGGATCAACGTCGGCGGCCCCGCCACCGTGACCGTCATCCCGAGCTTCCTCATGCCGTGGATGTTCGATCGGGCGACGCGGCTCCGGGCGATGTCCCCGACGATGGCCACGGACAGCCCCTCCAGGTGCCCCTTCTTCTCGCGGATCGTGAGGAGGTCCAAGAGGGCCTGCGTCGGATGCTCGTGGGCGCCGTCCCCCGCGTTGACCACCGCGCAGCGGAGCGCCTTCGCGAGAAGGGCCGCCGCCCCCGCCGCCCCGTGACGGACCACGACCACGTCCGGGCTCATCGCGGCGATGTTCCTGGCCGTGTCCAGGAGGCTCTCCCCCTTGGCCGCGCTGGAGCCCGGCGCGCTCCAGTTGACGACGTCGGCCGAGAGCCATTTCCCCGCGATCTCGAAGGACGTCCGCGTGCGTGTGGAGGGCTCGTAGAACAGGTTCACCACGGTGCGGCCCCGGAGGGTCGGGACCTTCTTGATCTCGCGGGCCGCGATCTCCTTCATGGAGGCCGCGGTATCCAGGATCAACCCGATCTCCGCGGGCTCCAGCTCCTGCATGGTCAGGAGGTCCTTGCGGGTCCAGCCCATCGCCTTAGTCCTCCGGTTCTTCGATCACGACCCGATCCTCCCCGTCGTGTTCCTTGAGGCGGACGGCCACCGTTTCGCGGCGGGCCGTGGGGAGGTTCTTGCCGACGTAGTCCGGGCGGATCGGCAGCTCCCGATGCCCGCGGTCCACGAGGATCGCGAGGCGGATCGCCTTGGGACGCCCGAGGTCCATGATGGCGTCGAGCGCGGCACGGATCGTCCGCCCGGTGAACAGCACGTCGTCCACGAGGATGACGGTCTTTCCGGTCAGGTCGAAGGGGATCTCGGTCCCGCGGACCACCGGCTGTTCGGCCTTGAGCCCCAGGTCGTCCCGGTAGAGGGTGATGTCCAGCGCGCCGACGGGGGGCTTCACGCCTTCGATGGCCGCGACCCGCTCCGCGAGGCGGTGGGCGAGGGTCACGCCGCGCGTCCTGAGCCCCACGAAGGCCAAGTCGGCGGTCCCGCCGTTCTTCTCGACGATCTCGTGGGCGATCCGGATGAGCGCCCGGTCCAGGGCCGCCTCGTCGAGGACCTGGGCTTTTTCCCGGGCGGTCATGGGCAAAAAAAAGGCCCCTTCCGGGGATTCGGAAGGGACGCGCTGTACAGCTGCCGGATGTCCATCGTTTGTCCTTATGGACCTCGCCGGGTCCACTTAAAGGAGCAACCGTCCCCTAGGATACCTCTTGCGGGGGGAGTGCGTCAAGGAGAATTCCCCTCACCCCGCCGCAAGGGTCGGGTCCCGCGACCCGCTACGCGGGTGCCCGCAAAGGATGGGCTTCGCCCCCTATAGGCTCGCTTCGCTCGCGCTTTGCGTGAAGGGAGGAGAAGAGATGGGGGGGCCGATCATTTGGGCGGCGTGATGCCGTAGGCCTTGAGCTTTCTATAGAGGTGGGTGCGCTCGATCCCGAGCCGCTCGGAGGTGCGCGTCATGTTCCAATCCTGGGCGCGGAGTTCGGCCAGGATGTAGGCCCGCTCGAAGGCCTCGCGCGCCTCCTTCAGGCTCTTTTCCTTGATCTGATCCGTGGGGGTCGCGGCCTCCTTCGGCCGGAGCGGGGGCGGGAGGTCGTTGGGGCCGATCACGTCCCGTGGGGACATGATGACGAGTCGCTCCACCATGTTCCGGAGCTCGCGGACGTTCCCGGGCCAGTCGTAGGACAGAAAGTAGGCCAGCGCCTCGACGGACACGGTCTTGGCGCGCTTTCCGTTCTCCAGCGCGAAGACGCGGACGAAGTGCTCGACGAGGAGCGGGATATCCTCCTTCCGCTGCCGGAGCGGGGGCACGTCGATGGGGATGACGTTGAGCCGGTAGAAGAGGTCGTCCCGGAAGCGTCCGCCGGCGATCAGGTCGGCGAGGTCCTGGTTGGACGCAGCGATCACGCGGACGTCGGTCTTGATCGGCTCCGTTCCTCCGACACGCTCGAAGGCCTGCTCCTCCAGCACCCGGAGCACCTTGGCCTGCGTCTTGAGGCTCATGTCGCCGACCTCGTCCAGGAAGAGCGTGCCGCGGTCGGCCAGCTCGAACTTGCCCTTGCGCCGGCTGACGGCTCCCGTAAAGGCGCCCTTTTCGTGGCCGAAGAGCTCGGACTCGATCAGCTCCTCCGGGATGGCTGCGCAGTTGACCTCGATGAAGGGACCCTCCCGGCGCGCCGACAGGGCGTGGATGGCCCGGGCGACCAGCTCCTTGCCGGAGCCGTTCTCGCCGTGGATCAGCACGCGCCCGCTCGTGGGAGCGGCGATGGCGATCTGGCGACGCAGTTCCTGAATCGCCGCGCTCTCGCCGACGATCTCCTGCCCGCGTTTGAGCTGCTC
>Ga0209515_10007145_pt1 | contig 13557 bp, 9 predicted proteins | sample Subgroupgradi54m_FD_187454 | JGI IMG/M metagenome (GOLD analysis project Ga0209515, IMG submission 187454) | Subsurface groundwater microbial communities from S. Glens Falls, New York, USA - GMW60B uncontaminated upgradient, 5.4 m (SPAdes)... ...
CTAATTTATCAAATGATGAAATCTCTATTGCTTATGAAGCTTATTCTATTGCTAAAACCGGCAGAGATACCTATAACAATTTTTTACCTACTTCATTTAGATCACATAATACCTACAAAGCTCCCGTATCTATCTATTTGACTATACCTACAGTAATTCTGTTTGGAAACAACGAATATGGTGCCAGATTACCCTCTGCCATACTGGGATTTCTGACAATTCTGACTCTGGGTTTGCTGATCTATGAATTAACAACCAATAAACTCTTATCTTTACTGATAAGCTTTGTACTCGCGATTAGTCCTTGGCATATTTTTACATCCAGAATGATACTGGAATCAAACATAGCCTTATTTTTTTTAATCTCCGGTATCTATCTATTTTTTTACGGACTCCATCATGACCATAAGTTAAGCACTATTTTAAGTACCGTTCCTTTTGCACTTTCAATGTATAGCTATCATACAGAATGGGGTTTTACACCCTTTATTTTATTGGCACTGCTATTTTTCAACAGGAAAATTGTCCTCAAGAGACAAGTTTATTTTTTTGTAGTCTTATTATTTTTAGTACTGATATCTCCAATTATCCTTGATTATTTCCACAATCTTGGTACCAATGCCAGGGCCAATACGGAATTAATCTTTAAAGATCCGTACTTAGCGCACCAACTAGAAAGAATCGATCTAAATCTTTTCCAAAAAGCGCAATATACTCTAAGTGCAATCTTTATAAACTATTCTGCATATTTGAATCCAAAACTACTTTTCTTTGAAGGAATGGATTTATTGCCTGCTGGTGACCCATTTCAAGTCGGTTTATTTTTAGCACCTTTTTTACCGCTATTTATAATAGGTTTGTTTAAAATAAAAGATGTTTTTAAAAACAACTCAAAATTTATTTATACCTGGATTATAACTGCACCTTTAATACCAGCTATAACCAGTGGAGGTCCTAGTATTGTCAGGAATTTGGTATCTGTAGCGCCTTATTCGATCGCAATCGGAGTGGGAGGTTTAATAGCCTGGGATTATCTGAAGAATAAAACTAAGTTACGAGTATTAGTTTTAGCTACCTTTATTATTTCATTTTTCTACTTTGCGGTAATTTATTTTTATCATTTCCCATATGAGGGAGGAGAAGGTTATCAATATGGTTATAAGCAGATAGCTCAGTATATTAATCTTCACTACAGCGAATATCAAACAATAATTATTGATCCTAGATTTGGAGATCATAATATTTATTCAGGTGTACCCAGTTCCTACATCCCTTACTATACCAATCTTGATCCGAACAAATTACTAACTGCCAAGACCTCCGCAGGAGGTTTTAGTTTTGATAAATATATAATCAGAAATATCGATTGGGAAAAGGAATCGCCAGTAAAAGGCGATTTGTATGTGGTATCCCATGCTAACTTGCCCACGTCTCCTTCTATGCGTAAAATTTTAGAAATTAATCTACCTAATGCTAAACCGGCTTTTGATTTGTACGAACTGCCAAACTAAGTAGCTTTAAAATTTTACTTAAGAACGGGTTTAAGATAAGATTTAATCTATGGATAAGAAGATTTCAGTGGTTATTAATGCATTTAATGAAGAGCAAAACATTGAACGGGCCTTAGAATCGGTTAAATGGGCAAGCGAAGTAGTGGTCTGTGATATGAATTCAACTGATAAAACTGCAGAAGTTGCCAAAAAAAAGGGAGCAAAGGTTTTTTATCACAAAACCGTAGGCTTTGTTGAGCCAGCCAGGAATTTTGCTATATCAAAAGCAACAGGAGATTGGATATTGATTTTGGATGCGGACGAAGAAATTCCTCAAAGCTTATCAAAGAGGTTACAAGAATTAGTAAAAAAGAAAATCACCTCTGATTTTGTGGAAATACCCAGAAAAAATATTATTTTTAATAAGTGGATTCAAAATACTGGCTGGTGGCCAGATTATCAGATAAGATTTTTCAGGAAGGGGAGCGTGCACTGGAATAATAAAATACACAGCAAACCAGATACAAAGGGTGCTGGTTTAACCTTGGATTCCGAAGAAAAATTGGCCATTCTCCATAATAATTATCAGACAGTAGCGTTGTACCTGGACAGAATGAACAGATATACGGAGATTCAGGCCGAAGATTTAGTAAAATCCGGTTATAGATTTAATTGGCATGATATTTTTGAAAAACCTTTCACCGAATTCCTTTCAAGATATTTTGCAAATTACGGGTATAAAGATGGTCTGCATGGTTTATCTTTAAGTCTTCTTCAGGGTTTTTCTTTTTTGGTTGTTTATTTGAAAGTTTGGCAGAAAACAGAATTTAAGGAACAAGATTTAGAAATTAAAAGTTTTGAAGATCAAGCAAAAAAAATAGGGCAAGATATAACTTTCTGGATAAACCAATCAAATAAGCCAAGGGGCTTAAAAAAATTCTTTAAAATTTTTAAAAAGTAGGAATTATGCTAAGCGTTATTATAGTTGCTAAAAACGAAGAAAATAGAATTGGGACTTGCCTTGAATCTGTTAAGTGGGCGGATGAGATTATTGTTGGAGATAATAATTCAACAGATAAGACAATAAAGATTGCAAAAAAATATACAGATAAAATTTTTAAGTTTGAAAATGAAGATTATGCAACTTTTAGAAATAAAGCTTTTGAAAAAGCTTCCGGAGATTGGGTTTTATACATTGATCCTGATGAAAGAGTAACATCAAGTTTAAAAAAAGAGATCGAAGAATTAGTAAAGCTTGATAAATATTCCGCATACGCTATTTCCAGGAAAAACATCATTTTTGGCAAAGAGATTAAATATGGTCCATTCTGGCCTGATTGGGTGATAAGACTGTTAAAAAAAGATGATTTTGAAAGTTGGGTTGGTAGGATTCACGAGCAGCCAAAGTTTAAAGGAAAGCTAGGTTATACAAAGTCTTCTTTCGTGCATTTGACTCACAGAGGATTGGATCAGATAGTTTTAAAGAGTCTTGAGTGGAGTAAGATTGATGCGCGGTTAAGATTAGAAGCCGGCCATCCGAAAATGTCCGGGTTGAGATTTTTGCGTATTTTCGTAACTGAAATTTTTAACCAGGGGATTAAAAGAGGAGGTTTCTTTAATGGAACTATTGGTATTATGGACTCCTTACTTCAAGCATTTTCTATGTACATAACATATATCAGATTATGGGAACTACAGCAAAAAGAACCAATGGAGAAAATTTACCAAGAGATAGATAAGAAATTGATCGTCGAGAATTTTAAATATTAAATTCATATGAAAATAGCGATCTATTCCCCCTACTTAGATACTTATGGAGGAGGGGAGAGATATATGATGACTATTGCGGAGATTTTGTCGATTCAAAATCACAATGTTGATGTATGTTTGAATGAGCATCTAGACACTTTTGGAGGTGAGAATTTAAAGAGTGAATTATCAAAGAGATTTGATTTAGATTTAACTTCAGTAAATTTTATAAAGTCACCCCTGGGTAAAGGATTAAATTATTTTCCAAGACTTAACTTCTTAAAAAAATATGATGTACTTTTTTATTTAACAGACGGAAGTATTTTTATACCTTCTGCCAAACGCAATATTTTACATATTCAGTCTCCCCTGCCAGGCCAGCCTGTAAAAAGTTTATGGGGAAGACTAAAGTTAAAAAAGTGGGATTTAATTATTTATAATTCTCAGTTTACAAAAACTCATTCTGAGAAGAATTGGCCGCTAGTTTCAGAAGTTATTTATCCTCCAATTGATGTTTATAAAATTAAATCTCTTAAAAAGAAAAACTATATCCTGTCTGTGGGCCGTTTTTTTGGATATTTAAAAGATAAAAAACAAGAGCTGTTAATAAAAACTTTTAGATCCCTTTGTGAAAAAGAAAAACTAGCAGGTTGGAGTTTAAATTTGGCTGGATCTGCGAAGAAAGGTGATGAACCATATTTGGATGAATTAAAAAAACTAGCTATAAATTTACCAGTAAATTTTTATCCCAATGTAAGGTATGATGATCTTATAAATTTATACGGAGAGTCCAGTATTTACTGGCATGCTTCAGGTTTTGGCGAGGAAGACCCAACCAAAATGGAACATTTTGGAATATCTACTGTTGAAGCAATGGCAGCAGGGTGTGTTCCAGTGGTTTTAGGTAAGGGTGGGCAAGTAGAAATAGTGGAAGACTCAAAGTCAGGTTATTTATGGAATAATCCTGATCAACTTAAAAAAATAACTTTGCAGTTAATAAATAATAAAGGTTTAATGGAAGGTTTAAGCAAGCAAGCAGTTAAGCGGGCAAAAGAATTCGATAAAAAAAAGTTTGAACATGCAATAATGAAAATTTTAAAATCAAAATGAAAAAAATCTGGACGATTTTAATACTTGGAATAGTCTTAAGAATTTTTTTAAGTTTATCTACATATCACACTGATATGGAGGCATTTAATTTAGGTGGAAAGGTAATTGCCTCAGGCAATATTCTAAACCTTTATGATTATAGTTCTAACCTGGCGGTTTTTAATTATCCACCTCTGATTTACTGGTTTCATGGAATATTTCATTTTCTATTAGGGAATATTTTAAGTGTTAATTTACTTGTAAAACTTCCCTATCTAATCTTTGATTTGTCAATTGGGTTGCTACTTTTAAGATGGTTTGAAATTAAAAGTAAGGCCTTAGTGGCTTTTACTATATGGATGTTTAATCCAATTAGCTTATATGCTACCTATATGATGGGGCAATTTGATATTATCCCTACTTTTTTTACTATTTTATCCCTTTATTCAATTTCCAAAGATAGATTACAATTGGCGGCACTGGCTCTTGGCGGGGCTATTGCTTTCAAGATTTACCCGGTATTTTTACTACTTCCTCTTATTCTTCTCGGAAAAAATAATATAGAGAAATTTAAAATTTTTATTTTGGCCTTACTTCCCTATTCAATTTCAATAATACCCTATCTTCCATGGCATAGTTTTAGAAGTAACGCCCTATTTGCCACTCAAAATTCAAAGAGCTTATATGCTAATATTGCTGTTTCAGGAGGAGAAACCATCTTACTATTTCCTCTTTCTCTGCTAATATTCTATTTATTTCTTTTTTCAAAAAGTAAAAACTTAAGTGTTTGGAAAATTTATCTAATGCCCCTACTGCTATTCTTTATATTTACACACTATCATCCTCAATGGTTAATTTGGATAACTCCCTTTTTAATTATTAGCTTGACAATACAGAGTAAAAATATACCCCCAGTGCTACTGATGTTATTTAGCTGGTTTGGATTATTATTCTTTTTTGATTCGTCATTAACTGTTAATATGTTTGCTCCAATTTTCCCTTCTCTTGCTAACCTGCCATCTATTTGGAAATTACTTAACATAGATGTAGATTACAATCTGTCAAGAAGTTTATTACAAACTATTTTTGCTGCATCAGCTTTCTACTTTATTTACGATAACTTTCAAGCAAAAAGTAATGGCTAAACTTATTTCCCAAACCTATAAATTAGTTTTTTTTTTATTCTTTTCTTATCTGTTTCATGGATTTTTCTTACTTTCAAAATTACAGATGTCCCGCCGGGCATTAACGGAGACGAGGCAGCCATAGGGTATAATGCTGCACTAGTTGCCAGAGATGGACATGACTCAAGAGATAGGTTTTTGCCGCTATTTGTTTCGACTTCCAATCAAACTGATTGGAAACAGCCAATAACTTTTTATTCAACGGTTTTGGCATTTAAAATATTCGGTCCATCTTATGGATTACTTAGACGAGTAAGTGTTATTTTTGTTTTAGTGTCTGCTATGCTAATTTTTTTGCTAGGCAGAGAAATCCTAGGTTTGAAAGCTGGTATTTTAAGCTTGATAATTTTTATAACTATCCCTGCTGTTTTAATCCAATCTCACTTAGCTCTAGAAAATATTGCACCAGTACCCTTTACTATACTTTGGTTGCTTATGCTTAAACTTTATCAAAAGAATCTCCGAAAGAGATACTTATATTGGTCAGCCCTTTTTTTAAGTATTGGGGTACTTAGCTATCCTGGAATGAGAATTATTTTTCCTGTATTTTTATTAATAACTTTATTTTTTTTAATCTATCTTAACAAAATTAAAAGTTTTAGAAAAAAGCTTTCTGTAATTTTTAGTTTTACAATAGTGGCATTGAGTTTTCCTGCACTTATGTTACTCGCAAAAAATCAGTATCCGGGAGCAATTCTTTCAAACAATGGGCCGCATGGAATCCAAAGCTACCAGGAATTTCTGCTCCCCTTTATTTCTTCTTTCGACCCTTCTTTTTTATTTATTCAAGGTGACTCTACCCCTTATCATTCAACCGGTAGACAGGGAGTATTTCTTTTAGCGACACTACCTCTATTTGCATTAGGGATATTTACAGTTGCACAAAAGAAAGATCCATTTTTAATGTTTATTCTACTTAGTTTTCTTTTTGCACCCCTATTGTATGGGCTTCCGGGGTCTATTCACAGAGGAAGTAGACTGCTTGTGCTATTACCCCCTTATACAATAATTGCCACTTTAGGTTTCCTAAAATTTTTTGATATCAAAAATATCTCTTTTAGATATATTTCTATTTTTTTGATTGCCTTTTTGATTGTTTTAAATGAGGTGGATTTCGTTAAAGATTATTGGTATGAATATCCCCAGAGAGTAAAATCAGAATTTGCAAAACCGTATCAACTTGTCTTCGAAAGGGCAAAATATTTAGCTCGTGCTTATAATCTGACTCCCTATATTCAAAGTGATTTTAAAAGCCAAAATGAAATAGCAGAAAGTTTTTTTGAAATTGTCCTTTTTCCTGAAAAATTAAAGTTATGGAGGGATAATCAATCTATTCCAGGAGAAAGTGTAATTATTGTTTCTGATAATACGCTGTCAAATAAAAAAGATATAAAGAAGGAAAAAATTGATGATTTTGGATTCGGTTTACTCATTAATCAATCTAAAAATGAAATTAAGTAAATATAAGTTAATTATCATTCTTTTAATTTCAGCATTCTTGGTGCGATTGTTCCCGGTTGATTTTCCAGTCTTTACTTCTGATGAGGCAAGGATAGCTTTTAGGGGATATGCCTTATCACGGTTTGGAACAGATGAATTGGGTAGGAAATTTCCACTAATTTTCAACTCTTCGGAGGATTATCAGCTTCCGGTTGTTTCTTATCTTAGCTCTTTGGGTGTTCTCCTGTTTGGTAAAACAGACCTTGGAGCGCGGATAATTTTTATTTTACTGGGCGCAGGAATAGTGTTTTTAATATATAAATTTGCAGAAATTTTTCTGGAAGATACTAGCGCAATAATAAGTAGTACCATTTTAGGTATATTTTCACCAGGACTAATTTTTTTCTCAAAAGTACCCAATGAGTTCATAGTACTCACATTTCTTACTCTTTTTTTGTTTTATATATTAACGCGAGAAAAAGTTAATAAACTGTTTACTTTGGTTTTAATAATAGTTTTGCTCTTAACTTCTAAGTACTCATTCTTTATACTAGCGCCATTTGTAATTTACACTGTTTTAGCGTTCAACAAGAATCTACCCACTAAAGAAAAAAAGGCCATTTTTATCCTTAGTATTTCGTCTTGCGCTCTTGCTTTTATTTATTTCTTATTTATTCCTCAAGGATCAAGAAGCTTAGTTGAAAATAATCTTCCTATTTTTCAAGACATCACCATAAAAAACGGAATAGAAAAACTAAGGAGCCAAGGATTGATAATTGGATGGCCACCTCTTTTAGACAAGCTTTTATTTAGTAAGTTACATTTACTGATTGCCGGTGTTTTACACTGGTTTTCAAACTTGCAGTTAAGTGCTCTTTTCGGCCAAATTGATAATACTGGAAGATGGGGATTTATGAACATGGGTTTTTTTACTAAAATTGCCATAATTCCTTTCTTTTGGGGTTTATTATATTTACTAAAAGAAAATATAAATAAATTAAAAAGGCTTATTATTTTTACTATTCTCTTAACATTTCCTTTAGTATTTATGTACCCAATAGCTAAACAGGAACTAATCTTACCCAGCGTACCTTTTCTAGTTTTAATAGCAGGAGTTGGATTTTCCAAATTGAACTCTTTTTTTAAACTTACAGTTTTACTACTGATTATTTTTGAAATTTTTATTAATCTTACTTTCGTAACCAGTCATATTAAAAATGCTAATGTAGTTCGGCCGCAATGGGTTAGAGACCTGGTAGTTGATAGTTATAAGTTTTCTTTAATAGAAAACAGCGGCTTGTCTGATGATTTGACATCGGATATTGCACCTTTCTTACTTTGGTACACCGATGCCCCCTTAAGTAAAAAATTTTCAGATGAATCCTATCCATATAAAATGCATCAAACGGAAATTTCCAATATCAAAATAATAGGTTTTGAAAACACTTTTTACAAATGCGGCCAGGATAGACCTACAGGCATTATAGTCAGCAAAAGAGACTTACAAAAAGTCCCAAGGGATATGCGACTTTTACTGACTAAATCATACAAAGATAGTTTAGGAAATACCATTGGGTTCTTATTACCATCAGCAATATGCATACACTAATGGTTAGAAATATCTTGCTAATATTGGCAATAATTATCGTTGGAGGATTTTTTAGATTCTTTAAACTATCAGACTATCCTGTTGGTCTTGACCATGACGAAATTAGTCAACTGGTTGACACAGCGGCTATTTCAGAGACCGGCAAAGATATTTATGGCAACTTTCTGCCTCTCACCTTTCTTTCAACAGGTGACTATAAAGTAGGCCACTATATTTACATAAGCATTCCCTTTTATCGTCTTTTTGGCAATAAAGAAGTTACAATCAGAATGCCGGCTGCTTTTTTTGGTACCTTAACTATTCTGGCAGTCTTACTTTTTGTTAAAAACTTAACTAAGAATTGGACTCTCTCGTTACTTTCTTCTTTGATGGTGGCAATTACTCCATCTGAAATATTTTATTCCAGAAAAAGTTTCGAAAACGTTATTGGAGTTTGTTTAGATTTTTTTGGCTTGTATTTTTTATTAAAAGCTATCAATTCCAAGCGCTTCTTATGGGGATTTGTAGGCATTTTTTTTCTGGCCGGAGCAATGTATGTCTACACCTCCCAAACAATTATAGTTCCCCTTATACTTTTTTTATTTTTAACGAATAAAGGGATAAGAATAATCGGGAGAAAAACTTTCTTAAAATTCTTGGCTTTTTGGGTAATACTGATAATTCCTTTAATATTAATTACCCTAACTAATCCGGACTTAAGGTTTAGAGCAACCTCAGTTTTTATAAGTCAAGATCCAAATTTGGGTAGACAAATTGAGATTACTGGTAGCCCATTAAAAAGTTACATAGATTATACGTTTACCCGTTTTTTAAATCAGTTTAACCCTGTATATTTATTCGCAAATGGATTAGATTTAACAAATCAAGGGTTTATTGGGATGGGGCCGTTGCTTTTTTGGCAGCTTCCTTTTTTAATCTTAGGGATAGTTTTTCTTTTTAGAGATGAAAAGTTAAGCATTAGTAAGAAAATTCTACCAGCGCTTGCTTTTATTGCTATAATACCTAGTGCTATAACTTTTGAGGAATACAGTCCTCACCGAGCTATGCTCAGCTTTACCATCATGAGCATAATATCTGCTTTTGGTTTGCATTGGTTTATAAAAACTATTTTTGACTATAGGAATTTGGGAGAAAAAATTAAGTTTGGAGTAATTTTTATTGTCTTTTTAGCTTTAATTGCAAATGTTATCTATTTTGTAAGAATATACAGTGTTAGTTTCCCTTTTGAAAAATCACACAAAATTCAATACCCATTTGAAGAAGTAACAAGATTTATTTGGTCAGAGTACAATAACTATGACAAAATAGTTTTTGATCCACAGTTTGGTGAAATAAATCCGATAATCGGGGTTGGAGCACATTACTATCTTATTTTTTATGGCAATTACCCCCTTTCTAAATTCCAAAATGAGTCTAGAATAGGAAGTAAGCCCAGAGAATTGCTTTTTGATAAATTCTCAATAAGACAAGTGTATTGGCCGGTAGATAAGGATATGAAAAATACGCTTTTAATAGCCAGCTTATGGAGTATACCTATTGAAACTATTGATAAAAGTAAAATAATTAAAAGGTTTGATTTTTACGACGGCCATCCGGCTTTTTATGCCATTAAATTATGAAAAAATATATTTACTATGGAATTCTTTTAATAATAATAGTTTTGAGTTTCCTCTTGCGATTTTACAAAGTAACCGAAGACCCACCGGCTCTTAACTGGGATGAAGTATCAATAGGCTATAATGCTTATTCAATTTTAAAAACAGGTAAGGATGAGTGGGGACAAGTTTTTCCGGTGCACTTTAAAGCTTATGGAGAATACAAACTTCCAACTCAAATTTATGCATCTATACCTGGGATTGCCATATTTGGTTTAAATGAATTAGGTGTAAGAATTACGCCGGTAATTTATGGTACGTTGACAGTTTTACTAGTGTTTTTTTTGGGAAGGTTGCTTTTCCAAAGTGAGTTGGTTGGGTTGGTCTCAGCTTATCTTTTGGCAATTTCTCCTTGGCATATTCAACTTACTAGAGCATCGTTTGAGTCTTCCTTTGCTTGTTTCTGGGTAGTATTGGGGATGTGGTTTTTGGTTAAAGGATTTACAGAGAAGAAGTGGTTCGTTATATCGATGATCCCTTTTGCATTGTCGGTTTTTACCTATAATGCTGCCAGAATTTTTACTCCACTTTTTTTACTGGTGATAATATTTATATACAGAAAAGAATTTGTAAAGGTAAGAAAACTTATAATTGCGGCAATTGTGGTTTTTGTTGTTTTACTTTTGCCACTGGCACCATTTTTACTAAGCGGAGAAAGAAGTGCCAGGTACAAGTTGGTTAGTATTACGGATGATCCAGGTTTGATCCCCAGGATTAATGAGAATAGGGGATATTCAAAGCTACCCCAGCCTTTGCCAAGGCTAATTCACAATAAAGTTACTTACATAACTTTTTATTTCACCAGGAATTATCTTGCTCATTTTACTCCCCAATTTTTGTTTATTTCTGGTGCACCGCATAAGCAGCATCATGTTCAAAACATCGGAGAGTTGTATTGGTTTCAGGCACCGTTTTTACTGGTAGGTTTAGTAGCTTTATTTTATCTAAAGCATAAGTTTAAGGCTTTATTGCTATCTTGGTTGCTTTTAGCTTTTGTGCCGGTTTCAGTTACAAATGACAGTATTCCCCATGCCTTAAGAACTTTAATTGCGGCACCTTTTTATCAACTGGTTTCGGCGTTTGGTTTTTATGAAGTTTACTGGTGGTTAAAGAAAAAATATCAAAGCATGATCTGGTTTTTTGTCATTATCTTAGTTGTAGTTGTTGTAATCAGCATGGGTTATTACTTAAATCAATATTACAATATCTATCCCAAAAATTATTCAAGGGATTGGCAATATGGTTATAAGCAAGTTGTGGATTATATCGGTAAGCATAAGGATGAATATGATTTAATTGTTTTTACAAGACATTATGGAGAGCCACATATGTTTACTCTTTTTTATCTAAACTATGATCCGGCAAAATATCGAAATGACCCAAATCTGGTCAGATTTGAAACATATGATTGGGTTAGGGTTTTAAGATTTGATAAATTTTACTTTCCAGATTTGGGTGATAAAGGAACGCAGTTTGCGGATATTGTAAAACAAAATCCAAATAAAAAAATGTTATTTATTGACAGAACTGGTGACTTTCCTAATGAAATCAATAGACTTTATTCTGTGAATTTCTTAAACGGTGAAAACGCTTTTGATATAGTCGGGGCTAAGAAATTATGAAAATTTATGATGTAACAATACCAATTAATAACGGTATGCTTGTTTGGCGCGGTGATCCTCCGGTTTCCATAGAAGTCAAGGCTACAGTTGAAAGAGACGGTTGGGGAGAGTCCCTTTTTTCAATGTCTAGCCACACGGGTACGCATGTCGATGCCCCTAATCATTTTTTGGAAAATGCAACAGGGATTGATCAAATTGATCCCAAAAAACTCATCGGAGAGTGCATAGTTGTAGATTTAACTGGGATTGATCACCTGGAAATTACTCCATCTGATATAAAAAATGTCCCTCTAAAAAAAGGCTCAAGAATTCTTTTCAAAACTGGAAACTTTAAATTTCTTAAAAGGGGGATATTTCCCGATAATTATATCTCTCTTTCTTTAGAAGGAGCTAAATATTTAGCCAAAAAAAGAATTTACCTTGTGGGCACTGATTTTTTAGGAATCGAAAAAGAAAAAAATCCGGGCCACCCGGTTCACAAAACGCTGCTGGCTGCAGATATTGTTAATGTGGAAGGTTTAGATTTAAGTGAGGTTCCAGTCGGAATTTATCAAATTTTCTGTTTACCTCTTAAGGTAACCGGAGCAGATGGTGCGCCAGCAAGGGTTTTTTTAATCAAAGAGTGATAACTGACGGAATATGATTTGAGATCGTGTTATGATTAGCTTATGCCTAGATCGCATAAGATTTTGTTATTTTTAGTTGTTGCTCTTTTTTTAATAACCAGGCTTTATAAAATTTCTGAAATTCCACCCTCTGTTTACTGGGATGAAGCTTCAATTGGCTATAACGCATATTCCATTTCCAAAGATCTCAAAGACGAATGGGGAAAGTTTTTACCAGTTCATTTCAGGGCTTTTGGAGAGTTTAAATTGCCTGTTTACATTTACTCTGTGGTACCATTTGTTAAAATCTTTGGTTTGAATGAATTTTCTGTCAGATTTCCTGCGGTTTTATTCTCCCTTGGAGTAGTTATACTGACCTTTCTTCTGACAAAGAAGTTGACTGGAAATGACTGGACTGGAGTTTGGAGTAGCTTTTTTATAACTATCTCACCCTGGCTTTTTATCTTCTCCAGGACAGGATATGAGGCAACTGCAGGCTTAATGTTTTATCTACTGGCAATTTATTTCTTTTTAAAAAGTGACAAAGATGGCAAATTTATTTTCTTTTCAATTATTAGTTTTATTGCAAGTATTTATAGTTATAACAGTTTCAGAATAATTTCGCCGCTGACAATTTTGGCACTTATTTTCTGGGAAAGAGATAATTTAGAAGGAATGATAATCAAACAAAAAGTTTATATTTTAACATCAATTACTTTTTTAATTCTATCAACAATACCAATTTTTAGACTATACACGTATGATTCCGGTTTTTCCAGGCTGCAAGCTGTAGGGGGCGTATCTGGCATAGGTGTGGTGAGAAATTACTTATTACACTTTAGCCCGCAATTTTTAATTCTAAACGGGGATAGTAATTTAAGAAGTCAGCAGCCCGGTTTTGGACAACTTTATTTCCCGGATTTAATTTTCATTATTTTTGGATTGCTTTATATTGCGCGAGATAAAACAAAATATAGATGGTTACCTCTAACTCTTTTGCTGCTGGGACCAATTCCTGCAGCAATTACTAAAGAGTCACCGCATGCTTTGCGGGCTCTTTCATCCGCTCCGTTTTATGCCATATTATCGGCTCAAGGGGTGTCACTGATTGGTA
>Ga0209515_10007146_pt1 | contig 13554 bp, 14 predicted proteins | sample Subgroupgradi54m_FD_187454 | JGI IMG/M metagenome (GOLD analysis project Ga0209515, IMG submission 187454) | Subsurface groundwater microbial communities from S. Glens Falls, New York, USA - GMW60B uncontaminated upgradient, 5.4 m (SPAdes)... ...
TACTCTGTCGAATTTTTTTAAGATGTCTGGGTTTTTGTCAAGGTCAACGTCAGTTATATGTGGGTAGTTTAGTATTGATAAAATCGCAGCAGCTCTTATGCTAGACGTGTATTTGCCATGTTCTTCTGCCGGAATATTAACAGTAAGGCATGTTGAATCACATAATTTGTTATAGTACTCATAAAATCCATCTTGTTCATAAGCTGCCTGAGTAAAGACAGGATAAATAAATATGATTTTTTTTGACGTATCGAATAATCCGATTTTTTTGTAAATCTCAAAATTCGCTGGTTGTGGCGAAATCTCTGAACTATTTGATCTACCATCCTCATTAATAATAAACTTGTTTTTGAAAAGAAATGCATCCATTGGAATTATAATCCTGCTAGTTTCATTATCCTCAAATTTAGCTTTGATATACATTGTATTATTTACAATGTCTATCCTGGCAGGACTATCATATACTCTTGTAGTGTGATTATTAGGTGACGGTCTTTTAATTATCGTATTTTCAGGTTCATTAGGATTTGGAAGATGTTGAAGGACAACAAAGGCTGAAATTACACCAATTATGATTCCAATAAGTGCAGATTTTTTTTTCACAATTTTTTGCCTCTTTAATGTAAACTAATTTTGCATATTACAATTGAGGTGCAATTGACTAAATGTTAGCTTCATAATAAATAATTTCAGGAAGCTATTCCAGATAATTGTTTTAGTTCAATTTTTTAGACACAGGTTTGATTAAATTTTCGTTCTTTTTACATTTGGGAATTCAAACTCTAACAAGTCTGAATCTACTGAATACTTGAGTCCTATAAGGCTCGTTACAAAAAAAATTTAATGGGCCCGATGGGACTCGAACCCACGACCTGACGCTCCGCAAGCGTCCGCACTATCCAAGCTGTGCAACGGGTCCATTGGAAGTTTCATTTGACCCGTTATAATACATTTCAAAAAACGATTTTTACGATTCTTAAAATTATGCTGCCTGTTGTTCTGCCTTTTTCACAAAGACATAATTCATTATCAAGCCAGCAATTATTGCACCAATAATTGGACCTGCCCAGTAAATCCAGTGATAATCCCAGTATCCTGAAATAAGTGCGGGGCCAAATGTTCTAGCTGGATTCATTGATGCGCCTGTAAGTGGAACGCCAACTAAGTGAAGTAAGAAAATCATACCGCCTATTGCAAGACCATACATTCCTGCAGGAGCTTTTTTATGAACTGCAGTCATGAAAATAACCGTAACCAAGAAGAATGTCAAAATAATTTCAACACCAAGACCAGAGAGTACATTATGATTTAGCAAATTACTTGGACCAGCTTGTGTTCCAAAGTTTACTTTGGCACCAAGTTCTGGCAGAATTGCTTTCAGAGAAGCTGCTGCAGCTACTGCACCTATTAATTGAAAGACGATATATGCAATCCCGTCTTTGATTCCAATTCTTCTAGTAACCAACATAGAAATTGTTACAGCTGGATTTATGTGAGCACCAGAGACATGGCCAAAAGTATAAACCATCAAGCCTATGGCAGCACCATGAGCAAGGGAAATCATCACTATGGCTTGAATTGATAAACCTGTTCCAAAGGCAACAACAGCAAGTATTATTGATAGAGGCCCAAAGAAAACCAAACAATATGTTGCAACTGATTCTGCAAACCATGCACGTGGATTAACCATTATTCATTCACACCTAATCATATTCAATATAAAACATTCGATGTTCTAGGAAAAAATAAGTAGGGAAAGGTTGGATTCAGTTCATGCTTGCGACAGGGGATGAAGTTCCTGATTTTAGCTTAGCTAATGCAGAAGGAAATATTGTTAAAAAATCAGATCTCAAAGGCAAAAAGTATGTAGTTTATTTTTACCCAAAAGATTTCACACCGGGTTGTACCATAGAGGCTGAAGAGTTTTCCAGAGATTATAAAAAATTCAAAAATGCAGATGTAGAGATAATAGGAATAAGTCCTGATGATGAGGAATCGCATAAAAAGTTTGGAGAAAAAATGAAGGTTCCCTTTATCTTGCTTTCAGATACAAAGACTGAAGTTGCAAAGAAATTTGGAGTATGGGGAAAAAAACAGTTCATGGGCCGTGAATATATGGGCGTAAATAGGTCAACTTTTTTGGTAAATGAAAAAGGAAAAATTTTCAAGGTCTTTGAAAAAGTAAAGCCCTCAGGGCATGCACAAGAAGTCCTAGAGGCTTTTCAGAACTAATTTAGGGTTTCCAGCCAGCTGGCAGCGTACCGCGTTTTGGTTTTGGTGGAGCTGGTGCAACTCGAACTGTTGCAGCTTGAGATTCACCCTTGTACTGTTTGTCTGGAGGATGATATGATAATCTTGCTCGAGTCGCATAGTACTTGTTTCCAGTATATCCTGTAGAACTTAGAGTTGCATATGCTGGTGCAACTTCACCTGATGATACGGATGATGGTTTTGGTTTCTCTTTGGGTTTTGTAGTCTGATCTGAAGCTGCAGGTCTTGGTTTTGGTGCTGGAGGTGGAGTTGGTCTTGTCTTAGCTGGTGTCATTTCTGAATTATATTCCTCAGCTGCCTCTGCGCCCCTTGCTTTCCATAAAGAAGATGATTTTGGTTTGTGTTGTGAGCTTGTAGTTTCTTGGTATGTGTATTGTAATTCTGGTTTCGGTGCTGATTTTTGAGTTGTTGCAACAGATGTACCCTTGAATTGTTTGTCTGGAGGATGATATGCAAGTCTTGCTCTTGTTGCATAGTACTTGTTTCCAGTATATCCTGTAGAACTTACAGTTGCATATGCTGGTGCAACTTCACCTGATGATACTGATGATGGTCTTGGTTTTTGTGCTGAAGGTGGAGGGGTTGACCTGGCCTCTGAGGGTTTTACCTGAGGTGATAATTGGTTAAGCTTTGCTTCAAGCTCAGCTATTTTTGCTTCAAGTTCAGATTTAGATTTTTTAGTAGAACGTGATTTTCTTGATTTGGTTTCTTTTGACATGTGTTATCTTGTCAGGCAAATCTGGTTTATTTAGATTTTGATCATGAGCAAGGGTGATTATTTATAGAAGTTTTATAAGAAGCAATGCTCAATTTGATCTCAATTGGACGATTTTGAAAGGGAATATCCTGGATTTGACTGGAAGAATACGCCTGCCTATAAACATCCAGGGGGCCGAAACTGTCCTTGTCCCAAACATGAGTACATAAGAGAGCAGATCAATGTAGCAAGAACTGTCAACAAGACAAGCAGGGACCCCGGTAAGGTTACACTCAAGTTTTGCCCTGATCACTATCAAGTCTACCTAAAAGAAGTGATTCCCGCAATGCCTTTCAAATATAGAATGCTAACTAAAGTAGCTCTTAAAATTGGTGCAATCCAAATTGAGCAACTCAAATACATGCAGTCAGACCAGTGCTTTTACTGCAAGTTTGGATCTGGCGGTCATGACAAAAAAAGCGAGTTGCCCCCGATAGGTTAGACAGGTCCAAGCAAAATTTTGGGTTTGTTAGGAGTGTCGTGATGACATTTTTTTCCACAAAGTGGACATGTTATTCTATCCAAAAATATACACTGACAAATATGGGTCTTCAGATAACTTTCAGCACTTTTTGTATATTCCCCAGTGCCATTGCAAAATGAACATGGCGTATCCAAAAGAGCAATTTTACCCTGTCCACCACAAATGGCACATTTTTGATCAGTCACGTTGAAGAATTGCCTCTTTAGATATAATTAAATTCCTTTTGTTAAATCTTTTTCCTACTTGGTTTGTAAAAACCCAGTTAAGCTTATACAATATACGAATTCAGTATTGTTGTGCCTATAGAAGATCTTGGCGAGTTTGTAGAAAAGTTAGAAAAGGCAGGTGAGCTAAAACGGATAAAAACTCAAGTCGATGTCAATTTAGAAATTGCCGAAATTTTAAGAAGAACGATGTACTCAAATGGCCCTGCACTTTACTTTGAAAATGTAAAAAATTATGACATACCAGTATTGGGAAATGCGTTTGGTTCACTAAAAAGATTAGAGATTGGATTAGAGACGGATGATTTTACTCAGATTGGCCAAAGAATTGTTGATATGACAAAGATGGAAATTCCAACAGGTCTTTTTGAAAAAATAAAAAAAATCCCAGAACTATCAAAGATGGCAGATATCGCACCCAAATTGCAAAAAAGCGGACCTGTAACTGAAATCTTTGAAGATTCACCTTCATTTGATAAAATTCCAATTTTAAAAACATGGCACAAAGATGCTGGAAGATTCATTACTTTTGGTCTTGTTGCAACAAAACACCCTGATACAGATGTTAGAAATCTTGGAGTATACAGAATGCAGATACTTGACAAGACTCATGCTCTCATGCATTGGCAAAAACACAAGAGAGGAGCACATCATTATGATATCAAAAAAGATACAGGAAATAAAATCGAAGTAGCGGTAATTATTGGCGCAGACCCAGCAACAGTATTTTCTGGAGTTGCTCCTGTCCCAGAGGGACTAGACAAATATCTTTTTGCTGGAATAACAAGAAAGACTGGAATTAAGACTGTAAAATGCAAGACAGTTGATCTTGAAGTTCCTGCAAATGCAGAACTTGTGTTAGAGGGATATGTTGATCCATCAGACATCAGAATGGAAGGACCGTTTGGTGATCATACTGGATACTACACGCCACCAGAACCCTATCCTGTCTTTACTCTAACTGGAATAATGCGACGACAAAAACCAATCTACCTTACTACAATTGTTGGCAAACCAATCTTAGAAGATGCCTTTATTGGTAAAGTAATAGAGCGTTCCTTTCTGCCTTTAATCAAAATGTTTCAACCAGAGGTGGTTGATTTTTCCATGCCACCTGCTGGGTGGTTCCAGGGTATTGCCATCATATCAATTAAGAAAAGATATCCCGGTCAGGCAAAAAAAGTAATGATGGGTTTGTGGGGACTAGGTCAGCTTGCTCTAACCAAAATTTTTGTTGTTGTAGACGAGGATATCAATGTACATGACATTAACGATGTCATATGGGCCATTACATCCAGAGCTGACGCTGCACGTGATGTGATTATAATAGATAATACTCCCACTGATTCGTTAGATCCGGCGTCACCGCTTGTAAATCTAGGATCAAAGCTTGGAATTGATGCAACACAAAAGACCAAAGAGGAGGGATATCAAAGAGAGATTCAAGAATTGGTTTCAGTTGACGAGGATACAAAGAATTTGGTTGATGCCAAGTGGTCTAGTTACGGAATTTAATGCATCTGAATTGTATTATAGAAATTGTCTCGTTCCTCTACCTGATATCCTATTTGCTTTACTGCACTGATAATCTTATTTGCAGTAAGTTCTGTAGAACGGGCTCCTGTGCATGAAACAACTTCTTCTCCAAGCAGTGTTCCTCCAAAGTCGTCGGCTCCGTATTGTAAGGCAATCTGTGCCATTCCTACGCCGTTTGTCAGCCATGAAGATTGTATGTGTGGAATTAACCCATCGTACATGATTCTTGATATTGCAATCATCTTAAGCAACCGTGTTCCCCCCGCAGAATATTTTACAGCTCCTTCTTTTTGCATAAGTGTGTTGTTTGGCTCAAAGCTCCAAGGAATAAAGGCCATGAATCCGCCTGTTTTTTCTTGTAGTTTTGCGATTTTGATAAAGTGCTCTGCAATATCTCTTACACTTTCTACATGTCCATACATCATTGTTGCAGAAGATGGTAGCCCCATGATGTGAGCTTCCTCCATTATCTCCAACCATTGATCACTTGATATTTTTTTTGGGCTGATTACATTTTTAACAGAATCCATCAAGATCTCGGCACCTGCACCAGGTACTGATTGTAGTCCTGCTTCCTTTAATCTAGAAAGAACTTCTTTTGTGCTCATCTTTTCTACCCTGGATATCATATCAATTTCAGATGCTGACAATCCATGAATTCCTACTTTGGGAAATTTTTTTCTCATCATTTTAAACGCATCTTCATAATATTCAATTGAAAGTTTTGGATTATGACCTCCTTGAATCAATACTTGTGTAATTCCAAACATCTCCCAAGCTGTTTTGATTCGTGATTCAATTTCTTCAAGTGAAACGGTATAAGCCTCTTCATGTCCTGGTGGCCTGTAAAATGCACAGAATTTACAATCAGTAATGCAGACGTTAGTATAATTTAGTATCATGTTATTTACAAACGAGGCCTTTTTGCCAAATTTTTTTCTAGTAAGATATCCAGCCACCAGTCCTATGAGATGAACATCATCTGATTCTAGTAATCTTATACAATCATCTAGTCCGGGTCTAATTCCATCAAGTGAATTTTCCAAAATGTCACCAATATCAGAACCATAAAGCTCTTTTGTAACCTGACTCAATTTGTTTTTGGTTTTGTTTCATCTTATTTAATCCTTGACAGCAAATTTCACCCACTATTTTTAAGTAGGGCACGACAAGGATAAATTCCAATGGTCACAGGTCACCAACTTAGAATGAATCGAATTTTACGAGCTGGAAAGATGCTTTGTATTCCAATGGATCATGGAATTTCAAGTGGTCCCCTAAAGGGAATTGAAGATCCTCATGCGTTAGTTTATGATTGTCAGCGTTATGGATTGACTTCGGTTATAGTAAACAAAGGAATTCTCAAGACATTTCCAAAACCACCCAAAGTGGGAGTACTAGTACATTATTCAGGCAGTACATCACTTTCTACGGCACCCAATAGAAAGATGTTAACTGGTTCTGTTGAAGAAGCACTCAGACTTGGTGCTGACGGAGTTTCACTTCATATCAATATAGGCGGAAAGGAAGAACCAGAAATGCTTGAGCAGTTTGGAAGAATGGCAGATGACTGTCACAAATGGAACATGCCGCTTTTGGCAATGATGTATCCAAGGGGCGAGAGCATCAAAAATCCACACGATCCTGAAATTGTTGGTCATGTTGCAAGAATTGGAGCTGAGCTTGGAGCAGATATTGTCAAGACATTGTACACTGGTGATGTAGATTCATTTGCAAAAATTGTGAAAAGCACTCCGGTACCAGTGGTGATAGCTGGAGGCCCCAAAGCAAAGACTGACATGGATGTATTAGAAATGACGGAAGAGGTAATGAAAGCAGGTGCAAAGGGAGTAACATATGGTAGAAACATATTTGAGCATAAAAATCCAGGCAAGATGACCCATGCCTTAGCTGGCATAATATTTAGAAAAGAAACTGCAAAGGAAGCTGCAAGACACCTTGACGAAAAATAGAGAGTTGATAATTTCCCCAAAGGTTTCAAGGGGACAGCTAGGCAAATTTCTCACTGAGATTGAAAAGGAGGGAATTAAAATTGTTAATGCAGATCCTCAAAGTCTCAGAGGGGTTAAAACTCGGCTATCAACTATACACTCTTCCCAGAGTTCAAACTATGTCATAGTAGCCAAGCCAACAAAATACAAGAACAAAAAGGTCGGTATGAGATTCAAGGTTCTCTCAAATAACGATATAGAAAATGTACTAAAATTTTCAAAGATGGGTCTTGATTTTGTAATTGTAGATGTTACTGATTGGAAGATAATTCCTCTTGAAAATATCATTGCCAAATTGCACAAGCTTCACACCAAGATATTTGCAACAGCAAAAAATCCCGAGGAAGTAAGAAAGATGTTTTCTATTTTAGAGATAGGTGTAGATGGAGTAATATTTTCAACAGATTCTATTAACGAGGTAAGGGAAGTACTAGTCTATCTTGGAACAAAGAGTTTTGATCTAAAATCTGCCAAAATACTTGAAATAAAAGAAGTTGGAAATGGTGAAAGAGTTTGTGTAGATACTGCATCTATGCTTGGACGTGGTGAAGGGATGTTAATTGGTAGCAAGTCAAACTTTTTGTTTCTAGTTCACAACGAATCTGTTGGTTCATCATTTACATCACCAAGACCCTTTAGAGTAAATGCAGGTGCAGTCCATTGTTATACACTTTCACCAGATGGAACTACGAAATACTTGTCAGAGTTAGAGACTGGCTCTGAGGTGTTGGTCTTGGATTCACATGGAAAAGCAAGGAGGGCAACAGTTGGACGCGCTAAAATTGAAAACAGACCAATGCTTATGATTAAAGCTCAGATTGGCGATGAAATTGGTGGAATTATTGCCCAAAACGCTGAAACAATTCGTTTTGTCAGACCTAATGGACATTTGATTTCTGTAACACATCTCAAAAGGGGAGACATGGTTCTCGCTTATGCCAAACCAGCCACTGGCAGGCACTTTGGTATGGAAGTAGACGATGAATATATTGTAGAAAAATAATTACAGAAAAAGAAAAAAAGAGTTATTTTATTTTCTTTTTTAATTTATTTATCTCAGCCATCTCTCCTCGCAAGTGACTTTTGAGAAGTTGTTCGTGCTGACGCTTGTGTCTCCAGTATAGATTCATTATTCCTTGTCTTGTTCTTGCTTGTTTGATAGCTCTAGTATATGTTCTGTGACTAGCCTCGACAGCTCTGAAATAAGACTTACTGTTTGATGTAACCATCAATTTTGAATTCAAAACTTAGTAGATAACCTTTACGAATCCATTCATAAGGTATCTAGTGGTATTGGATTTTTCCAATACGGAGCAAGCTGCATCTTCCTTAGAGCAGGAGGTTCAGCTGTTCGTTTTTTTGCTATCTTTGTGTATTTTTCAGATTTGTCAACCCCAATGTATTTTCGCTTGAGAAATCTAGCAATCTTTGTGGTCTGACCACTTCCAACGAATGGATCCAGTACTAGATCTCCAACATTACTATAAAGCTGGATCAGCCTATATGGGATTTCTTCTGGAAATGCGGCTGGATGAAACTTTCTATAACTTGGAGGCATGGGAGCAATATGCCATACAGAATTGGCGATCTCTTTTTTCATGATATCATCTATTATCAGCTTGCTTTTTTTGTCCTTAACGTTATGAAATGGCGGTTTTCGTAAAATGATAATTTGCTCATGCATCATGTTTGGGTAGTAATATGTTGGGTACGGATGCTGTACAGTAACCCTAAATCTTTTTTTCCCCCCTGTCACCTTGTTCCAAATTATTTCTTCAAAAAATTTCCAACCAATACTGTTTTTTGTTAATTCTACAAGTAATAAGGCTGGTAATGGGAGCTTGATTTTTTCCTCAATTATCTCATTTCCTATTACAATACAACAGAAACCACCAGGTTTCGTAACTTGGTATACTTGAGAAAATACTGTTTTCATTTCATCTAGCCAATTTTCAAGTGATGCCCCAACTGTGCCTCTATACCATTTTTCAGATGTCGTGTGTTCTTGGTAGTTAATCGCATTGTGATAAGGAGGCGATGTAACAGTCAGCATGACTTTGTTGTTGCCTATTTTAGAAAGATCTTTTGAATCAGCATTAATAATAGAATTTGGTTTCCACATGACAATCATAAATTAGTTCTCTATTTAATATTTGAACAAAGGCTTAATTTTACAACCTAATAACAAAAAGCATGACAAACAAGACATGTGTTACATTAGCTGAATCCAACCCGTCAAAATTAAACTCACTTTTAAAAACTACTCTTAAAAGATCGGATTATGTGGAGATTAGGTTTGATTTTATGGAACCAAACAAAGTTCCAACAGCATTGAATTTAGTAAAAAAATATCTCAGTAGATGTATTTGTACTCTGCGACCAAGATCAGAAGGAGGTAAATTTTCTGGCAGTGAGAAAAACAGGATTTCTATTCTCAAGCTAATTGCAGAATATAATCCACATTTGTTAGATATCGAATATAATACAATCAAACAAAACAAGGACCTTTACAAATATCTGAAAAATACAAAAACAAATTTGCTAATATCATGGCATGATTTTTCAAAAACACCCAACGCTAGTTTTTTAAAAACAATGACAAAAAAGATGAGACAATTTTCAAAAAATATCAAGATTGTAACTACTGCAAATTCTATAAAAGATACATTAAACGTGCTGGCTCTTTACAAATCCCAGAAAAACACTAACCTCATTGCCTTTGCCATGGGAGATTATGGTCGCATGTCAAGAATTCTCTGTACTCAGCTAGGAAGCCCTTACACATATGTCTCGCTAGGTAAACCAATCGCACCAGGCCAATTTAGCTTAAATGAAATTAAATCAATGTTCAAGTCGAGAAAATAACAATGACTAAAACTTATGCGGTTATAGGTGACCCAATAGATCATTCCCTTTCACCAGCTATTCATAACGCAGCCTTTGGATTTTTGAGACTTGATTGTACCTATATTGCATATAGAATTCCAAAAGGAGAATTAGCACAAGGTGTTGAAGCTTTAAAAAAAATTCAGATTGCTGGGTTTAATGTAACCATACCTCACAAAATTGACATGATGAATCTTCTCAACGAAGCAGATGAAAATTGTAAAACAATAGGTGCAACAAACACCGTTGTCAATGAGAATGGTTTTTTTAAAGGATATAACACAGACATGGATGGTTTTTTAGATCCTATAAAAAAACGAAATATCGAATGTAAAGATTGCAACGTCTTACTTGTTGGTGCAGGTGGAGCAGCAAGAGCTATTGTAGTTGGGTTTTCCAAAATGAAAGTTCACAAAATCACTATTGCAAATAGAACCAAACAAAGAGCTGATGAGTTGATCAAATTTGCAAACAATCTGGGATTAGAATCAGACTATACAGATTTAGCTAATGCAGGAAATATTGTAGGCAAATACAAGTTTATCGTAAATGCGACATCAGCTGGTCTAAAAGGAACTGCTTCTCCGATTTCAACAAGGGCAATAACCAAGGATTCCATAGTTTATGATATAGTATACATGCCAGTAGAAACTGAATTAATTGAACAGTCAAAAAAACAAGGTGCGACTATCATATATGGATGGGAAATGCTTCTTGGTCAAGCAATGCGTTCTTTTGAGATTTGGGCCAAGCTACCAGCACCCTATGAAGCAATGAAGCTGACATTGCTTGGGAGATTTTGAATGTCAGCAACAAAAGCAATCATGCACGGTGCAGTTTCTATTGTAAATGCAATAGCTACTGGCAAAGGTGCTACACTTGGAATTTCACTTAACGTAGAAGCTAATATTCAAGCCACACCAGGAACTGGAATTTTTTTTGAAAATAAGGAATCAAGCCTAAGTTCACGTCTCATAAAAGCAGTAATAGAAAAAGCAGTGCCAAAAACTGAACTTGAAAAAAACAAGATTACAGTACTAGTCAAATCAGAAATTCCTTCCGGCTATGGATTGAAGAGCTCTAGTGCCATTTCGTCTGTAGTTTCCCTAGCTTGTACCAAGCTATTTAGGCCAAAGGTAGCAGATTTGGAAGTTCTCAGGTATGGGGTCGAGGCATCAATTCAAACCAAAGTAAGCATTACAGGGGCATTTGATGATGCCTGTGCTTGTTATTTTGGTGGATTTGTTGTTACAGACAACACTAACCTAAGAATTGTAAAATCAGAAAAAGCACCAGAAGATCTTGTAGCTATCATATTCATTCCAAGATCACGAAAACGTGGTAATGTAAAAAGGCTGAAAATTCTTGACGGAGTATTCTCTCAGGCATGGACGCTTGCTAGCAATTCAGATTATTGGAATGCGATGATGCTAAATGGCCTTGCAACATCTACTATACTAAATTCTGATCCTAGAATCCTTACAGATCTTGTTGAAAGTGGAGCTCTTGGAGCTTCAGTTTCTGGTAATGGGCCATCCATTGCAGCAATTACAAAAAAAGAAAATGTTTCAAATGTAAAAAAGGTATTTGCATCAATGGAAGGCACAACAATGATTTCTGATATCAACAACAGAAAGGCTGAAGTCTATGAAATGTAAAATTGAAAAAGCAAGACTTTCAGGAAACATAGTCTGCCCTCCAAATAAAAGTTACACACATAGAGCTATATTTTTGGCATCACTTGCAAAAGGAAAAAGTCAGATAAAAAATGTGTTACTCTCAAGAGATACTATAGCTACAATTAATGCATGTAAAACCTTTGGAGCACTTGTCAAAGAAGATGGAAATAACCTGACAATAGAAAGTTCTGGGGATGTAAAACTACAAAGTTCGGAAATTGATGCATCAAATTCTGGAACAACAATTCGGATTTCTGCAGCAATAGCATCACTTGCAGATATCAAAACAACACTTACTGGGGATTCTAGTCTTAGAAAAAGACCGATGCAACCATTACTTGATGCGCTAGAAGACTTGGGAGCCACCTGTACATCAACTGATGGCAAGCCCCCAATAACTGTAAAAGGAAAAATCCAAGGCGGCGAAGTTTCAATCTCAGGTTCAGTCTCAAGTCAATTCATATCTGCATTAATGATTGCATCCCCAAAAACAGAAAAAGGGGTCATCTTGAATATTGAAGGAAATCTTGTATCAAAACCATACCTTGATGCGACAATTGCTACGATGAAAAAATTTGGCGTTAATGTAAATACCATAAATCCTTACAAAAAATACAACATACCAAAACAGCAATACAGGCCAACGGATTTTACAGTACCTTCTGATTTTTCAAGTATGGCATTATTACTTTCTGCAGCAATACTAATTGGAGATACCATAACCATTTCTGCTTCTGGTGGAGATCTTCCACAAGGAGACAAAGAAATGATCACACATCTTGAAAAACTAGGTGTCAAGGTAAACTTGGATGACAAGGTAACTGTAAAGACTCCACCAATGCTTAATGGAGGAAGATTTGATCTTTCCAATACACCTGATCTTCTTCCAGCTCTGGCAATACTTGCTCTGAAGACCTCAAAACCAATTGAGATTTACAATGTAAAACATGCAAGATTCAAAGAGACTGATAGGATTGCCATTCTGGCACGCGAGCTTGCAAAGATTGGCATCAAAGTTCAGGAAAAAGAAGATGGTTTGATTCTTGAAGCTCCAAAGAATCCTAAAGGTGCTGATTTGGATTCGGCTGATGATCATAGATTGTTTATGGCATTTTGTATTGCGGGAATGTTTGTAGGTGATTGTTCTGTTACTGACCCAGAGTCAGTCGATGTTTCTTATCCAACGTTTATAGAAGACATGAATAAGATTGGAGCAAAAATTCTTTCAATCTAGGTTGTGTATCATGAATTTCTATATTGTGCCATTGATTATTCCTATAAGGATTATAAGCATCTAAAAGAAAATTTCATTATGTCATCAAGTTCTATTGGTCAACGATTTGTGCTTACTAGTTTTGGGGAATCTCATGGGATATGCGTAGGAGCTGTTGTGGATGGTTGTCCAGCTGGTCTGGAGTTGGAAGAAAAAGACATACAAAAGATGCTTGATCTTCGCAAGCCCGGCCAATCATTAGTAACTACTCAAAGAAAAGAAGAAGACAAGGTAGAAATTCTCTCAGGAGTTTTTAGAGGATACACCACAGGAGCACCTATAGCAATGATAATTTGGAATCAGGACCAGAAATCAAAAGATTATAAAAATCTAATAGTAAAACCAAGGCCTGGACATTCCGACTATCCCGCTTTTATAAAATACAAGGGATTCAACGACTATCGTGGTGGTGGTAGATTTCTGGTAGATTGA
>Ga0209515_10007148_pt1 | contig 13550 bp, 15 predicted proteins | sample Subgroupgradi54m_FD_187454 | JGI IMG/M metagenome (GOLD analysis project Ga0209515, IMG submission 187454) | Subsurface groundwater microbial communities from S. Glens Falls, New York, USA - GMW60B uncontaminated upgradient, 5.4 m (SPAdes)... ...
TTCGCTTACGGGATGGATTTTGATCGTTGCATATTTTCTTGTTGCAAGTAGTATTTTGGGCTGGACATGGAATGGCATTATGCCGCTTGTGGATTTTAACGAATTTTCCTTTCCCGCTTTCTCACCGCCTCAATCATTTTAATCGCCTATGCTTCCGCTTGTTTTCGAAAAAACAATTCTAAAGACTAGGGCGCATCCAATCGTGCTTTTTTTCTCTGTAGTACCGCATATCCTTCTCCTCATTGCACCACCAAGCATACTCTATTTCATGGGATTGTTTGGCGCCTCCATTGAGTTGCCGCAATCGGAATATACCCAGTTAATCATTATACTGGTCGGCAGCCTCTACTATCTCTATATTACGCTTTTTATTTTCTACACCTTTTTTGATTACTTTCTTGACGTGTGGATTATCACCGACCATCACATAATCAATATAGAACAACAATCCATGTTCATGAGGACTGTCTCAAAAGAAGAACTGGACCGCATACAGGATGTCACGTCAGAAATCAAAGGACTCTTTGGCACAATTTTTAACTACGGCAACGTCATCGTCCAAACAGCAGGCACTCAGGAACATTTCGTTTTTGAAAACGTCCCTGCTCCGCAAACAGTTGTTGATGTCATTTTACGCAGCGTCAACAACCGCAAACAAGAGCTCATAGAGCACCTTGGAACTGAAGCGAGCGCGAATACCAAGCAGGGGTTGTAGGTCATTACTCTTCCTGCCAGCCTTTGGCCTCCAGGCCCTTTCGTGCCGCATCCATCTGCGCCTCTTGCTTGCTGGACCCATTGCCGCTTGCCACAAGCTCATCGCCCAAAAATACGCCGACTCGAAACAGTTTGGCGTGGTCGGGACCCTTTTCTTCCAACACATCGTAGCGCGGTGTTACGTGCATTTTTTCCTGTGCAAGTTCTTGAAATTTGCTTTTGGGGTCCACATCAAGCCTCTTTGCCAAAATATTCGGCAGTTGAACAAGAATACATTTTTTAATAAACTTCTCGGCTGTTTTGTATCCGCGATCAAGGTACATGGCGCCGATCAATGCCTCAACGGCGTTTGTGAGAATATAGTTTCGCGCCTTGCTTGAGGTATCTTTCGATTCTCCTTTGCTTAAATACAACAATGGTTCTATGTTGAGTTCATGCGCAATACTGGCGAGCATTTTGCTATTCACAAGGCTTGCGCGCCAACTTGTCATGTCCCCCTCGCTTGCATGAGGAAAATTGGCAAACAAAAAATCGGTAACAACCAATTCAAGCACGGCATCGCCGAGATATTCGAGCCGCTCATTGTGGCCTAAATGAAATGATGGATTTTCGTTCAAATACGATCTATGCACGAATGCCTGGCGCATGAGATCCTGATTTTTAAACTTTACGCTGATGCGTTTTTGCAGTTGGATAAAATCATTGTCCTGCATAGTAGTTCGTTATTTCTTTTCCAAAACCTCTTCCTCTTCGCCTTCGGCTTGGTCACCATCTTGATCGCCAGAGCTTGCCGCCTGTGCCTTTGCCTCTTTCGCGGCTTCTTTTTGTTTTTTCTTTTCCTCGTAGACTGCGGCAAGGCGCTCTTCCTTTGCCGCTATATCATCAATAACATGTTTGTAGATGGAACCTAAAACGCCATTGACGAATTTTGAAGACGACGCGCCGCCATAGGCTTTTGCGAGCTCGATGGATTCATTGATGGCAACGCGCGCAGGAATATCTTGGTCATAGACCATTTCATAAATGCCAACGCGTAAAATATTTCTGTCGATTATCGTGATCTGATCGATGGGCCATTCGGGAGCGTATTGGATAATCAACGCATCGATTGTCTCCAGATGATCCACTATTCCTTGTATCAGTTTTTTTGCAAATCCCTCGTCGTCGAAATCGGGGGCAAACTCGGAAAAATTATACTCCAACACATTCTGTAAGTTTGAAGAATCCTTTCCTCGAAAATCCCACTCATAGAGTGTTTGGACGGCGAGCGTTCGTGAGGTATACCGATTTGACATAAAGGAACGAAGGAGATTTTGCTGTTTACGATGCTTTGCCGGATTCTTTAGTTGCTGCTTGTTTCTTTTCCGTCTTTTTTACCGCTTCGACTGTGCCCTTGACGCTCTTCGTCTTCATTGGAATGATATTCCGACCCTTAAACGAGCCGCAATATGGGCATACGCGATGTGGTAAAATGGGCTTTTTGCATTGAGTGCATGCAAGAAGCGTCTTTGGTTTTAATGCAAAATGTGAAGCTCTTCGGCGTTTTGATGACCGTGATAAACGTTTTCCGGGTAATCCCATATGAGTACTATTTTTTATGTTCCTTATGATTATAGCACATTTCGACATTTCTTGCAAGAAGGGTGGTATTAAGTCAAAAAAAGAGCCCTTAAGCAGGGCTGATGTAGGCGAAACGAGCGGATGATTCTCGAAAGCTCACCTGAATCTCGCATTTTTGGCGTTCGTGGTCTTCGCCTGTGAGAATAAGCATTTCTTCTGCTTGGTCACCACCATGAGGGCCATATTCCCATCTGCATCCATTGCACGAAAACTGGATTGCCTGTATGGGTCCCTCGCTTTTACTTTTCTGGATAGTAAAAATAAGTAGTTTTCTTTTTGGGCGTCTCAAAACCGCATCCGCAATATCTCCGCAAAGTGCTATGAAGTCGACAATACGATATTCTTGAACTTCTATTTCGTTTCTCATCATTAATGTACGTGCGAATAAAATATCATACCATTAGCAGTCCTGTCAAGCCTTGACAAGACATGTTCTGCGCTCTATCTTCATGATATGTACCCTGTGGCAACCTATGGCTAGAAGGCTTTCGGATCGAGACTGGCTTGCCCAAAAACTCATACATTTATATCCTGATGAGGATATGTATCACACGCTTTTTCGTGATGGTGAATATCGCACACTTGAGAGACTTCTTAAAAAACGGCTTGAGGGAAGCGATGAGGAAATAAAAAAAATAGAAGCAATAAAAAGAAAGCTCAAAGAAAACAAAACCCTCACGAGATTATATGAGCAGCGTGGAAAGATTGAGCGCTTTCTCAAAGACCTTGCCAGTCTTATGAGTAGCAAGCAGCAACCGTAAACCCCGCTAATGGGGTTTTTTTTATATTTTTGCGCGAGTCTAGATTATCGTCACGGACGCAATCTTATCGCCGGTTTCCTTGAAACGCATGAGGCGCACTCCTTGCGTATCGCGTCCGAGTTTGGGCACTGTGTTAAGCTTGAAGCGAATCACTTGTCCGTTTGAGGAAATACTCAACAAATCACCGGCGGTATTTTCCGGTAATACTGCCGGAACAACAGAGGCCATGACGATGGCGCCGGTTTTACTCGTAATGCGTGCGGTTTTAATGCCTGAACCTCCGCGGTTTTGTATTTTATATTCTTTCAACGGCGACTGCTTGCCAAATCCATTCTCCATCACCACCATCACATGCGCGCCCTTCTCGCCGGATTGCAGCACATCCATACCCACTACAACGTCATTGCGTTTTAGCTTCATGCCGCGCACACCTGCTGCCGTACGACCCATGGGACGCACCATTGATTCTTTGAAATGAATCGACTGGCCGGCAGCAGAAACAAGAATAATCTCATCACTGCCGCTTGTCGGCTTCACCCATTCCAACAAATCATCCTCCTTAAGCTTTAATGCAATAAGGCCAGACTGGCGTACTTGCATAAAATCTGCGATATCCGTTTTCTTGATGAGACCATGCCTGGTTGCCATCAAAAGATACTTGTATTTTTTGATATCCGCCAAGGAAATGACTGCGGACACTTTTTCTCCCGCCCCAAGTTGGAGGAAATTCACAAGTGCCTGGCCTTTGGATGTTCGTGTTGCAACCGGCACATCATATGCCTTTAGCTGGAATACGCGGCCGCGGGAAGTAAAAAACAACAAGTCATTGTGTGTCATGCAATGGAAGAGATTTTCTACAATATCCTCTTCTTTTGTGGTAAGGCCAACTACGCCCTTGCCGCCACGCGCTTGCAGTTTGAATGTATCCGGTGGCAAGCGCTTAATGTACCCGTCATGTGTGAGGACAATGAGGGCTTGTTCGTTGGGGATGAGGTCTTCGGTGCTGATTTTATCTACGCCCGATTTCACGATTTGCGTTTTACGTTCATCGGCATATGAGTCCCGTATTTCTTGAATCTCTTCCTTAATGACTGTCATGATTTTTTTTGGAGATGCGAGGATCGATTCCAGCTCTTTGATTAATGCTTTCTTTTCTTTGAGCTCCTGCTCGATTCTCATGCGTTCAAGATTGGCTAGCTGCGACAGGCGCATTTCAAGAATGGCGATTGCCTGGCGCTCACTGAGCTTGAATTGTTTTATGAGGTTTGTTTTTGCAACTTCCTTATCGTGCGATTGCTTGATGGTTTTGATTATTTTATCGATTTGTTCAAGGGCGATATGCAAGCCCTCCAATATATGCGCCCGCTCTTTTGCGCGGTCGAGATCAAACTGAGTACGTTTTACAATCACATCGCGGCGATGCTTAAGGAATTCATCGAGAACGGCTTTGAGATTAAGTGTGCGAGGCTGAATACCGTCAACAAGCGCCAAGATATTAAAATGAAACGTATCCTGCAATTGAGTGTATTTAAAAAGTTGATTCAGGATCTTTTTTGGATAGGTATCTTTTTTCAGCTCAATAACCACGCGAACCTCGCCCTTACTCGACTCATCGCGCAAGTCCCTGATTCCCTCTACCCTTTTCTCGCGCACCAGTTCCGCAATTTTTTCAAGCACGCTTGCCTTATTCACCTGAAAAGGGATTTCATGCACGATGATCGCGCTTCCGCCGCTTTTTGTTTCGACGATGTCTGTTTTTGCCCGCATGACAACGCCGCCGCGCCCGGTGGCATATGCCTGCTTTATCGCATTGATATCATAAATGATCCCGCCTGTTGGAAAGTCGGGACCCTTCACAAATTCGAACAAGTCTTCAACAGAACATTGCTTGCAATCGATAAGATGCATTAGCGCATCGCACAGTTCGCCAAGATTATGTGGCGGAATGCTCGTTGCCATGCCCACGGCGATGCCGACCGTTCCATTAAGAAGCAGATTCGGGATGCGCGATGGCAGGACAATCGGCTCTTGTTGAGTTCCGTCATAGTTTGGAACAAACCGAACGGTTTGCTTTTCAATATCGGTCAGCATCTCTTCAGCAATCTTCGCAAGCTTTGCTTCGGTATATCGCATGGCCGCAGCACTATCCCCATCCATGCTGCCAAAATTACCCTGGCCCGCCACAAGCCTATAGCGCATGGCAAAATCCTGCGCCATGCGCACCATCGCGTCATAGACTGGCGTATCGCCATGCGGGTGGAAATTTCCCAACACTTCACCGACGACTGCCGCTGATTTTCGGAATTTCCCTCCGGCCTTCAATCCGAGTTTCCACATGACATACAAAATGCGCCGATGCACCGGCTTGAGCCCATCGCGCACATCCGGCAGAGCGCGTGAAATAATGACGGACATTGCGTAATCGAGATACGCTTCTTGCATTTCGTCAACTATATTGCGATTCACAACGCTGCCGATGGGGTTGGGATCGAGAAGCTGCTGTTGTTTATTTTTGGACATACTGGTACGTGTTATTTTTTTTATCTATTTCTTGAAGAATGGTATCGGCATCTGCTTTCAGGACAACACTTGCGAGGTCGGGTGTTTTTTGAAGAATGATTGTTTGAGTAAGTGTTTGTTTTTCTTGCACCTGTAGTGCGCGGATCGAGTAACGTTTTCCATCAATATCCAGTTGCGTCCGAGTACTTGCGGCAATGCCATTATTGATGACCGTAACACCCTTGATGCACACCCCGCGGGCGCGTTCTCGCGGAACGGTTGTGAGTACGCCGTCAAGCCTGCGGCAATAGTCTATCGAATCCACACTAATTGCCAAGTCGGGCCATTTTGGAATGCCATCTTCCGCTTTCGTATACTGACCCATATGGCATTTTTCTTTTGAAAAAAGTAGTGCATGACACTCGCTTCCATCGGTAAAGGAACATACGCCATAGGATGATCCGTTCACGCCGGAACGCTCCGCATACACTCCGCCTTTTCGCGTGCAGTATGTTTTTGGTGCCAATTGCACTTGATTTGATTTCTCGGAACTGTCTGTAAATTCCTCGAGTTGCTTTGTAATATCTTGAAGACTCTGTTCATCCAATGGTGCTACTTGCGGAAGTGGAGCTTCTTGCTGCTTCGTGTCGGTTTTTTGTTGTTCATCGAGCGCGCGTTCAAAATCCTTCTGTATCTCTTTGAGATTTTGCATAAACGCTCCGCTTGCGCCAGTGCCCTTTTTCCCAAGGTCTTCCGAAAATCCCCAAATGGTATCAAGGAAGCTCGGGAGCCAGATAAGCACAATGCCTGCCATGCATAGCGCAACAAGCAGCCACATGAGTACATTCTTATCAACGCCTCTTATCATGTTCATTGCTACACAAGATTAAGGAGAATGATTTCTGTCTTATCGGCGGGCAAGTCTTTTTTTGCAAGTTTGTACTTATCAATCGCTTCAATGTCCTTTGCACCGCATTCTTTGAGAAATTTCTCAACGCCATCCATTTCGCACTTCACATTGGCAATCTTATACTGCATCGGGATGACAATGCGAGGCTCGATTTCATTCACAAGCGCGGCAGCTTTTTTGGCATCCAATACACCGTTTCCTCCCACGGGAATGATAAGTACATCCACATTGCCAAGTTCTTCGAGCTCTTTTTCCGTTAAATCTCTGTTCAGTGCGCCAAGATGGGCAACGGAACACTCGTCAATGCGTATCGCACTGATAAGTGTTAGTTCCTTTTTTTCTTTCTTATCATCGGAAAGCTCCTGTTCAATCGGAATGGCATAGACAAATATGCCCCCGACTTCATATTCGCCCGGATATTTAATACTAAACGGCTGCGCATCATGCGTCGGCTTGATGCTTTCCATGTTGTTATATTCGCCGCGCTGTGTGCTGACAATGGCAATATCCGCTGCAATTCTAGGCGATCTCCACCCCAGAGTCGCATCATAGGGATCGATTGCAAGAATAATGTCGCTGAGTGAGCTTTGTATTTTAAAACAACTGTGGCCGTACCAATGGATAATCATAATGAGCAAAATTAAAAACATTGAGCAAGCGCCCATTTCACCACTAATAGTACCACAAAAGATCTGATTGTGCAATGGGAAATAGAAGGTTCATCTTGCTCCAAAATATCATCGGTGATATATTATATTGATTTATGAAATTTCTATGAATATCTCAATTATCGGGACGGGGTACGTGGGACTCACGACGGGGGTATGTTTAGCTGATTTCGGCCATATCGTCGTTTGCGTTGATATCGATGCCGAAAAAATAGCCCTGCTTCAAGGCGGAACATCCCCGCTCTTCGAAACAGGACTTGAAGATCTCATGAAAAAAAATGCGGCTGAAAAGCGTCTTTATTTTACAACTGATTTTTCTGAAGGGGTCTGCAATGCTGATGTTGTGTTCTTTGCCGTTCCTACGCCCCAAGGCGAGTATGGCAAAGCCAACCTTTCCATTTTGTTTGATGCGGTTCGCACCTGCGTGCCGCACGTAAAGCATGATGTAGTGTTCGTCGTTAGATCAACCGCGCCTGTAGGAACTGTCGCAAAGCTTAAGGAAATGATTACAGGCTTGAGAAACGATGCGACGCTCACCGTAGCCTCAAATCCGGAATTTTTGAGCGAAGGAAATGCGGTTGAAAACTTCTTCCATCCTGATCGGGTTGTTATTGGAGCAGATGACGAGCATGCAAAAAATATACTTAAAGAAGTATACCGCCCCATTGCAAACGGCGAGCATCCCCTTGTCGTCACCACAAGCGCAAGCGCAGAAGTCATCAAATACACCGCGAATGCATTTCTTGCGCTTAAGATTTCTTTTATGAATGAAATTGCCGATTTTTGCGAATTGGTCGGTGCCGATGTCAAAGAAGTTGCGCGCGGAATCGGCTATGACAAGCGCATTGGTTCGCAGTTTCTCGAAGCGGGCATCGGCTATGGCGGCAGCTGTTTTGGCAAAGACACCAAGGCGCTTGTTGCGCGCGGCGAAGAGCAAGGATATGAATTCAAAATCATCAAAGCGCTTTCGACAGTCAATGATTCGCGCTATGCGCTTGTACTTAAAAAACTCAAAAAATACTATCCGAACTTTTCCGGACTGCGAATAGCTGTTTTAGGCCTCGCATTCAAACCGATGACCAACGACGTGCGCGATACTCCCGCCGAACGCATTATTTTTGAGCTTCTGGAAAGCGGCGCAGGGGTTTCTGTATTTGATCCTGTGGCAATGCCCGGATTCAAAAAACAGTTTAAGCGATCGGGAGAATTACTCTTTGGCTCATCGCTCTATGACGCGCTTACCGGCGCCGATGCGTGCATTATCATTACGAAATGGAATGAATTTAAAAATTGCGACCTCGTAAAAGCACGTTCAAACATGAAGGGCGACGTGCTTATCGACGGACGAAATATGTTTGAGCGAAAAGATGCCGAGCAAGCCGGATTTCGCTATGAAGGAGTGGGGCGATAGCTGCGCCTTACTCTTCCCCCTTATGTTCTTTGGCAAGGAATGCGTTGATAAGATTGCTTCCTTGAATATCTGAAGCATGGGTTTTTTGCCATTGTTCGAATGGCATTTTATAGAGAAGTCGAATTATTTTTTCACAATACTTTTTCATTTCAATTATTTTTTGTGCCCAAGTATAATCGCCTGATATCACATAGCGTGCAAGAGGGTCGCTGTCCTGTTCGAGTGCGATAAATGCTGAGGGTGACATAAATTGAGACACCAATCCTCCTTCAACCGGAATGGTAAGCGCATGTCCCCATGATTTCAGAGCGTGCCGTATGCGACGACAATCATGTTGCTGTTGAAGGGTATCAGACGCGTTCCCACCATTCATAATGCGACTAATATCTTTCTCCACTTCGCATAGCATTGCGTAATACTCGTAATACTGCCTGGCAATTTTTTGGCGTCGTATCTCTTTGGGAGATTCTGGATTTGGTAATGCTGTTTCTGTCATATGTTATGACATTTCTTCTTCGGCATACATGTGTGGCACTGCCAAGGCTGGCCGTGGGAGCGCTCCGTCAATCTCAATATATGTCTTAATAACATGTTTTTGCTGCTCTGTCGTTTGTGAGATAAGTTTAGGGAAAAGTATCGTCAGTATCCTCAGTGACAACTCATCAATTTCTTCAATAATTGCAGGATCCATATCGGGGCGGACATGTCCTTGTTCGTAGCTTTTAGTAAAACGCTGTTTCAAATAAGCATCCACATCAAACGATTCAATATCAACTTCTTGTTGATCCTGTAGTGTGGAAACTTCTTTTTCAATGCGATATTTATATGCATGTATCTCTTTCATAAGTGGATCAATCTTGTCTGCGCCAAGATCACTCAACAACAACAGTTCATCGAGTGCACCCAAGACAACCGTAGGAGATGTGATGCGCAATTTGTTGGTGTCTCGAAATTCAATATAATCTTTATATACTGTTCTCTTCCCCATTTTCTCCTCTCCGTATTTTTCGACCAATTTGTTGATGCGCGCTTTTTGAGAGGAATCGAATTTTGACGCTTGAAGCACCTTCTTTGTATAGAGGAAATCAAAAATCGTTTTAAGATATATTTTTCTTGCTTCTTGTTGCTGAGCCGGATAGGATTTTAATTCAGCTCGCAATTCGCTTCTAGGGACGCCAAGCCTACCAATCACCCGTCCGCAAACCCTGCGCAACGCAAGAAACACAGCCCGGAAATCATCTTTCTTTCCTTCAAGTGAGGAGAAGATTTCCCTAAGACTTTCAATGTATCTTTCTTGTGGTACGGGAAGGACATACGTAACTTGAAGAAGTGCCTGATAGGCATTTTCGATTGCACCTTCCACCATCGATGTGTGATCTTTGTTATCCGAAAGCGCCGCATTATAAAAAGCAATGCATCGATACAAATCAAATGCAATGCGGAAATTCTCCGAGGGGTATGCCACCTCTACACTCTCGGAATGTAAATCATGATCAGTCATGAAAAGTATTATAAATTGAGCCTTAATTATAGCACAAAAGTGGCCTTTTGTCAAGGGGATGCCTTCAGAAAGGCTTTATATTATAATCTTATTAGATGTTATTGGCTTGCGAAAAGAACCTGAATAAAACCCCAATTGTCCTATCTTCACTGATATCTCCTTCTGTGCACATTTTTTTCACTTCTTCAAATGTCTTCCATTCGGCACTTATTATCTCACCAGTCTCAAGTTCTTGCCCGCTTTCACTATTCTCAAATTCATCGACAATGAAATAAAATAAATCCCACACGATAGTTGCACCAGCGTAAGTCGTAGTAAAATGTCGTATCGATTTTGCGATCAATCCAGTCTCTTCTTTGCATTCACGTTTTGCCGCTTCTAGAGCGAATGAAACCATATCTTGAGATCTGTGGAGTCCATATTCGTCCAGCGTATCAAAGACTTTTCCTCCCGGAAGACGGTAGTCATACCTATTTAATTCAGAGCGAAACTCTTTTGTAATTAACAGTTGATTCTCCTTCACAATGATAAGACGAACTCCCGGAGAACGACGGGCAATTTCGAAAATCATTTTCTTTCCATCAATTTTCATCGGCTGTTTAATAACTTCGAATATTGTGCCCTTATACACAATTTCTTTGGGGCCGTCTTTTTCAAGATAATTCATATGTTATTTTTTCCCACTAAGAAAGCGCTTCATCCACCATTTCTTCGTGCTCTTTTTTGGACCCACGGGGAATCGAACCCCGATCTAACGCATGCCATGCGCTTACTCTACCGTTGAGCTATGGGCCCACTGGTGGGCGATAGAGGGCTCGCCTACAACTCTCATGGGCAGTACAGGGTTCGAACCTGTGACCTTTCGGATGTAAACCGAACGCTCTAACCAGCTGAGCTAACTGCCCTTCTTATTAAGAGAGCTCTGAATATGTTTATCGCCAAACACACTCAAAGCTCTCAAAATGCGCGGGAGAGGATTTGAACCTCCACACCCTTGCGGGCACCAGCCCCTCAAGCTGGCGTGTCTACCGTTTCACCACCCGCGCACAGAATACAGAATATTGAATAGTATAGCTGCTTATTAAATAAAATCAAGGCGTTGACGTATTGAAAAAAACGCTCTCGTTAGAGCGCTTTTTCTTTGAGCTTCTTTTTGCTTTTTCTCAAGTAAAATAGTTTCGCTCGTACCACCGGAGCTTGTTTTACTTTATCGACTTTCGTTATAGAAGGAAGGTGGATGGGAAAAATTTTCTCAACACTCACGCCATGAGACATCTTGCGTACTGTAGCCGTGGCACTTGCTTCGTTGCCGCCGCGCCGCTGCAATACGATGCCTTCAAAAACCTGGATGCGCTCCTTTTCCTCGCCCTTTGGATTCATTTCTTTAATTTTCTGATGGATTTTCACCGTCATGCCCGGCACAACACCATCAAAGAGATTAGAGCTCATATGCGATTCATAACAAAGAATAATGGTGATAGTATACAAACTATTCAATAATACGTCAACACTCCGGAATATTATGATTTCACTGACGGTAGGATAGTCGATTTTTTCGAATACGCCAAGAGCATCTCACTGAACATGTGCGGCAAGGCGCATGTGAATGTTTTTTTTAATCCCTCCCTGTCTTTAAATCCAATGCGATAAGCATGCAGCATAAGCCGTTGAGAAGGAATTTTTTTTATCTTTTTTCCTACATAAACACTATCCCCGACAAGCGGATGCCCGACAGCATACAAATGCGCTCTGATCTGGTGCGTGCGGCCCGTTTCCGTTGCAATGCGCACCAAGCTGCATGGACCGGATGTTTTCTCCTGCCAATAATGCGTTGTCGCCTTTCTGCCCTCTATGGGGCTCGCAACTATTTTTGGAGATGAATTCCTTCGGCCAAGCATTAATGAAATAGTCCCTTCTGCCGGCTTCACCTCTCCATACACAATGGCGTAGTATTCTTTTTCTATTTCATGTAATTTGAATTGGCGCTTCAGCGAATCAAAGCTGTCCTGATTCCGCGCAATAAGCATGATGCCCGAAGCGTCTTTGTCGAGTCGATGAACGATCCCTGGCCGAGACGGATCATCACCGACTTTTGCAATTTCCGGATACTTTTTACAGAGAATATCCGCAAGCGTACTCTTGGGATGATGCAGTGTCGGATGCACCACAAGGCCGATTGGCTTGCAAATGACAATGACATCACTATCCTCATACAACACATCGACAATCGCAGGCGCAGATGGAAGAGATGCTTTCTTTTTTTCTTTTTTTACCGCAATGATGTCACTTTCGCTTATGCGCAGATTGTTTTTCCCTTGCGAACCATTCACATCCACCAAACCAAGAGCAATGCGCTTTTGAATTTCGGAACGTGATGTTTTCTTGAGTAGCAGCACAAGGGCTTTATCGAGTCGCATGCCATTCATTTCTTTTGTAACCGTATAGCGCATACTATTTTGAAGATTGTGAGTTTTTTAAAAATACAATCGCTTGTCTCTTGGTACGCACACGCAGTGCAAGTTGTTCTTCGCGGACTGATAGAATATAGTTGCCTACAGCCCGGCCGGGTGGAATGCGGAGCGCCTTCATAACATCATTACCATCAACAAGAGATTTGGGCAAAGCATTTTTTGTATGAAATTTCTTTTCGTACTCTTTCAATCGCTTTATTAAAGCTCGGTAACTTCCGAGACTGGACTTTCCGTCTTCGCGCTTTGAGCTCAGTGTATCCACAAATATAAGCTGGCGAAGAAGAAGGCCGCGCTTGGGATCGCGAAAAAAATATTTTTCGATCGTTGTGTGTTTGATGCGATCCATATCCGTATTCAGCACAAGAAGGTGGTAATTAATCAGCCACCATATATCTTCGGAGAAGATATTCATGTGCGCAACTGACGCCAAGCGCAACTGCTCGACAATGCGCTTGGCAATAAGCGCACCGATTCTGTCATGCCCATCAAACCGTATGCGATCAACGCCATCCTTTTGCGGTGTTTTCAAAGCTGCGGGCTTCCCGATATCATGAAACAATAATGCCCACAACAATAACGGTGTAGCAGGATCGGACTTGAACTCTTTTTTGAACCGTGCGCTTTGTACTGTCTTGAAACAAAGCCTTGTGTGTGTCCACACATCTCCCTCGCTGTGCCACACGGGTGGCTGCGGACAACCCTTCATTGCAAGCGCTTGGGGCATGAGTTTTTTAAACACTCCATAGACATCAAAATATTCAAAGGCTTTGGCGGGATTGGCAACAAGCGCTGCGCTCAGCTCTTTTGCGATCGTTTCATAGGGTACGGCGCGCAAAGTGTTGGTGTCCTGTTTTTTTGTTATGAGGCTTGTTGGATGAATTTTTTTATTAATACTTCCCATGAGTGCTTGAATTGTTTGAGACGTTGCGCGCTCAAGAGAAAAACCAAGTTGGCAAGAAAACCGCAAAGCACGAAGCATGCGGGAATAATCCTCC
>Ga0209515_10007149_pt1 | contig 13549 bp, 16 predicted proteins | sample Subgroupgradi54m_FD_187454 | JGI IMG/M metagenome (GOLD analysis project Ga0209515, IMG submission 187454) | Subsurface groundwater microbial communities from S. Glens Falls, New York, USA - GMW60B uncontaminated upgradient, 5.4 m (SPAdes)... ...
GGTTGCATCTGTTGCCGATTTCCGGGGCCGTGTGGGGAAGGGCTGAGCGGCTGCGGTTTGAGCTGCGGCGAAAGGGTTACATCGTTCCTGTTCCCGATGCGCTCATTGCCTCATGCGCACTCCTCTACGACTGCGAGTTGCTCCACGTCGACCGGCATTTTGATATGATCACCCGCCTGACCCCCTTGAGAATCCATCGGGCGACCGGATGACCATCCCCTGAGATGAGACAGGTTCGAGCCGTCAGTCATCCGCAGGTGATGAGCCGCCTGCTCAAAGATCAGCGGTTCCGGCACGGCTATTATGAGGAGGAGTTCGAAAAGCTGGTGATTCACATCAAGCCCCGCAAGGCCCGCTTGGCAATCGGACATGGCTGAAACCGGTGCCGTCCTCAATAGTCCCCCCCGCTGTTTTGCCCCGCATGTTTTGCTGCGCAAAACAGAGACTGCGGGGCAAATCAACACCACGGGGGGGCTGTCGCCGCCTCGCTGATCTGGGCTGGCCCCGGCCCCCCCGAGTGTGATCGCCGCCCGCCCCGGCCTTCGTCCTGGTCGGGCCGTGGGGGCGGGCACATTTGGAATGCCTATCAGCAGTTCTTCACCCCTTGTAGGATCGTAACTTCCTCAAGTCTAAGGTACTACACCCCACGAACACTTGACTATATAGTATTGCTGTGGTAATTAGTTAGTATTACATTAGTAGTTAGTGGAGCATGATCTAATATATAACATACTGTAAATGAATGAGTTGCTAAGCACATATCTGATTAACTACTACAATAAGAAAGAAGTTGGGTATCGACTTCTTCCTGAGATAAAGCTAGGTGAGTTCTGGCCTGAGCTGGTGAGGTTCCGCCAGGCGAAGGCGGAATTCTTGCCCTTCAAGGACCAAGCGGGGAAGCCCTTCTGGTTTGTCCTGACACCGAAGCTCCAGGAGTACTTGCACCAGGTGGACTCGCGCGGGAAGGACTCGCTCTATAGCGTCGTGAAGGAGGAGATCCAAGCCGAGCTCACCGAGCAAGCACTGGTCGAGGAGGCGATGTTCTCAAGCGTCATTGAGGGGGCCTTCGCCACTATCGCGCGCGCCCGGGAGTTGATCGTCGAAGGCAAACCACCGCGGGATACCAGCGACCAGATGGTCGCGAACAATGGCCGCGTCATGCGCTATGTGCTGGAGCAGCGGGAGGCCGCTTGTTCCATCGAGCTCATGCACGCGATCCAGCGCATGGTGACGGAGAAGACGCTCGAGGACGAGACGACTGCGGGCCGGTTCCGAGATGGGCCGGTGTTTGTCGTGAATCAGCGCCGAGAAACCATCTATGAGGCGCCGCCAGCCGATACCGTGCAGCCATCCATGGAGCGGCTGGTCCATTGGATCAATGACGAAGGGCAGCAGCCGTTTATCCACCCGATCCTCCGGGCGGCCATCATTCACACGTACCTGGTCTATGTGCACCCCTACGTCGATGGGAACGGCCGGACGGCCCGGGCGCTGTTCTACTGGTATCTCCTCAAGCACCGCTACGAGTTCTTCCGCTACTTTTCCATCTCCTCGATCATCCAGGAGACGCGAGAGCGGTACTACAAGGCGCTGAAGGATATGGAGGAGCACGAGGCCGATGCGACCTACGTGCTCCTGTACATGGCCGAATCCGTCGTGAGAGCGATTGACGTGATCCTTCAACGAATCACCGAGCGCTATCGGAGGGACATCCTGTTCGCCAACCTTCGCGAGCGGCATATCATCCTGAACGAACGGCAGACCCGCTTCCTCAAATCCCTCACAGTATCCAAGGAGAAGCGGGGGACGATTGCCAGATACCAGCGCGATTTCAAGGTCGTCTACGAAACCGCACGGCGGGACCTGGCCCACTTGGAGACGCTTGGGATTCTCGCCAGGGGGAAGCAAGGTCGGCAGTTCATGTACACCCTGAACCCGGCGTTTCTCACTGTTGGGAAGGTCAGCACGCCCACCGCACCGAAAACGACCGAATTCCGGGGACAGTCTACGTAATTCAGGCTGGCGATGATCGTGTCGGCGATTGGGAATCAGGCATGCTGGGGACCAAGCCAAGGAGCGCATGATGCCAACCACGCAAGCGGACCCGAGGATCACGGTGGAGCGGCCGGGGCCGGACCGGCTCACGGCGCTGAAGGTGACGAGCTGGCCGATCTGGACGAAGGAGCCCTCGACCTTCGCGTGGCACTATGACGAGCAGGAGGTGTGCTACTTCCTCGAGGGCGAGGTGACCGTGAAGACCGACCGGGGCGAGGTCGCCCTGCGGCCGGGCGACCTGGTGACGTTCCCGCAGGGCCTCTCCTGCACGTGGCACGTCAGCCAGGCCGTCCGCAAGCACTACCGCTTCGGCTGATCCCCCTGAATTCTGGGGACAGGATACTGAATTGACATCGGGGTATCCTGTTTACAGAATCCCACCGCCTCGTTGATCTGGGCTGGCCTGCCTGCGCCGCGTACGATCACTCAGGATTCGGCGCGGCAGGCAGGCACATTTGGAATGCCTCCGTATGTCGCATATGAAAACGCGCGTGGTGGTTGTCAACGACACGATGCAGAGGGGCTACCGGTAGGTGTGCACGGAGCCCATCGGCAAGCATTTTGATCCGGAGTTTACACCGGAGCTGACCCCCCGACAGATGCTCGAGCTGGGCGTCTTCGGTGGCAAGTACATGACCGACTGCCGCAAGGAGTTTCCCACCGCGTGGTTCCGCAAGGCCGCACTCTGCGCCGAGCGGCACGACCCGGCGATGAACTATTTCGGCGTGAACGCCAGCCAACCGCTCTCCGACTGGCGCAAGAAGGGCTGGATCTACCCGGAGGATCCCCGGGGGTGGTTCCAGTGGTACTGCCGCTATTACTTCGGGCGACGGCTGCCGGAGGAGGATCACCGACAGATCCGCCGGTGGAAGGCCATTCGGCGGCACATCGCGCAGGGGCAGAAGCACTGCCGGAAGGCAGACCTGACCTGCCGGCGGAAGCAGCGCCAGGCCATTCTCCACTGGGCGTATGACAGTCGACGGATTTAAGCGCATCCTGTTGACTGGGGCCACCGGCTACGTTGGCGGCCGCCTGCTGACGGTGTTGGAGCAGGCCGGCCACCATGTGCGCTGTCTGGCCAGGCGGCCCGAGTGTCTCAGGCCGAAGGTTGGGGCCGGCACCGAGGTCGTGCAGGGCGACCTGCTCGATCAGGCGAGCCTTGCCTCGGCCCTGGCGGGGATGGACGTCGCCTGCTATCTCGTGCATTCGATGGGGGCGGCCGGCGGCTTTGAAGCGCACGACCGGCAGGCCGCCCGCCAGTTCGCCGAGGCCGCGCGCACCGCCGGCGTGCGGCGCATCATCTACTTGGGCGGGCTGGGCGACAGCCGCCAAGCCCTGTCGCCGCATCTGCGCAGCCGGCACGAGGTCGGCGAGATCTTGCGGGACAGCGGCGCACAGGTCATCGAGTTTCGCGCTTCCATCGTGATCGGCTCTGGCAGTTTGTCATTCGAGCTGGTGCGCGCGCTGGTGGAGCGGTTGCCGATTATGACGACGCCCCGGTGGGTATCGGTGCCGGCTCAGCCGATTGCGATTGCCGACCTGCTCGACTATCTCGTGGCCGCGCTGGAGCTGCCCGAGGACGGCCATCACATTTTCGAAATCGGCGGAGCCGACCGCATGTCGTACGGCGATCTCATGCACGAGTACGCGCGCCAGCGCGGGCTGCGGCGGATCATGATCCCCGTGCCGGTGCTGACGCCGCGGCTCTCCAGCTTGTGGTTGGGGCTGGTCACGCCGGTGTATGCGCGCATCGGCCGCATTCTGATCGAGAGTGTCAAGTATCCGACCATCGTGCAGGACCACGCGGCGCAGCGTGTGTTTGCCATCCGCCCGAAGACCGCGCGCGAGGCGATCGCGAGCGCGCTGCGCAATGAGGAACAGGCGTTCGCCCAGACGCGCTGGTCGGATGCGCTCTCCACGGCGCACGGGCAGCCGTCGTGGGGCGGGGTGCGCGTCGGCAACCGGCTCGTCGATACGCGCGTAGCACAGGTCACCGCGACGCCGCAGCACGCGTTCGCCGTCATCCGCCGCATCGGCGGTGCGACTGGCTGGTACGCGGTCAACTGGCTGTGGCGCTTGCGCGGGTTCATCGATCTGCTGGCGGGCGGGGTGGGCATGCGCCGGGGCCGCCGCGATCCGCAGCAGTTGCGGGTGGGGGATGTGATCGATTGCTGGCGCGTCGAAGCCTACGAGCCAGACCGCCGGCTGCGCCTGGCCGCCGAGATGAAGCTGCCCGGGCGCGCCTGGCTGGAGTTCGAGGTGCAGGGCAGCGGGGCCCAGTCAACGATCCGGCAGACCGCGATGTTCGACCCCGCGGGGCTCTTCGGCCTGGCCTATTGGTATCTGCTGTATCCTGCGCACCAGCTCGTGTTCTCCGGCATGCTCCGCGGCATTGTCCAAGCCTGCACTAGATAAGAGGGGACAGGACTTATTTGGTGTTCCGGCGATGTGAACGATTCTCGAGAACAGACGGGTGTCGCCCTCAATCGTCGCGCCTCGCTGATCTGGGTCCTTCGGCGCGGCGTTCGGCCTTGCTCAGGATTCTGCCCTGCGGGGCTGCACTGGAACATTTAGAACGCCTCCTATTTTCAGAGGCGCTAAGCTCGAAACCCCAGCGGGAACGTGTTATACTTTCAGTCAGGAACAGATGGGAAAAGCAAACAGCGGTGAAAGTAAGCCTGCCACGCGAGCAGAGTCGAGAGCGGATTTGGACACCATGATTCCTGACAAAAAGTATCGCCACCCTCCTGTCGTTGAAGCGCTGTGTGAAATTTATTTTGTTGGTTCCCAATGGAGTAGCACGACGCCCGGTCTCTTCTTCGAAAAAATTAAAACAGAGTATCCTGAGACGAGAGAGCTTCAGCAAATGGAAGCGCGAGTTAACGTGGCTCCCTCCGCGCATAGCGCACAATTTCAGAAGCTCGGCACGCGCACGCAATTCATTCATAGAGAAAAAACAAGGTTGGTGCAGCTTGAACACAATCTCTTGGTGGTCAATCAGCTGCAGCCGTATCCAAGATTCACGGTCTGGCAACCGACAATACGTACCATGTTAGGGCATTATGCGGAACTTGCTCACCCGAGCAGCATAGACAGAATTGGGTTGAGATATATCAATAAGATTAACTTGCCTCCGATCCCATTACACATGCAGGACTACTTTAGAATTTATCCTGAGATTCCTACTGAGATGGAGGGTACGCACGGAAGATTTATGCTGCGTGTGGACGTGCGGCCACATCACAATGACCACGAACTAATTATTACATTTGCTTTGGATGCAGTAAAACAAAACGAGCCGGTCAGTTTTCTATTTGATCTTTATGATATGAAACCTGTCCCAGGGCCATTCTCGTTAGACGCGGTGGCTGGAGTTGTTAAAGAAGCGCACGAGAACATCGTGTTGGCTTTTGAGAACAGCATTACTGATACGACAAGAGCGATTTTCGAAGGGTAGAGACGATGGGAACTGCGTTGCTGGAAGAACCTCGTTATTCGAATGTGGAGCAGACGGAGTTTATTTCCAATGCAGAGGAACTCCTCTGCCTTGGCTGCACACCCTTCGGCTCCACTTCGTTGACTTTTCTTCAAGCTTCGAGGGGAACGTTAGGCGACCTCATTGCATCCGAGCTGTTTGGAATTTGGCGAGGCAGACCTGGGCTTGAGGATCCTTTGAACTATGCGAGAGAGTTAAGAGCGACTACTCAGAGAAAAAGTGGTGGACAACGTTGATTTAGTCGTAGATACAAATATCCTTATCGATCTCTTTAAGGCCGCTCCCCAAGCTCTTAGTTGGGCGAGACAGCATCAGGGAGTCCGAATAGGAATTCCTTTGCCAGTTTGGTTCGAGGTGGTCTTCGGAGCAAGAGATAAGGTTGAGCAAGACAAACTCTGCAAGGACCTAGAAGCTTACAAGCTTATCTATATTGATGCTCAGGGCCAGGAGCAAGCCCAAGACTGGTTCCAAGCATATAAACTTAGCCATGGCGTTGACGCCTTTGATTGTCTTATTGCTGCTACCGCAGTTAGAGTTGGAAAACCACTCTGCACGTTGAACGACAAGCACTTCTCCATCATCCCAAACTTACAAATTCATCGGCCCTATTAAGGCAGTTCGCCAGCTCCCTCGCTTCACTTGATTAACACCACTCTCGAAACTCATCCAGCGGCCCGGTTGGGTGGACTGAACGCGAACCGGATTGCGTCAGGCCTGCCTACCGCTCCGCTCCGCAGGGCGGGGCAGGCAGGCGCGGCCCTGAACGACTTGCTCGATCTCATGCAGGATCGCCGCCTCACCCGGGTTCTCTCTCACCAGTTGCCGGAGGCGCTTTTCGGTGAAGTGGGCCCGGAGGCGCCTGCCTGCCGCGCCGCCGTCTGACCGAGTGAGCGCGGCGCAGGCAGGGGGAGGCCCGCATGGGTCCGCAGGGCGGCTAGCGCGGGTTCCGGCAGTTTGAGGATCTGGAGGACCTGGGCGACCCGGGAATGGTCTGCTCGGATAGCCCAAGCCAAGGCGCGCCTGCCTGCTGCCGCGCAGCGGCAGGCAGGGATGCTCCGGAACCCCTGGTGCGACATCATCAGGCGATAGCGCCAGGCCCGCTTCCAGGGCGGCTCTTCGTGCATCCGGGTCAGGTAGGCCTGCCAGTCTCGGGCAGACACGGGCCGCTCGCAGGATCGACTTCCTAAAGTTCCTGTTCGCGAAGGAATTCCGGGGACACGTACTCATCCGAATCACCCATGCCCACCTATGACTTCCAGTGCGAGTCGTGCGGGAAGCTGTTTGAAGCCCGCGTGAGCTTCGGGGACGCGGAGCAGGGCAAGCTCCCTGCCTGCCCGGCGTGTCGCAGCATGAAGCCACGCCGGCTGCTCAGCTCGACGATCAACATCCTGACAGGGAAGCCGGACGCGGCGATCACCAGCATGCCGGGTAATGGCGCGGGCGGTTGTTGCGGCGGCTCCTGCGGGTGCCATTGATGTCCTCCACCCCGGAGTCCAGCCAGAAGATCCTCACCCTCGCAGAAGCCAACGCCGCTCTGCCGAACGTTGGTCAACTCGTCGAGCGGCTTCAGGGGCTGCAGCGCGCGATTGTCGATGGCGAAGAGCAGCGCGAGGAGTTGACAGAGCAGCTCGCCGCAGGCAACGGCCATTCCCGGACCGCGTTGCAGGATCAGCACGTGGCGGAAGCCGAGGCGACATTCAACGCACTCAGCGCCTGCGGGGCCATGCTCAAGGACCTGGAGAGCGGCCTCGTGGATTTCTATGGCGAGCGTGCCGGCGAAGTCATCTTGCTCTGCTGGCGGCTGGGGGAAGAGAAGCGGATCCAGTGCTGGCATACGCTCGAAGGCGGCTTTGCCGGCCGCCAGCCAGTGGACGATCTCATCAAGTGAAACGGGGAAGGGAAGAAAGGTACCAGGCGCCGGGGGACAGGCGTTTGGCATGTCAATAGTCCCGCCTCGCTGATCTGGGCTGGCACAGTTGGGACACCGCCCTAGTGCTTCGACTAGATTGAAATGATCGGTCGATCATTTCAATCCGCTCAGCACTAGTGGTGAGCAACCCATCAAAACAAAGTTGTCGAACCACTAGTTGTTTACGCGCGAACTACAAATACAGGAGAAGAGCAAGGACCGCAAAAAACCGTAGCACGGAAACCACCGACCGCGAGTTCGTCATCACGCGCGTGTTCGATGCGCCGCGCGAGCTCGTCTGGAAGGCGTGGACTGAGCCGAAGCGCATGGCGCAGTGGTGGGGGCCGCGCACCTTCACGAACCCGGTCTGCGAGATGCAAGTGCGACCGGGCGGCGCCTATCGCATCGTCATGCGCTCCGCCGAGGGCGTCGAGTATCCGCTCAAGGGCGTCTATCGCGAGATCATGGAGCCCGAGCGGCTCGTCATGACCATGGACTGTAGCGAACACCCGGCCGAGTGGCATGATCTCGTGAAGCCAAACCGTCAGCAGGAAGAGGGCAATCCTGCCGGGGACATGCTCTCGACGGTGACCTTCGAAGAAATCGACGGCAAGACGAAGCTCACGATTCGGATTCGTTTCAACTCGGCCGCGATTCGCGATGCCATGCTGAAGATGGGGATGACTGAGGGTTGGTCGCAAAGCCTGGACCGTCTCGCCGAAGAGCTGGCGGCCCGAACAGGAGGTCGTCGATGAACATGGACCGGGCCAAACGGGTCGCGTACGTCTTGCTTCGCGTCGTGGCGGGGCTGTTGTTCTTCCAGGCCGGCGGCATGAAGCTGTTCGCTTGGTTTGGGGGCATACCCCCCGAAATGGGCGGTCAGCCGCCCTTAATGTCCCAGATTGGCATTGGCGGGGCGCTCGAGTTCTTTGGCGGCCTGGCGATCATGCTCGGTCTCCTGACCCGGCCCGTCGCGTTCATCCTATCCGGCGAGATGGCGGTCGCGTATTGGCAGTTTCACGCCCCGAACGGCGCGTGGCCAATTCAGAACCATGGCGAGCCCGCTGTCTTGTTCTGTTTCATCTTCCTGTACATGGCAGCACGGGGCGGCGGCGACTGGAGCCTCGATGCGTTGCTCCGACGCAAACGCGGGGCGGCGCCCCCGGTAGACCACGAAGTACGGGTCGAGTAGAATCATCTGGGGCGGGGGCTCTGGTGGCGCTCGCGTCTGGTGTTGGACTCCGTATCATATCCAGCTGCGCACCCAGCGCAGTGGGGGCAACACGCCGCGCCATTTTGGTGTGGCGTGTGGCTTTCTGACCTGCCTGCCGCGCTGTGCGACAGCACGGCGCAGGCAAGGCTCTTCTGACCGCGTTCCCGTTGGGTCCAGCCCCGAGATCCTCGACGACTTCGCGCAGCAGGCATCCCTGGTCGGCCCGGAACGCGTTGCAGAACTCGCTCCTGGAACTGTATGGCCTCTCAACGCTGGTCGACGAGCATCTATTCGGCGACATCAATGCCTTCCGCTCGCAATATGCCAGCGCCGGTAGCCATCTGGACAACCTGCGTCAACGCCTTGCGGGCTTCTGCAAGTGTCTATCCCTGACATCGCCTAACAGCATGTGTTGTGTGTTAAAATAAGACGTTAAGTCGTCAGTGAGGCCTGTGCTTCGCCCGGTGGACCTGGCCACCACCTGACTGTTCCTTCCTTGCTAATTAACTGCCAGGCTCCGCGAGGAGGCGGTTGTTCTCATCGTCATGGACACCTCGGTCATCCCTGGTTCTGCGCCTGCGCGATCACGAGCGGCGTCATCCGTTCGCAAGTACCTCCCGATCCTTATCTCAGGAGGTCTTGGCGTGGCGCTGTCGGCAACGCTCTTTTTCGCCGTTGGTGGATGGGAGCGGACCCACCTAACAGCCATGTGCGACCAGCAGGCTGAAATCCGCGCCGCCGCCATTCACCAACGCATCGTCACATCGCTGGAAGCCCTCAGCGGAGTCGGCGCGCTCTACGCCGTCAGTCCGCAGGTTGACCGGCAGGCATTTCGCATCTTGGCGAGCCGGATCCTGGCCCAGCATCCGGAGATGCACGCCATCGAGTGGGCGCCCCGCATTGCAGGTTCCTCGAGGGTGGAGTGGGAACGTGGCGTGAACGAAGACGGCAATACGGTCGAGATCTTTGAGTTCGATGCTAACGGCCGGAGAGTGAAAGCCGAAACGCGGCCGGACTATTTTCCGGTCTCCTATGCCGAGCCAATGGCTGGCAATGAATCGGTCATGGGGTTGGATGTGTCGTCTGAGGCCACACGGTGGGCGGCGATGGAACGTGCGCGGGATGCCGGTGAGCTGGTCACGACGAGCCGTCTCCGGCTGCTGCAAGGGCCTGCCGACCAGTTCGGCGTTCAGGTATTTGTTCCGATTTATCGTGGCGGTACCGCCCACGACACCCTCCCGGCGCGCCGTGACAATCTGCAGGGGTTTGTCGTGGCGGTCTTCAGGGTGCGCGATCTGGTGGAACTCTCGCTCGTCGGGCTGAAGCCGGCCCTGATGGATGTGCGGCTCGCTGATGAGTCAGCCGCTCCGGATGAGCGCTTGCTCTATCAGCGTCAGTCGCGTCCGGGTCCTCAGCGCGAGCCGTCAGGCCGCGAACCGCTCACCCGTACCCCCTTCACGTGGACGACCACATTCGATGTCGGCGGTCGACTCTGGTCGTTTCACGCCTCTCCCACACGCGCGTTCTTTACGATGCATCGCACCTGGCTACCCTGGGGCGTGTTGAGCGTCGGCCTGCTCCTGACCGGGTTGTTGGTCAACATCTTGTTCAATGCCCTGCGCCGGAGCGCGCAGGTGGAGCGCCAGGTGGTGCGACGCACCGAAGAACTCACCGCGGAAGTCGCCGAACGTCAGCGCGCCGAGGCGGCGCTGACCACGTCCGAGGTTCGGTATCGTCGGCTCTTTGAAACCGCCAAAGATGGGATCTTGATTCTTGATGGAGATACCGGGTGCATCACCGACGTCAACCCCTTCCTCGTGGAGATGTTGGGCTATACGCCCAAGGAGATCGTCGGCAAGCGCCTCTGGGAGATTGGGCCGTTCAAGGACATCGCGCGATCCAAGGTGGCGTTTGACCAGTTGCAGGCGAAAGAGTACGTCCGGTACGAAGATCTTCCCCTGCAGACAACAGATGGACGGCTGATGGACGTTGAGTTCGTCAGCAATGGCTATCGTGTCGATGGCAAGCGCGTGATCCAATGCAACATTCGCGACATCACCGCGCGCAAGCGGGCAGAGGAGGCGCTGCAGCTTGCGCACGCCGAGCTGGAGCGGCGAGTGCAGGAGCGCACCGGAGAACTCTCCAGTGTGAACGCGCATCTGCAGGCCTCCTACGAGCAGGTCCGGCGTCTGGCCCTGCGCTTGCAGTCCATTCGGGAGGATGAGCGTTCGGGGATCGCGAGAGAGCTGCATGATGAGCTCGGTCAGGCGCTCACCGCGCTGAAAATGGACCTCGTGTGGGCCTCGGGCAAGCTCCCGGCTGAGCAAGGGCTGGTGCCGGAACGAATCACCGCGATGGTGGCGCTGGTGGATCGCATGGTGGAAACGGTGCAGCAGGTCTCCTCCACGCTGCGTCCAGGGATCCTCGATGATTTCGGCCTGCTGGAGGCGATGCGGTGGCAAGGCAGAGAGTTTCAAGAGCGAACGGGCATCACCTGCCGGATCGACATTGAGCTGGAGCAGCTTGAGTTGGATCCCGATCACGTGACCTCGCTGTTTCGAATTTTCCAGGAAGCGTTGACGAATGTGGCGCGCCATGCACACGCCACGGAGGTGGCCGTTAGGCTCACAACCTCCGGCGATCAGTTGATCCTGGAGATCGCCGACAATGGGAAGGGCATTGCCACAGCACGGATCCACGAGGCCACCTCGCTGGGGTTGACAGGGATGCGGGAGCGCGCCCTGCTCTTGAACGGCCGGGTGACCGTGACGGGCGCCCCGGACCATGGGACGACGGTACGGGTCGAGATGCCCTATCCCGTCTCGCCGACAGAGGCGGCGGCATGATCCTTCGACGCGGCCGCCACAGCGGCCTTGCTCAGGATCGATGGTGAGCGAGCGTCAGCGAGTCGAATCATGATCAAAGTCGTCATTGCCGATGACCATGACGTGATCCGGGAGGGGGTCAAGCGGATCCTAGCCGATACGACGGACATCCGCGTGGTGGCCGAGGCCTGCGATGGCCAGGAGCTGCTGGCGAACGTGCGGGCCAAACCCTGCGATGTAGTCATCCTCGATCTGGCCATGTCGGGACGTGGCGGATTGGAGACGCTGAAGGCGCTGAAAACCGAACACCCCAAACTTCCTGTGCTGGTCCTGACAATGCATGCCGAGAGCCAGTACGCGGTCCGCGTCTTAAAGGCGGGTGCCTCCGGCTATCTCCACAAGGCCCACGTCTCCGCGCAGTTGACGGAAGCGATCCGAAAAGTGGTCGGCGGAGGCAAATACCTCACCCCTGCGACGGCCGATGCCTTAGCGGTCGATCTTGGCGTTGACTCGGAGCAACCCCCTCACAAGAGACTGTCGGATAGAGAGTTCCAGGTGTTGTGCCTGATCGCCTCCGGGAAGACCGTGTCAGAGATCGCCAAGGAGCTGTCCCTCAGCGTCCAGACCATCAGCACCTACCGGGCCCACATCCTCGAGAAGATGGGCCTGGAGAACAACGCGCAACTGACGCATTACGCCCTCCAGCATCAGTTGGTCGAGTAAGCCAGTCGCCCTTCTTCCCTCGCACGTATCGTCTCTGTAGTCTCCCCGTTCCTCGCACGGCCCCGTCGTACAAACTGTGATCGGCGCGTCAGCTTGCCGACGACCCCATCGCCGTCCCCACCACGAGGCTCAATCAAGAGTTCGGCTGATTGTCGCACTGCCCGCAACTCAGTAGAGTGTCCGCGTATGGTCGTGTGGGCGAGACCGTGGAGAGGAGACGCTCGACTGATACGGACACGATCTGAAGCGCGGTTAAAGGCGCTATGGAAATGGACTGTGAGAGTGGTGCACGCACCGTGAGTGCGCGAGCGCTCATCAGTGCAAACAAGGAGACGATGATGCAACACAACGCAGAATGCTGGGTGTGGTTTCTTGTGATGGGCGCGATCGTTGGGTGGTTGGCAGGAGTCATCACGAGGGGCCGTGGGTTTGGGATTGCCGGTGACATCGTAATCGGAGTGGTGGGGGCCGCGTTGGGTGGGTGGGTAGCCAGCGCCATTGGGCTGTATGCCTCGAGCTCAATCGGCGCCTTCCTCGTCGCACTCACCGGTGCGGTGCTCTTGGTGGGCCTCACGCGCTTCGTCAAGCAAGTGGCCTCATCGGCGTGAGTGTGGGCTAAGAAACTGGAGCGGGTAGTTCTGCTGGTGGAGAACGGTTCACAGGAACTGCCCGCTCACGTTTCTCAGAACGGAGAGCCGTTGTGATGATCTGTGGGAAATGATGCACGTCCTGTGCGCACACGAGTGCCACGGGGTAAACAAGGAGCACATCGATGTTGGGACATAAATCGCTTGTGGCGGGAGTGCTGGGCGTCTGGTTGTGTAGCGGGGTCGTCCCAGGTGCTGTCTCAGCGGCAGAACCGGCTGCGCCCATGCACCAGGCGACGGGAGAAATCGTGTGGCTGGATATCCAGCTCGGCAAGCTGCAACTGTACGCGGATCACTCCCGAGGCACGCGAGCCACAGCAGAGTACAGAATTACTCAGCAGGACACCCGTGTGACTGACCGGTCGGATAAGCAGTTTCTCGCCATCACGGACTTACGAGCCGGGCAACAGATCACGATTGAATCCAGAGCTAGTGGAGAGGAACGCATCGCGACCAAGATCACCGTTGAACCCACGGCAGCACCCCTGTTTCAACAAGCCGAGGGCAGGATCGAGTCGATTGACGTCAACCCAGGCACGTTCACCCTCAAGGAGACCGCGAGCCCCGGCGCCGTGGGCATGGTGTCCGTGTTCGTCTTTGATCCCAAGGACATCGTCGTCATGGAAAGTCCGAGTCTGCAGCCGGTCCGATTGGAAGTGAAGCCTGGTGATTTCGTAAAGG
>Ga0209515_10007150_pt1 | contig 13549 bp, 10 predicted proteins | sample Subgroupgradi54m_FD_187454 | JGI IMG/M metagenome (GOLD analysis project Ga0209515, IMG submission 187454) | Subsurface groundwater microbial communities from S. Glens Falls, New York, USA - GMW60B uncontaminated upgradient, 5.4 m (SPAdes)... ...
CGGCTGCCGAATTCCTGCGCCATCGCGTCGATCGCGGCGATGGCGACACGCGCCGCCGTGCCGCGCCACCCCGCGTGTACCGCGGCAGCTGCGCCTGTCGTGCTATCGCCAATCAGCAGCGGAACGCAGTCGGCCGCGCGCACGACAAGCGCGACGTCCGGCGCTTCCGAGATCACGGCGTCGGCCTGAGGCCGGTCTTCCTGCATTCGCTGAAGCACCCCTCGCTCAACGTTCCTGCGAACCGTCACGACCTGCCGGCCGTGGACCTGGTTGAGACTGACCACGTGATCTGGCGCGACACCGATTGCCGACGCGAGCGCCTGCCACGCCGCGGGTGAAGGTAACTGCAGTTGTCGCGTTGTAAACAGGTGTTGCACGACGGGCTCGAGCGGCCGGCATCGCAGCGCCGCTCCCCACGTTTCGTTTGTCCAGTAGAAGCTGGCGGGAACCGCCGGAAGGGTCTTATTCATTGGCTGGCCGCAGTCGGATCTATTCATTGGCGGGCGCGCAGTCCGATCTGTAGGATCCGGTGACGGATGGAGATTATAGGTGTCGGGCTCGATGCGACCGAAATCGAGCGCGTCGCGGACATGATCGAGCGCTACGGCGATCGATTCCTGCGGCGTGTCTTCACCGACGGTGAAATCTCCTACTGCCAGGGGAAGCGCGACTTCGCTTCGTCGTACGCCGCGCGCTTCGCCGCGAAAGAAGCCGCGATGAAGGCGCTCGGCACCGGCCACTCGCGTGGGGTGTTCTGGACCGGCATCGAGGTCGTGCGGCGCCACGGCCCTCCGCAGCTCCGTTTTCACGGCGGCGCGGAGGCGCGCTTCAAGGCCATGGGCGGCACGAGCTCGCTGGTGACGCTCACGCACTCGCGCGAGCTCGCAATCGCGCACGTCATGTTGCTAAAGGATTAATAGGTGTAGAACCCGCGCTTGGTTTTGCGGCCGTGGTAGCCCGCCAGGACCATCCGCTTGAGCAGCGGCGGCGGCGCGAATCGCGGCTCGCGGAACTCCTCGAACATGATGTTCGCGATGTAGTAGGTCGTGTCGAGGCCGACGAAGTCGAGCAGCGTGAACGGCCCCATCGGGTGCCCGCATCCGAGCTTCATCCCCTTGTCGATGTCCTCGATCGTGCCAAGGCCGCGCTCGTACTCGCGAATCGCATCGAGTAGATAGGGCACGAGCAGCCGGTTGATGATGAAGCCCGGCCGATCGGGCGCGGCGATCGGCTCCTTGCCGAGCGAGGTCGCAAAAGACGTCAACGCCTGATTCGTCTCGTCGCTCGTCGTCAGCGCGCGAATCACCTCGACGAGCTTCATCAGCGGCACAGGGTTGAAGAAATGGAGGCCGCCAAATCGATCCGGGCGCGTGGTCGCCGCGGCCAGCTCCGTGATGCAGAGAGATGACGTGTTGGACGCGATGATCGTGTCGGGCCGCACGACGGCTTCCACCGCCTGGTACATGGCGCGCTTCTCGTCGAGGTTCTCGACGATCGCTTCGATGACGATGTCGCACTGCTTCAAGTCCGCCGTGTTCGTCGTGCCCGTCAGGTTGGCGAGCGTCTTGGTCTGAGCGTCTTCGGTGACCTTCCCCTTCGCAACGCCGTCGGCGAGAAACTTCTTGATGCGGCCGAGTCCCGCCTGCAGGGCGTTGTCGTTCACCTCGCGGACGATCGTCCTGTAGCCGGCGCCCGCGGCGACCTGCGCGATGCCGGAACCCATCAGGCCGCAGCCAAGCACTCCAACCGTGCGGATTTCCATCTACAGAGCATCCACGAGCGCGGCGATTCCCTGTCCGCCGCCGATGCACGCCGCCGCAATTCCACGCTTCGCGCCGCGGCGGCGCATTTCGAGCGTGAGCGTGAGAAGGATGCGTGCGCCGGTCGCGCCGAGCGGATGCCCGAGCGCAATGGCGCCGCCATTGACGTTGACCTTCTCGCGATCGAGGCCGAGCTCTTTTTCGACCGCGAGGTACTGCGCGGCGAATGCTTCGTTGATCTCGAACAGATCGATGTCGTCGAGTGTGAGCTTGTGTTTGGCGAGCAGCTTCCTGATCGCCGGCGCCGGGCCCATCCCCATGATGCTGGGATCGACTCCGACCGTCGCCCAGCCGGCGAGCCGCGCGAGCGGTGAAACGCCGCGCGCCTTCGCACCCGACTCGGAGGCGAGAATCACAGCGGCACCGCCATCGACGATGCCGCTCGCGTTTCCGGCGGTGACGCTCCCCTCCTTAGAAAAAGCCGTCGGCAGCTTCGCCAGCGCCTCTATCGTCGTATCGGGCCGCATGTGGTCATCGCGGTCGACCACGGTTGTGCCGCGCCGTGTCTTGATCTCGACCGGCACGACTTCTTCCGCGAAGCGCCCCTGCTTCCACGCAGCGTCCGCCGCCTTCTGGCTGCGGATGGCGTATCGATCCTGCTCCTCGCGCGAAATCTTGTAGTTGGTCGCGCATTTCTCGGCGGTCTCGGCCATGAAGAGACCGCACATGGTGTCGCGCAGGCCCTCGTAGAGCGAATCCTCGAGCGCGCCTTGTCCCAGCTTCAAGCCCGCGCGAAGACCGCGAATGATGTGAGGCGCCTGGCTCATGTTCTCGATGCCGCCGGTCAGCACGACATCCGCCTCGCCCGCAAGGATGTAATGAGCGCCGGTGATGGCAGCCTGGATCCCGGAGCCGCAGAGCCGATTGACGGTCAGTGCCGGTACCTCGATCGGCACGCACGCTTTCAGCGCGACGTGCCGCGCGCCGTAGATAGCGTCCGAGCTGGTCTGCAGCACGTTGCCGAAGACGACGTGGTCGATCCATTCAGGCTTGACGCCGGTCTTCTGAAACGCGCCGCGCGAGGCGATGGCGCCAAGCTCGATCGCGGAGACATCCTTCAGCGCGCCCACGTACTCCGTCATAGGCGTGCGCGCGCCGCCGAGAATCAACACGTCGGTCATGGTTTCAATTGCTCCCTCAGCATGCGCCGCAGAATCTTCCCGGAAGGCGTGCGCGGAATCGCGTCGACGAGGTGCCACTTCCGGATCATCTTGTAGCCGGCCAGGCGCGTCGAAAAATACTGCGTCAGCGCCGCTTCACCGAGCGTACATCCCTTTCGCGCGACGACGAAAGCGTTCGGGACCTCACCGGCATCCGCGTCGGGCACGCCGACCACGCCGCAATCGACGATGTCAGGATGTTCGAGGAGCGCAGCCTCGAGCTCGGCCGGCGCGATGCTGAACGCGCGGCACTTGATCATCTCCTTCTTGCGGTCGACGAGGAACGTGTAGCCGTCGGCGTCGATCGATCCGATGTCGCCGGTGTGCAGCCAGCCATTGCGCAGCGCTCGCGCGGTCTCGTCCGGCGCATTCCAATAGCCCTGCATCACCTGAGGGCCGCGGATGAGGATCTCGCCGGTCTCACCCGACCCGAGGACTCTGTCGCCGGTTTCGAGATCGACGACCCGCTGTTCGGTGTCGGCCATGATGACGCCGACGCTTTCGAGCTTGATGCGCTCGGGTTCGAGCGGTGAGTGATGTGAGGCGGGGCCGGTCTCGGTAAGCCCGTACGCCTGAATGACCCTGATGCCGAGACGCTGCTCGACGCGCCGTGCCACCTCGGGCGCCAGCGGCGCCGCCGCGGAGAGTGCGTACTTCACCGCGCGGAACTGCGATGGATCGAGGCCCGGCGCATTGGCGAGCGCGAGCAGGACGGGCGGCACGAGATGAAGAACGGTGACGCCGTACTTCTGAATCACGGCGGTCAGCGTCGCGAGATCGAACCGCTCCATCAGGATCTGATGCGCTCCTGATCCGAGCGCCGCATTCATCAGCATCACACCGTAGATGTGTGAGAGCGGCAGAAAGATCGGATAGGCATCGGCCGGACCGATGTCACTCGCATGGAGGTACTGCGCCTGGTTGCAGACGAGCGTGCGATGCGTGAGCATCACGCCCTTCGGCAGGCCGGTGGTGCCGCTGGAGTAGGGGAGCGCGGCCAGCTGGCTCTCGTGCACCCTGACATCCGGCGCGTCCAACGATCCGGAATCGACCACCTCGTCGTACGCGATCGCGATGCCGCTGCTGTCGTCCGCACGACCGCCAACGACGACGACGCGCGCGAGGTTCGGAAGCTGCGGACGGCACGCGTCGACAACCGGCCACAGGCTCGCGTGCGTGACCATGACCGTCGCGCCCGAGTCGTTCACCTGATACGTGATCTCGCGTTCCCGGTATGACGGGTTCATCGGACACGAGATCGCGCCAAGCGTGCTGGCGGCGTAGAACCCGAGCTCGTACTGCGGGCAGTTGGGGAGGTACAGCGCCATCCGATCACCCGACGAGAGGCCGAGCGCCGCGAGGCCGTTCGCCAGGCGATTCGAGTCGCGATCGAACGCCGCGAAGCTGATCGTTTCGTCCTTGAAGGTGATCGCCGGACGATCCGGATAGCGGGCCGCCGTCGCGCGCATCACGTCGTGCAGCGGACCGCCGGGATAGTTCAGCCGCGTCATGGGCTGCACCTTATATCACCTCGCCTCTGCGGCAGGCCATGCGAGAATGCGCCGCATGACCAAGCCCTCGGCGCGGCTCGGGGCAAGCGGGATGACTCGCGGCGCCTGGCGGATGATTCTCCTCGCGAGTCTCGGCGGCACGCTCGAGTACTACGACTTCGTGATCTTCGGCATCTTCGCGGCGCAGATCGGCCGCGCGGTCTTCCCCAGCCAGGACCCGCTCGTCTCGCTGATGGTGACCTTCACGACGTTCGCGATCGGGTATCTCGCTCGTCCGATCGGGGGCCTCGTGCTCGGCCGCCTCGGCGACAAGTTCGGACGGCGCGGCGTGTTCCTCGCGTCGATCTTCGTCACGTCCGCCGCGACGCTCGGCATCGGCATCGTGCCGACCTACGCCGCATGGGGCCTGACCGCCAGTCTCATCGTCGTCTTCCTTCGCCTGGCGCAGGGGTTCTGCCTTGGCGGCGAGCTGCCCGGTGCGATCACGTACGTGGTCGAATCCGCTCCGCCGATGGCGCCGTTTGTCTGCAGCGTCGTCTTTGCGTGCGTGACGATGGGCGTCGCGCTGGGGACGACGATCGCGCTGATTGTCGGCAAAGTGCTCACGCCTGCTGATGCGGCGCTCTACGGCTGGCGGATTGCGTTCATCGTCGGCGGGCTGTTCGGCCTCGCCAGCTTCTGGCTGCGGCGGTCGTTCGAGGAATCGCCGGAGTTCGCGGAGCTGAAGCGGCTCGCCGCCGCGTCCAAGGAGCCGATCGGCGAGCTCGTCCGCACGCATCCCGGCCAGATCGTCGTGGGCATCGCGGCGCAGGCGGTCACCGCGTCGTTTGCGGGGCTGTTCTTCGCCTACATGCCGGCGTATCTCACCGCGGTTGCCAAGTACGACGCGTCGACTGCGGTCTTCGCCCAGACGTACGGCGTGGTGCTCCATGCGGCGCTCATCCTCGGCGTCGGCTGGCTCGCGGACCACTATCCGCCGTACCTGCTCAACCGGTTTGGCGCGATCCTGCTCGCGTCAGGCGCGTACCCGTTCTATGCCGCGCTCAGCGCGCACAGCGTGAACATCGTTGTGCTGATGACTGCCGCTGCGTTGGCGGGCGCGTTCGTGAACGGCACGTTCGCCTTCGTGACCGCGGATCTCTTTCCGACGCGCATCCGCTTCAGCGGCGTGGCCGTCGTGCAGAACATCAGCCAGACCGCGTTCGGCGGCACCGCGCCGCTCGTCGCCACGGCGCTCGTGAGAGACCTGCAGTCGCCGGTCGCGCCGGCGCTCGTCGTGATCGCGTGCGGTGTGATGACCTTCCTGGGGAGCTTCTACGCGGCCCGGTCGGCGGGGCAGGTGAGGGTCAGAAGCGAAGCAGCCGCGTTGCCTTGATGGTCGACGTTACCGGGCCGCCGCTTCGTCCATCGCCTCGTTGGCGAGACGGTCGGCTTCGGTGTTGAGCTCCCGGCGAACGTGTTCGAAGGTGACGTCGCCGATCTGGCGCGCCAGCGCGCGCGCCTGTTCGTGGAGCGGCTTGAGGCCGGGACTCTTCACGCGGTACTCGCCGCGCATCTGCTTCACGAGCAGATCCGAATCGGCGCGGACGTGCAGCTTCGAGATCCCATTGGCGGCCGCCCATCTCAACGCGGCGATCAAGCCGCTGTACTCCGCGACGTTGTTCGTGGCCAACCCGATTGCTTCCTTGAGGTCGACGACCGTGCCGTCCTCCTGCTCGATGCGAACGCCGTAGCCCGCAGGGCCCGGATTGCCTCGCGACCCGCCGTCGACGTTTGCACGCGCAGATCCGCCACGCGGCGTCGGAAACAGGCTCGGCTGGTTCACGCCCGAATCGAAACTCCTTGGTAGTTGGGCGTTGGTAGTTGGGCGTTTCTCACGCGTGGGTGACGGCCGGCTCGACCGGCGGAGGCGGCGGGATGTAGTAGAGGATGCGGTTGCAGCTGAAGCACTGGATGATCTGATCGTTGCGCCGGATTTCCTGGAACACCTGCGGCCGCAGGCGCACGTGGCACGCCGAGCAGAGGCCATCGCGGGTGGCTGTCGCGATCGCGATCCCTTTGCGCGCGCGCGCAACCTGCTCGAAGAGCGCGACCAGCTGGGACGGGAGCGATGTGATCCGGGCCGCGCGCTTCTCGGTGGCTTCCTTCAGCGTCGCTTCGGCCGTCGTGAGCTCCTCGCCGAGCGTCTTCTTTTCGGCGTCGACGGCCTTCTGCTGCGCCGCCAGCGCCTGCTCGGCCTTCTTGACGTCGGCGGTCAAGGTGTCAGCCTCCACCATCCGCTCGAGCACGCGCTCCTCGACGACGCCGAGCTCTTTCTGCGCGGTCTCGATCTCGTGCTGCATGGCCTGGTATTCGCGGTTGGTTTTCACGGCGGAGAGTTGATCCTTGAACTTCGAGAGGCGGGACTGGTAGGTGGCGGCTTCCTTTTCCTGTTCGCGGCGGGCTTCCTGGCTGGCCTTCAACCGCTGCTTGGCCTCGTCCACAGCCGCGTTGGCGTGGGCGAGGCGCGCGTCAGCGTCGGCGACGCGCTGCGGGTGGGCGGCGATTCGCCGCCGCGACTCCTCGATCGCGCTCTCCAGGGTCTGGAGCTCAATGAGATGTTCGAGATCAGGAGACATTCATTTGGTGTGGGCCTGCCAGGATTCGAACCTGGGACCAACCGATTATGAGCCGGCCGCTCTAACCGCTGAGCTACAGGCCCGTACTTACGTACGGCCTTCCAGAAACGCCTTGAGCTTACGCGACCTTGACGGATGGCGCAGCTTGCGGAGCGCCTTGGCTTCGATTTGGCGGATGCGCTCGCGCGTGACCGCGAAGTTCTGTCCGACCTCCTCGAGCGTGTGCTCGCTGCCGTCGCCGACGCCGAACCGCATCTTGATCACCTTCTCCTCGCGCGGCGTCAGCGTCTTGAGCACCGACTCGGTCTGCTCCTTGAGGTTCAGGTTGATCACCGCTTCGGCGGGCGACACGATGTTGCGGTCCTCGATGAAGTCGCCAAGGTGCGAATCTTCCTCTTCGCCAATCGGCGTCTCGAGCGAGATGGGCTCCTGCGCGATCTTGAGGACCTTGCGGACCTTCGCCACCGGGATGTCCATCCGCTTGGCGATCTCCTCCGAGGTCGGCTCGCGGCCCAGCTCCTGCACCAGCGCGCGCGAGGTGCGAATCAGCTTGTTGATCGTCTCGATCATGTGGACCGGGATGCGGATGGTCCGCGCCTGGTCGGCAATCGCGCGCGTGATCGCCTGGCGGATCCACCACGTCGCGTAGGTCGAGAACTTGTAGCCGCGGCGGTACTCGAACTTGTCGACCGCCTTCATCAGGCCGATGTTGCCTTCCTGGATCAGATCGAGGAACTGCAGCCCGCGGTTCGTGTACTTCTTCGCGATCGAGACGACGAGGCGGAGGTTGGCTTCGACCAGCTCCTTCTTCGCCTGCTCGGCCTGCGCTTCGCCGCGCTGGATGACTTCGATCGTCCGGCGGAGCCGCTCGGGCGTCTCCTCGAGGTCGTCGATCATCCCCTTGACCTGCGTCTTGATGTCCTTCTGCCTCTTGAGGAGGTTCTTCTTCTCCTCTTCCTTCAGCCTCGGACCCTTGAGCTTGAACTTCGGGTTGATGTGGCGATCGAGCGCCTCGGCCTCGCGCTGGACGCGCACGACCGCGTCGACCGCGTCCTTCACCTCGTCGATGAGTCGCCGCTTCATCGTCTCGGTGAACTCGATGCGGCGGATGGCGCGCGAGACCTCGATGCGGGCGCGCAGCGCCCTGACGCGCGCGCGGCGGTACTTCTTCTTGTCCTTCTTGAGCACGTCCTCGAGCTTCTCCGCCAGCTTCACGTAATTGAGACGCGCCTTCTGGACCTCGCCGATTTGCCCCAGGACCTCGGTCTTGCGATCCTCGATCACTTCGTCGGTGATCTCCTCGTCGCTGAAGATCACGAGCTCGCGGATGGTCCGCTCGCCCGCGCGGAGCTGATCGCCGATGACGAGAATCCGCTTGGCGATGGTCGGCGTGCGGGAGATTGACTTGATGACGGCGAGCTTGCCGCGCTCGATGCGCTTGGCAATGGCCACCTCGCCTTCGCGCGTCAGGAGCGGAACGGTGCCCATCTCGCGCAGATACATACGGACGGGGTCGTTCGTCTTGTCGAGGGCGCCCGGTGTCAGATCGAGCTCGGGACCTTCTTCGGAACCGTCGCGATCGAAGTCCTTCTCGCCGCGGTACGCCTTGTCGGAGTCGACGACCTCGATGCCCGCGCTGCCGAAGGCGTTGAACAGGTCGTCGAGGTCCTCGGACGAGGTGATCTCCGACGGGAGCATCTCGTTGACCTCGTCGTACAGGAGGTAGCCCTTCTCCTTGCCGACCTGAATCAGCTGGCGTACTTCGTCGTAACGTTCCTCGAGCGACAGGGCCATATTCCTCCGTACCTGCCGGGCCAAACGGGGCCCGGCCTCCTAGACCAGGGCTTCGAGCCGCTGTATCACGTCGTACTTACGAACGAGCAGCTCCTGCAGTTTCTCTCCCTCATGCCCGCCGACTTCCTGCAGCCGGTCGATCTCGCGCTGGATCGCGGCGCGCTCGCGCTCCCACCGCAGCCGCTTGATGATCCGGACGCAGTCGTGGGCATCGTGCACGTGCGCTTCGCCCTCGCTGGCGATGGCGGTCACCAGCTGGGCATCCACCATGGTTAGACGCTCGAGAAGGGCTGAAGGTGAGAACCCCTTATCTTCGTTCAGTTTTCGGGCGAGATCCAGTACGGATCGCGAAGAAAGACCGTCAAAATCCGGGCCATCCAGGGTCTCCAGGGCGGGTACCGCGTCGTCCGGCCGGTGAATCAGCAGCCAAATGAGTCCTTTTTCAGCCTTGGTGACCTGCCCGAAGCTCTGCACTTCACGCTTTGTCAATGCGGGCTGCTTTTGCACGACTGCTTTTCGTATTTCCGCGCGCACAACTTCGTCGGTGATCCGCGCCTTGAACGCGAGGCGGTCGGCGAACCGATCGCGCATCGCGGCGTCTGGAATGCGTCCGGCGACCGGCAGCATGTCGGCCAGGAACTTGACGCGCCCTTCGTCGGTGTTCAGGTTGTGATTCGCGGCGGCGCGATCGAGCAGGTACTCCAGGTACGGCGTCGAATGTTCGAGACGCTCGGAGTAGCCTGGCGCTCCATGTTTCCTGACGAACGTATCGGGATCGTCGCCCGACGGGAGGATGGCGACGTTCACCGCGAAGCCTTCTTCGACGAGCATCTCGCACGACTTCACCGCCGCGCCCTGGCCCGCCGTGTCGGGATCGAAGCTCAGGACCACTTTGCCCGTGAACCTCCGAAGCTGCTGCGCCTGCTGCGGCGTCAGCGCCGTGCCGCACGAGGCGACGACCCCCTCGAAGCCCGCCTGGTACACCTGCGCGAAGTCGAAATAGCCCTCGACGAGAATGGCGAACTTGCGCTGGCGGACCGCGTTCTTGCTCAAGTGCAGTCCGTAGAGCGTTCGCCCCTTCGAATAGATCGGCGTCTCGGGCGAGTTGAGGTACTTCGGCTGCTGGTCTGGATCGACGGCGCGGCCGCCGAATGCGATCACCGATCCGGTATCCCTGCAGATGGGAATCATCAGCCGGTTGCGGAACCGGTCGATGACCGAGCCGTCCTCGCGCTGCACGACCAGGCCGGCGCGCAGCAGCACGCCCTGTGAGAAGCCTTCCTTGAGCAGCGCGGCTTTGAGTCCCTCACGAGCGGCAGGCGCGAAGCCGAGGCCAAGCGCCTCGCTCGTCGCGTCGGTCACGCCGCGATCGGAAATCTGGCGGCGGATGCGCGCGCCCGCGTTCGACGCGAGCTGCTGCCGGAACCACGCGGCGGCCGACTCGTGCGCCTTGAGCAGCGTTTCGCGTTCCGCGGAGTTGGCGCGCTGCTCGTCGCTCTCTTCCATTTCGGGCAGCGCGACGCCGAAGCGCTGCGCGAGCAGCTTGACCGCGTCGGCGAAGCCGACCTTCTCGTGCAGCTCCAGGAATTTGAAGACGTCGCCGCCGACGTTGCACCCGAAACAGTGAAAGAAACCTTTGTCGCGGTTGACGTGAAACGACGGCGTCTTCTCGCCGTGAAACGGACAGAGACCCTTGTAGGTGGCGCCCGTCTTCTTCAGCGACACGTAGTCCTGGATCACGACGACGATGTCGGCCTGCTGCTTGAGGTCGTCGATGAATCGCTGGGGGAAGAGCGCCACTTAATCTTTGAGTTCCACTATGGTCGCACCGCCGCCGCCCTGGTTCTGCGGCGCCAGCTGGTAATGCGCAACGAGCGGATGGTTCTTGAGAAAGGCGGCAATCGCGCGGCGAAGCTGGCCGGTGCCGTGCCCGTGAACGATACGGATCGTATGCTGATCCGTCACCGTTGATTCATCGAGAAATTTTTCCAGGCGCGCGATCGCTTCATCGACCGTTTGGCCGATCACATTCAGCTCCGACAGCGATCCTTCGCGCGGCTGGAGATCGACGTTCACGTTGACCTTCGCCGCTGGGGGCGGTCCCCCAATCGCGCGCAGGTCCTCCACTTTCGCGCGCATGCGTTTGCCGCGCACGTCGACTTCCGCGTTGTTCCCGCGCACTTCGATGACGGTTCCCTCAAGCCCAAGCCCAGCGATGGTGACGCGCACGCCCGGCTCGAGTAGGGCGGGTGAGGTGAATGGGGCGGGTGAGGCGGGTAGCGAAGAAGAACCTTCAGCCTCACCCACCCGCCCTACCCGCCCCACGCCCTGCAGGATTTTCTCCACCGCCGCGCGAGCGTTGCCACGCGCGGCGCCAGTTTCACCAGTGTTAACGAGCCTGGGCGCCCTCGTTTTCAGCTCCTCGATCACCTTGTCGATCTCGCGCCGCGCGTCGCGCAGCTGATCGTCGAGCTTCGTGTCGAGGCGACGGCGGAAGGTGTCTTCCCGCTCGCGCACTGACTCCTCGCGGCCGCGCAGCTTCTTCTCGGACTCGGCGATGGCCGCGCGCTGCTGCGACAGCTGGCGGCGCTCCTGTTCGAGCGCGCGGAGGTCCTTGTCGACGCGCGCCAGGTGGTCCGCCAGCTGCTTCTGCTCCTCGGTCAGGTTGTCGCGCGCCGCCGCAATCACGGTCGGCGGCATGCCGAGCCGCTTCGCAATCTCGATCGCCAGGCTCCGCCCTGGTGAGCCGTAAATCAGCCGGTATGTCGGCGCGAACGATTCGGCGTCGAACCCGAACGCCGCGCTCGTCACGCCTTCAGTTGTCGACGCGTACGACTTGAGCGCGTCGTAATGCGTCGTCGCAATCAGGTGCGCGCCGCGAGTGCGAAAGTGGTCGATCACCGCGATGCCGAGCGCGCCGCCTTCGACGGGATCCGTTCCCGCCCCCACTTCATCGAGCAGGACCAGTGCCGGCAGCGCGAGGTTGCGGTCCATCGACACGACGTTGGTGATGTGCGCGGAGAACGTGCTGAGGCTTGCGGAGATGGACTGCTCGTCACCGATGTCGGCAAACAGCGACTGAAATATCGGCAGCCGCGACCCGTGCTCGGCGGGGATGTGGAGACCCGCCTGCGCCATCAACGCGAGCAGCCCCGCCGTCTTCAACGCGACGGTCTTTCCGCCGGTATTTGGTCCGGTGATCACTATGATGCGGGTCGGCGGAATCAGCAGGATGTCGTTGGCAACTGGCGCTGACGGGATTCGGGATTCGGGGTTCGGGATTCGGTGCTCGCGTTCTTCGAATCCCGAGTCCCGAGTCCCGAATCCCGGGATCAGCAGCGGATGCCGCGCGCCGCGCAATTCGAACGTGCCGTCGCTCGAGATCGCGGGTTCGATGCCCCCAACCTTGTGAGAAAACCGCGCGCGTGCCTGGATGACGTCGAGCTCGGTGGCAACCTCGATCGTGCGGCGCAGGTCGTCGGGCCTCCCGCGGAAGTTGTCCGTGAGCGCCAGCAGGATCCGCCGGACTTCTTCGGCCTCCTGCTCTTCGAGCGCGACGACGTCGTTGTTGATGTCGACGGTGCTCAGCGGCTCGAGGAACAGGCTCGCGCCGCTGGCCGATGCGCCGTGCACGATGCCAGGAATCGCGGATCGATGCTCGGAGCGCACCACGAGCACGTAGCGGCCGTTGCGATCCGTGACGACCTGCTCCTGCAGGTACTTCGACGTGTCCTTGCCGCGCAGAAACGATTCGAGCGTCGTGCGCAGCTTCGCGCGCTGGCGGCGGAGCCGCTCACGGATACTCGCCAGCGCAGGGCTCGCGTTGTCCGCCACATCTCCGGACGGATCGATCTTCTTCCGGACGTCCGCGATTTCACCCTTGAACGACGCGATACGCTCGACCAGCTCCCTGAGAATCGGAAACATGGTCGTCGCGTTCCTGACGGCGGCGCGCGAATGCTCGATCGATTCGAGATAGTCGGCGAGGGCGACGAGCTTGATGGCTCCGAGCGATCGCCCTTCGACGCCGAGCGCGTCGATGATCGCCTCGAGATCCGACGGCGCGCGTAGAGGAAAGCCTGGATGGTCCGCGAGGAATCTCGTGCCCTCGGTCGTGGCCTTCTGCGCGGCGATCACGGCAGCGGCGTCGGTCAGTGGATGGAGCCCGGCGAGTTCTTCGCGTCCCGTCGGGGTGACCGCGAGGTCCGCGATGGCCGCGACGATCCGATCGAACTCCAGCGCCCGCAGCGCGTTCGCGTTCATGGAGCTAGAGATGGTTGATCAGGCTCGCCATCGCCGCCGCGCCGAAGCCGTTGTCGATGTTCACGACCGCGACGCCATTCGCGCAGCTGTTCAGCATCCCGAGCAGCGCGGCGATGCCACCGAAGCTCGCGCCGTACCCGACGCTGGTCGGCACCGCAATCACCGGCACGCAGACGAGCCCCGCGACCACGCTCGGCAGCGCGCCTTCCATCCCGGCCACGACGATAATGACGCGCGCGTTGCGGATGCGATCGTGCTCGCTCAACAGCCGGTGGATGCCTGCGACGCCGACATCGTAGAGACGATCGATCGTGTTGCCCATGATCTCGGCCGTGATCGCTGCCTCTTCGGCGACGTGCAGGTCCGACGTGCCTGCGCACGCA
>Ga0209515_10007152_pt1 | contig 13546 bp, 12 predicted proteins | sample Subgroupgradi54m_FD_187454 | JGI IMG/M metagenome (GOLD analysis project Ga0209515, IMG submission 187454) | Subsurface groundwater microbial communities from S. Glens Falls, New York, USA - GMW60B uncontaminated upgradient, 5.4 m (SPAdes)... ...
GCTCGTACATGAACCGGTCCACGACGGTGACGTCGTGGCCCTGTTGCAGCAGCATCGGCACCAGCACCGAACCGAGGTAGCCCGCGCCGCCGGTTACGAGGATGCGCATGCCGCCTCCGTCCGCGCGTCGTGTTCCAGGAACCACTCGTAGGTCCGACGCAGCCCGTCGCGCAGCGGGGTCGTTGGCGTCCAGCCCAAGGCGCGGATCGCCTCCGAGTCCAGCAGCTTCTCCAACGGTCCGTCGGGACGCGTCGTGATCCACTCGATCTGGCCGCTAAAGCCGACGACGTCGCGGACCTGTTCGGCGAGGTCGCGGATCGCGACCGATGCGCCCGAGCCGATGTTGATCGGCTGCGCCGGCGCAGGTTCAAGCGCGAGCTCACACGCGTCAACGAGATCATTCACATAGAGGAACTCCCGACGCGGCCGGCCCGTGCCCCAGAGCGCCACGTGCGCGGCTTGGCCGACCCGCGCCTCATGGAATTTCCGGATCAGTCCGGAGATGACGTGCGCGGTGTCCGGATCAAAGTTGTCCCCGGGCCCGAAGAGCGCGCAGGGGATGACGGTCGTCACGCGCGCGCCGTATTGCCGAGCGTACGCCTCGGCCATCGCCAGCCCCGCGAGCTTCGCGAGGGCGTACGGTTGGCTCGTCGGCTCCATCGGTCCGGTCATCAGCTGCTCAGGACGCATCGGCTGCGGGCCATCTTTCGGATACATGCACGCGCTGCCGAAGTTCAGCACCCGGCCGACGCCAGCCTGCCATGCGCCGTGAATCAGGTTCGCTTCGATCATGAGATTCTCGTAGATGAATTCCGCGGGCTGCTGTGTGTTCGCGTTGATGCCGCCGACGCGCCCCGCCGACATGACGACCACATCCGGCCGCTCACGCCGCAACCAGGCACTCACCGCGCGAGCGTCGGTCAGATCGAGCTCTTGCCGCGTCGCGGTCAGCAGCGTGACGTCCGCGCGCCCGCTCAGCCGGCGCACGAACGCCGATCCGACCAGGCCCGCGTGGCCCGCGACGTAGACGCGCCCAGTCACACTCATTGATGGACAACCGGATCGTCGTTCGTCGTTCGTCGTTCGAAAAGATCTGTCCGTCGACGGACAAAATCACGAACGACGAACGACGACCGAGGCCAAAGGCCGAGGAAGTGCCGCAACGCGATTGGCGTTGCGGCCGAACGACGACGCGTCATCTTAGAATGGCCCCTTGAACCGCTGCTCATACGTGTAGAACGATTCTCCGCTCAGGTCCATCGGCTCGGCGCGCAGCAGGCGCTCCGCGGCGCGGATGATCTGCACCGCCGACGGATAGTAGAGGTTCTCGAGCGGGCGCGTCGTGGGGCACGGCACCGGCGCAAAGCCGAGCCGCTCGACGGGCTCGGCCAGCCGCCCGAAGCACGCCGCGCTGATGCCCGCGGCCACTTCGGCGCCGAATCCGCAGTAGCTCCAGTCGTAGTCGGCCACGAGGCAGCGGCGCGTCTTGCGCACCGACTCGATCAGCGGCTCCGTATCCAGCGGCGCGACGGTGCGCGCGTCGATCACTTCCAGCTCGATGCCGCGGCGCGCCAGCACCTCCGCCGCCTTCACCGCTTCGACCGTCATCCACGACGTCGTGATGACCGTCAGGTCCGTCCCCTGGCGCCGCAGCGCCGGCTCGCCCAGCGGAATCTCCAACTCGTCGTCGACCTCGCCGCTGATGTCGTAGAGCCACCGATGCTCCAGCACGATCACCGGATTGTCATCGCGGATCGCGGCGCGCAACAGGCTGTAGGCGTCTTGCGGCGTCGTTGGCAGCACGACTTTCAGGCCGGGAAAATGCGCGAACACGCCGTGCAGCGATTTGCTGTGCTGCGCCGATTGGCCCCAGCCGCGGCCAATCACCGCGCGGATCACCAACGGCACGCGCAGCTGCCCGCCGCTCATGTAGCGCAGCGTGGAGATCATGTTGGCGATCTGGTTCATCCCCAACAGCAGAAAGTCGACGCGGATGTGGACGTGCACGGGGCGCAAGCCGGAGATCGCCGCGCCCAGCGCCACGCCGGTCATCGCGTCCTCAGACAGCGGCGTGCCGAAGCATCGATTCGCGCCGAAGCGCTCGACCAATCCTTCGGTGCTGCCGTAGATCCGTTTGTGGTCCGGGACGTCCAAGCCGAACACGAACACCGACGGATCTTCGTCCATCGAGCGCTCCAGCGCCAGGCTCAGCGCGCGCCGATACATCATGCTCGACTTCATGAGCCACCACGTAGAGTATCGGGCATGCGTTGGACCAAGGACCACGGACCAAGGACCAAGGACTCGCGGGCTGCGCCCAACGGTCCGTGGTCCGTGGTCCGTGGTCCGTGGTCCAATCCGCTCCGCACTCCGCACTCTGCACTCCGCATGCTCGTCGCTCTCATCAGAGGATTAGGCCCACACGTCCTGCGCGAGCTCGGTGGATGGCGCAAACGGCGCGGCCTGCGCGTGGCGCACCGCCTCGTTGAGCTCCACCTGCAGCGCGTCCCGCACCCCGCGGATCGCCTCGGCGCTCACGCCCAACTCCTCGAGCGTCTTCTCGAAGCGGCGCACGGGGTCCCATCGCTCGAGCTCCTCATCGGTGGGCCGCCGCCGATAGCCCGCGCCGAAATCTTCTTTTGGACCGACGTGCTCGAGAAACCGCAAGTACCGCAGGTGCAGCAGCGCCGGCTTTGGATCTTCGCGCATCGCGGACACCAGCCGCTGCGTCAGCGCGATCACGTCCGTCATGTCGCTGCCTTCGCCGCTGGCGACGTGGCACTCGAAGCCTTGCACCGCCTCAGGAATCGAGCGGAAGCCTTGGCGAAGGCGTGCCGGCGTGTGGATCGCCAGGCCGTTATCCTCGCAGACAAACAGCACGCGCAGCCGCCGCAGGCACGCGAAGTTGAGGCTCTCCCAAAAGACGCCCTCCTCGACCGCGCCGTCGCCGAAGAACACCGCGACCAGATCGTCGAGGCCGCGGTACGCGTTGGCGAATGCCGCGCCGACCGCGACGGGAATCGGCGTCCCGACCACCGCCGAGCACAGCATCAACCCGTGCGCCGGGCTCGACAGATGCATCGAGCCCGCCTTGCCCTTGCCCGGGCCGGTCGCTTTGCCGTAGAGCTCGCCGAAAAATCCGATGAGATCGCCGCTTGCGGCCAAGTAGAGCGCGTGGTTGCGATAGGTGCCGAACGTCTTGTTGCCCGCAGGCAAACAGCTGAGCACGCCAACGGGGATCGCCTCTTGCCCGATGCCCAAATGCACCGGTGTCTTCATCGCGTCCTTCGCGTACTCGGCGCGGATGCGCTCCTCGGCCAGCCGCGCCATGAGCAGCGTCCGATACAACGCCAGCGCGGCCTGCGGCGTCAGGGTCGCAGACGGATTAGCGCAAGCCGGCGCGGAGGCGCTGGGCGGCATAGTCGATGTCGTCATCCGTGAGATATTGGTGCACGCCAAAGTGCAGGCCCGTGCGGCCGATCCGCTCAGCAACGGGAAAGTCGCCGGCGCGGTAGCCGAGAAACGCGAACGCCCGGTGCTGCGTCGGCAGCGATCCGAAGAGCGTCTTGCACTGGATGCCGCTCGCTTCCAGGAATTGATACAGCGGCTCGATCGACGCGGCGGCATCACGCAGCACGATCGGGACCGCGTGCGGGCAGATCACCTCGCCCGGTCCGTCGCGAAACAGGATCAGCCGATCTTCCAGCGGCGCGAGCAGCTCCCAGATCTTCGTCAGGAAACGGCGCCGCACGCTGAACGTCTCGTCAAAGTGCTCCAACCCTTCCAACCCGATCGCCGCTTCGAGGTCATTCATCTTCGAGTTGTAGCCGACGCGATCGAAATGAAAGTGCAGCTGCCCGCCCCGGCGGCCGTGGCTGCGGATCGAGCGGCACAATCCCGCCAGCTCTGGATCGTGCGTCGAGATCATCCCGCCTTCGCCCGCGCAGATCATGTGCGCCGCGTAAAAGCTGAACAAACCCATCGCGCCGAAGGAGCCGACGACCTGGCCGTTGAGGGTCGCGCCATGCGCCTCGCAGGCGTCCTCGATGACGTGCAGCTTGTGGCGCGCGGCGAGCTCAAGGATCGCGGGCATGCGGCACGGCCGGCCCATCGTGTGGACGACTTGGATCGCGCGCGTGCGCGGGGTGATGGCGGCCTCGATCAACGACGGGTCGAGATTCAGCGTCTCAAGCTCCACGTCGACGAACTTCGGCACCAAGCCCGCCGCGAGGATGCAGTTGGCCGTCGCGGTAAACGCCAGCGCAGGCGTGATCACCTCATCACCACGCGAGGCGCCGCGGTCCAACAAGGTCGACATCGCGACCAGGCCCGCATCGGTGCCCGAGCTGGTGGCGACCGCGTGACGATAGCCGAACCTTTCGGCGAACCTCGCCTCAAACGCCTTGACGTTCGGTCCTTCGGAGACCCAGTTGCGGTCCAGCGCGTCCTTGAGCAGCCGCCGCGCGGTCGCGCCGACTTCGATGTGGCCGAAGGTGATGCGATATGACGGTGTCGACGTCGCCGGCGAGGCCGTCAAGGTTTCAGGACTCATGCGCGCGACCTCGCGGCGATCGGTTCCGAATGTTCCAACGCCGAGCGGCCAAGGATCTCGGCGGCTTGCGCGTAACAGTCCGGCGTGCCGATGTCAAGCAGCTGCCCTTGCGATCGCCACACGCCGACACGCCATCCCGCCACCAACCACATCATCTCCGACTCCACACTGTAGGCGCCCACCGGCCAGCTCAATGCCATCGCCCGCTCGATGATGTAGACGCCGCCATTGATCCAGCCCTCGGCCTCATGCCCAACGGTCTCAAATCCCAGCAACGCGTCCTGAGCGCCGAGATGGCAGATCGCTTTCTGCGCCGCGCCGCCGACGACGCGCGCCGCGCGCACGGCCATCAGTGTCATCGCGCGCGACGCCTCGCAGTGCGTCGCCAGCACCGGCGTGATGGGCTCATCGAGCACCGAGTCGCCGTTGAGCGCGACGAACCGCTCGGATCGCACCCGCTCGGCCGCCAATCGCAGTCCGCCGCCCGTGCCCAGCGGCTTGGGTTCGATGACGACCTCCATCCCCGGCGCCGCTTCGCGCCAGGTGCGCGCAAACTCCTCAAATTGCTTCGACAGATACCCCGCGGCGAGGATGAATCGCCGAAACCCCTCGTGCTGCAGCCGCATCAACTGATGCAGCAGAAACGGATGCTCGCCCACCGGCAGCAACGGCTTGGGCACGCGCTCGGTCAGCGGCCCCAGCCGGCTGCCGCGTCCGCCGCACAGCACGACCACATCCACATCCGACGGATCACACCGCGCGGTCACGACGACGCCTCGGCCGCATGCTCGCGAAACCAGGCGATCGTCCGGCGCAGCCCTTCGTCCAGCGGCACCTTCGGCTCCCACTGGTTCAGCAGTTTCTTCGCGCGGGTAAGATCCGGCCGGCGCTGCTTCGGATCATCCGCCGGCAGCGGCTCGAACTGGATCTTGCTCGCGACCCCGTTGAACGCGGCCTGGATCAACTGCGCGATCTCCAGCAGGGTGCGCTCGTCGGTGTTGCCCAGATTGATCGGCCCAGGGTCCTCGATCTCCATGACCCGGCGGATGCCCTCCACCAAGTCATCGACGTAACAGAAACTGCGCGTCTGCTTGCCGGTGCCGTAGACCGTGATCGGCTCGCCGCGCAGCGCTTGGCCGATGAAGGTCGGCACCGCGCGCCCGTCCTCCAACCGCATCCGCGGCCCGTAGGTGTTGAAGATCCGGATGATGCGCGTGCGCACCTGGTGCTCCTGCCGGTAGGCCATCGTCAGCGACTCGGCAAACCGCTTGGCTTCATCGTACACGCCCCGCGGGCCGATCGGGTTCACATAGCCCCAGTAGGTTTCCGGCTGCGGATGCACCTGCGGATCGCCGTACACCTCGGAGGTCGACGCCAACATGAATTTCGCCTTGTGCGCCTTCGCGATGCCCAGCGCGTTGAGCGTCCCGAGCGAGCCGACCTTGAGCGTCTGGATCGGATACTTGAGGTAGTCGCGCGGGCTGGCCGGCGAGGCGAAATGCAGGATGAAGTCGATCGGCTCCGGAATCACCAGCGGTTTGCTGATGTCGTGTTCGATGACGCGGTAGTTGGCCTTGCCGCGCAGGTGCGCGATGTTCTCAGGCTTGCCCGTGATGAAGTTGTCGACGCAGGTGAGGTGGTGGCCTTCAACGATCAGCCGGTCCGACAGGTGTGAGCCGATGAAGCCGGCCCCGCCGGTGATCAGGATATTCATGAGATGGTCCTTGCCTGCAAGATCGTCGGTTGCGGATCACTCGCTGGTGAAGAGACCGACTCCGGAGCGGGCGCTGGATCCACCGCGGCAGCGGGCGGTGCGGGGCGCACGGCGGCTGCCAACTTGGGCAAGACCACCTTGATGGCCCGATGCTTGTTGGGCTCGCGCTTAATGAAGCCCTTGTGCTCAAGCGCGTTGAGGCGGTCGATCACGGACTTGTACGAGGCGATGTGACAGGCGGACTGGATTTCGCGGATGAAGGGGCCGTGGCGGTGCTGACAAATGTAGTGCTGGATGAAGGTTAAGACTTGTTCTTGCTTACCCGTCAGTTTGTTCACAGTAGGAGGCTCGGAAGGCTCGCCGGACCGCGACAAAAATTACCATAAACTCCTTGCGAAAATTAACATACTTGCGTAGCGGGTGTCAACAAACTGTTGGGTATGAAACGACGGTTCGGAAGGGGTCTGACCCCGTCAGCGCATCAATCGTTCTTGAGGGGTCGACCCCTCTTGCCGAGTGTTGACAGGACCCGCAACCGGCGAATCGGCGTCGGTCAAGTGCGCGAGGCGTCGGTGAGGGAGACGGCTGCGCGAGGCGAATTGGGCGCGGCCATGTCGACGATCGCTTTGGCGATGCAGAGCGAGGCGGTGGCGGCAGGCGAAGGCACGTTGCGGACGTACACGGCGTGGTCGCGGGCGACGATGTTGAAGTCATCAAGCAAACCGCCACCCTGATCCACCGCTTGCGCGCGGACGCCGGAGCCGTCCGGCACCAAATCGTCGAACCGAATCTCCGGAACCAGCCGCTGCAGCGCGCGCACGAACGCGGCCTTGGACCACGATCGATGGGCTTCCTCGAGTCCGGTCTTCCAATGCTTCGCGGCCATGCGCCAGAATCCGGAAAAGGCGGCCATACGGGCCAGATCGCGCAGGTCGACGTCCCGCTTGCGATACCCTTCCCGCTTCCACGCCAGCACCGCGTTGGGCCCGGCGTGCAGTCCGCCCGTCACCGTGCGCGTGAAGTGGACGCCGAGAAACGGCATCGCCGGATCAGGCACGGGATAGATCATGCTCGCGACGAGGAACCGCCGCTCCGGCACGACGTCGTAGTATTCGCCGCGGAACGGAATGATCTGCGCGTCCTGGCGCGCTCCGGACATCTGCGCGACGCGGTCTGACTGCAATCCGGCGCAGGCGATCAGGTCGCGCGCGCGCACCTCACCCGTCGTCGTCGCGATCGTCCACTGATCCCCATCGCGCCGGATCGATCGCACACGCGAGCCCAGCTGGACTTGGCCACCTCGATCGTGAATCTGGCGGGCCATCGCCTCGGCCACCTGCGCGTAGTCGACCAACCCCGCGCTCGGCACGTGCAGCGCCGCAAGACCCGTGGCATGCGGCTCCAGCTCGCGCAATCGTTCGGGCCCGATCATCGCCACGCCTTCGACGCCGTTGGCCAGTCCGCGCTCGTAGAGCGTGCGCAGTCGCGGTAACTCCGACTCGCGCGTCGCAACGATCACTTTACCAGGCAGCTCGAAGCGAATGCCCTGCTCGCGACAGAACGCCTTCATCATCGCCGCGCCGGCCACGCACGTCTTGGCCTTGAGCGACCCCGGCTTGTAGTACACGCCCGAGTGAATCACGCCGCTGTTGTGGCCGGTCTGGTGCGCCGCGACTGTCGCTTCCTTCTCGAGGAGGATGAGCCGAGCCTGCGGATGGCGCAGCAGCCACTCTCGCGCCGTCGCCAAGCCGACGATCCCTCCGCCAATCACGGCGACGTCAAACGCGTGTGACGATTCGCGGTGAACGCCCGACGAGAGGTTTGGATCAGTCGCGAGTGGACGAGCCGTCATCACGGCGTCAGCCCTTGGCCAACGCCTTGCCGAGCGCGTCGACCACATAGTCAACGTCGTCGGCGGAGAGTTCGGGATACATCGGCAGAGACAAGACCTCGCGCGCGGCGCGCTGCGATTCGGGATAGCGGCCGCCGGCCACATCGAGATCTCGCACCGCCGGCTGATCGGGGATGATTGAGGGGTAATAGACTTGCGTCGCGACCCCGGCTTCCGACAGGCGCTGCCGGACGAGGTCCCGCTGCGGGACGCGGACCGTATAGAGATGATAGACGTGATGTGCGCCGGGCCGTTCGATTGGCAAGACCAGCCCGCGCGAGGTCAGCGGCTGCAGCAACTTCGTGTAATGGGCGGCATGGATGCGGCGCGCCTCGTTCCATCGGCCCAGCGACCGCAGCTTCACGCGCAGCACCGCGGCTTGCAGCTCATCCAAGCGGCTGTTTCTGCCGAGCAGCACATGCTCGTAGTGGCCTTGGTCGCCGTGATGCCGCAACAGCCGCAGGCGGCGGGCCAGCTCCGCGTCGCTGCTCAGCACCATGCCGCTGTCGCCCGCGCCGCCCAGGTTTTTTGTAGGATAGAAGCTGAGGCATCCGGCATCGCCGAACCCGCCGACCACTCGGCCATCACACTTCGCGCCGATCGCTTGCGCGCAGTCTTCGATGACGCGCAAGCGATGCGCCTTGGCCACGCGCATGATCTGCTCCATCGCGCACGGATGGCCGTAGAGATGCACAGGCAGGATCGCTTTGGTGCTGGGCGTCACGCGGGCTTCGAGCCGGCCGGGATCCAGCAGATAGGTCGCGGGATCGATGTCGACGAAGATGGGTCGCGCGCCGACGATGGCGATCGCCTCGGCGGTGGCGAAGAAGGAAAACGCGGTGGTGAGGACCTCATCGCCAGGCCCGATGCCGCAGGCGCGCAGCGCCAGCTCCAGCGCATCAGTGCCGTTGGCGACCGCGACGGCGTCGGCGGTCCCGCAGAAGGCCGCGACCTCGCGCTCCAGCGCCTGCATCTCGGGCCCGAGGATGAACTGTCCGCGAGCGAAGACTCCGGCGACCGTCTCGTTGAGCTCAGCCGCAAGCGCCTGCTGCTGCGCGGCGAGATCGAGGAACGGCACCTTCCGCATCAAACTGAAACCTGAGCGGATCGTCGTTCGTCGTTCGGGATTCGTCGTTCGTCCCGGGCGCGCCCGGCTACGAACGACGAACGACGAACGACGAACGACGACGCGTCGATTCTTCTCACGCGACGGGATGTTCCTTGAACCACGCGACCGTCCGGCGCAAGCCCTCGGCAAAGCCGATCTTTCCGTCCCACTGCAACAGGGTTCGCGCCTTGGACGAATCGGACAGCGTGCGCTTGACGTCGCCGGGCCGCGGCGGCTTGAACGTCGGCTTCACCGACGTGCCGAGGATCTTGTTGATCTCATCCAGCAGATCCAACACCGTGTGCTCTTCACCGAGCGCGATGTTGAACGCTTCGCCCGACACATTGGGCGCGGTCGAAGCCTTGATCGTGCCCTCGACGACGTTGTCCACGTAGGTGAAGTCGCGCGACTGCTTGCCGTTGCCGTAGATCGGCGGCGACTCCTTGCGCAGCACGCACGTGATGAACTTCGGGATCACGACCGCGTAGTCGTTCTCCAGGCTTTGGCGCGGGCCGAACACGTTGAAGTAGCGCACCGCCACCGTTTCCAGGCCCATGCCGCGATGATACAGGCCGCAGAACAGCTCATCGGCCAGCTTCGACGCCGCGTACGGCGAGATCGGCTTGGTCGGCATGTCCTCGCGCAGCGGCACCTTGTCGGTGTCGCCGTAGACGGAGCTCGACGACACGACCACGACGCGCTTGACCTTCGCCTTGCGCGATTCCTCGAGCACGTTGACCGTGCCCAGCACGTTGACGTTGGTGTAGCCCCACGGATCGTTCATCGACTTGGGCACGCTGCGCCACGCCGCGACGTGCAGCACGTAGTCGCAGTCCGCGACCGCCTTCGCCATCAACGCGCGGTCGCACAAGTCGCCTTTGAGCCATTCGATCTTGTCGCGCACGCCGGCCAAGTTCTCCAGCCGTCCGCTGGACAGATCATCCAACACGCGGACCGCATGGCCCGTGCGCACGAGTTCGTCCGTAATATGCGAGCCGATAAACCCGGCCCCTCCAGTCACTAAGTAACGAGACATCAAGACCTCCTCAAATCGACAGAATTAGGTGAGAGGTGTCAGGTAAGAGGTGCGAGGCTGGATGTTGAGATCCGCCCAGTCTCCTCTCACCTCACACCTCTCCTAGAGCCGTACCACACGGGGGGAGCGGTTCGCGCCGTACTGATTGCGTGTGTCGACGATGATCGGCACGCGGCGCAGCAGCAAGTCATAATCGACCGTGGAATGGTTCGTCAGGATCGCCGCGCAGTCGATGCGCGCCAGCGACGCAGCCGACAGCGGCACCGATTTCATCATCGTGCCGTTGACGCTCGCCTGCGGCACACACGGGTCGTGATACGTGACGATCGCGCCGCGGCTGATCAGCTCCTGCGCCACGTCAAACGCGGGCGAGTCGCGCGTGTCGTTGACGTCCGGCTTATAGGCCAGGCCCAGCAGCAGGACGCGCGAGCCCTTGAGCGGCTTGCGGTGCTCGTTGAGCGCCCGCGCGATTTTGTCGACGACGTGGTGCGGCATGAAGCGATTGGTCTGGTCCGCCAGCTCGATAAACCGCGCCTCGAAGCCGTGCACGCGCGCCTTCCACGCGAGATACATCGGGTCCGACGGGATGCAGTGGCCGCCGATCCCCGGTCCAGGATAAAACGCCATGAAGCCGAACGGCTTGGTCTTGGCCGCGTTGATCACTTCCCACACATCGACGCCGAGCTTGTCGCACATCAACGCGATCTCGTTGACCAGCGCGATGTTGACGGCGCGGAAGGTGTTCTCGAGCAGCTTCGCCATTTCGGCGGCCTTCGTCGACGACACGGGCACAACCTTGACAATGATAGCTCCGTACAGTTCGGCCACGAGCTGCCGGCAGGTCGGCGTCATGCCGCCAACGACCTTCGGGATCGTGCGCGTCGAAAAGTGCGCGTTGCCCGGATCGATCCGTTCGGGCGAAAACGCCAGCGCGAAATCGCGGCCGACCTTCAGGCCCCGCGACTCGAGCATCGGCAGGATGACTTCGTCGGTCGTCCCGGGATAGGTCGTGCTCTCGAGCACCACGAGCTGCCCCTTGCGCAGCGACCGCACGATCTCCTGCGCGGCGCCAAGGATGTAAGAAATGTCCGGCTCGCGCGTCTTGCGCAGCGGCGTCGGCACGCAGATGATGATCGCGTCCAGCTCGCCCAAGCCCGTGTAGCCGCTGCTGGCCTTGAGCTTGCCGTCCTTGACGAACTGTGACAAGTCCGCGCTCGGAACGTCCGGAATGTAGGAGTCGGCGCGATTGACGGCCGCGACGCGGCGCTCATCGAGGTCGATGCCGGTCACGCGGAAGCCCTCTCTGGCAAACTCGACCGCCAAGGGCAATCCCACATAGCCCAGGCCGATCACTCCGATGCGGGCGGTCCTGGCCTTCAGCCGTTGGCCGAGCCGTGCTAACGGCGATCCCGAAGATACGCGTGCAACGCGTGATCCCATGGTCGCAAGTCACTCCCCATCACTGCCGAAAGATACCGGCTGGTTAACACCGAAGAGGCCGGGCGCGGTGCCGGCCGGGCCTGGTCCGCCATGCGGATCGGCCGAATCAGTGTGGTCGACGCGCCGAGCTCCCGCGCGATTCGCGTGGCCAGCGTCAGGCGGCTGCATCCGCCCGCGTTGGCCACATGATAGATCCGCGGCTGGCCCTCGAGCCTGGACAGGCCGCCCAAGCGCCGTACGATCGCGTACATGCCGCGGGCAACGTCATCCGTCAGGCTCGGTGAGGTCGTTTGATCCGTAAACGCCTCGACGCGCCGGCGCGCTTTCAACCGTTCGACCACTTGCTCGCAAAAATTGGTCCGGCCGGCACCGAAGAGCGTGCTGAGCCGCACCACCACGCCGCGCGGATAGCGCCGCACGCGCGACTCCATCGCCGCCTTCGTGCGTCCGTACACGCTCAGCGGCCGCGGCGCATCGGTCTCGTCATACGGCGCGCCTTTCGCGCCGTCGAACACGTAGTCGCTGCTCACCGCCACCAGGATCGCTCGCGCGCCGTGCGCCTCAAGCGCCGCGCACAGATGCGTCGTGGCGCCGAGGTTCTGCCGCCACGCCTGCGCCGGCTGCTGCTGGCAGGCGTCCACATCCGCCATGGCCTGCGCGTGGATCACCACATCCGGCGCCTCGCGCCGAATCAGCCATCGCACCGCCTCGCCATCGGCCAGGTCGCAGCGCACGTGCGGCCGCATCGGCCATGACGCCGGCGCGCGCCGCGACACGCCGACAATGCTAGCGCCGGCGAGCGGCTTGCGGGTGAGCGCCTGACCCAGCAGGCCTGTTGAGCCAGTGATAAGGATCTTCACGCAATTGCTGTGTTAACGGACGCCACCATGCCTCGTGCGCCCGGTACCAGTCAACCGTCGCGCGCACGCCTTGCACAAACGTCGTCGACGGCTTCCAGCCCAAGGCCCGGATCTTGGCGTCCTGCATCGCGTAACGCCGGTCGTGTCCCGGCCGGTCGGCCACGCGCTGAATCAACGCGCTCGATTGCCCCAGGTGCTGCACGATCTGCTGCGCGGTCTCGAGGTTGCTTTGCTCGTGTCCGCTGCCGATGTTGTAGATCTGCCCGGCCGCGCCGCGCTCAAGCAACAGCGCCAGCGCCTGGCACAGATCCTCCACGAACAGCCAGTTGCGCCGCTGCTGGCCGTCGCCGTAGAGCGGGATCGAGCGCCCTTCCAGTCCCGCGGTGATGCAGACCGGCATGAACTTTTCCGGCAGCTGCCACGGGCCGTACACGTTCGTCGGGCGCGCGATCACCACGGGCAGTCCGTAGGTGAGGTGCATGGCCTGCCCGAGCAAGTCGCCGCCGGCCTTGCTGGCCGCGTAGGGGCTGTGCGGCGCAAGGGGCGCCCGCTCATCGACCGCGCCGGTCAAGACCGGGCCGTACACCTCGTCGGTGCTGATGTGGACCACGCGACCCACCCCGGCCGATCGCGCCGCGTCCAGCACCACGTGCGTGCCTTCGATGTTGGTCCGAAGAAACGGAGCGGCGTTGGTGATCGAACGATCGACGTGGGTCTCGGCGGCGCAATGCACCACCGCATGAGCGCCATCGATTGCGCGGCGCACCACGTTGGGATCAATGATGTCGCCCTGCACAAATCGGTACGACGCGGACGACGCCACGTCCTCAAGGCGCGCCGGCGATCCCGCGTAGGTGAGCCGGTCGAGGTTGACGATCACATCGTGTGGATGCGCCGCCAACCACTGGCGAATGAACCATGACCCGATAAATCCGGCCCCGCCGG
>Ga0209515_10007154_pt1 | contig 13541 bp, 12 predicted proteins | sample Subgroupgradi54m_FD_187454 | JGI IMG/M metagenome (GOLD analysis project Ga0209515, IMG submission 187454) | Subsurface groundwater microbial communities from S. Glens Falls, New York, USA - GMW60B uncontaminated upgradient, 5.4 m (SPAdes)... ...
TCCGCGCGCGCCGGCACGCAGCGAAAGGCAGGCCTGGCGCCAGCTCGCGCCGCTGTGGCAGCTGGCGCTCGGCGACGACGACCCGTGCAGCGCGGCGGCGCGCCAGCAGGTCCAGTGTTTCAAGTCGCCGACCAGCAACCTGGCGCTGATCCGCCAGCTGAACCGGCCCGGCATCCTGACCCTGCAGGACGAAGGCGGCAAGCCGGTCTACGCGCTGCTCACCGGCCTGACGAACCAGCACGCCACGCTGCGCATCGGCGACGGCACCCAGACCGTGTCGCTCGCGACCCTGGCCAAGCTGTGGCGTGGCGACTTCGCGACTTTCTGGCGGGTCCCGCCGGGTTACCAGAACCGGCTGGTCGAGGCCGACGCGGGGCCGCTGGCCGGCTGGCTGTCGGCGCAACTGGCGGCACTCGACGGCGACGCGCGCGCCGCCGACAAGCCGACGTCCGACGCGGCTCTGAAAGCGCGGGTCCACGCCTTCCAGCTCGCCAACGGCCTGAAGCCCGACGGCCTGGCCGGCCCCACCACCTTCATGCAGCTCAACCGCGCCACCGGCGTCGACGAGCCGCGCTTGCAGCAAAGCAACGGGGGCTAAGCTTTGTCGTACATCCTCGACGCGCTGCGCAAAGCCGACTCCGACCGCGAGCGCGGCGCGGTTCCCGGCATCCATGCGCAATCGATTCCCGTGCTGACCGGCGACGCTTCAGCATCGCGCGCGCCACGCCTGCTGCTGTGGGCCGTGATCGCGCTGGCAGTGCTGCTGGCCGTGCTGCTGGCGTGGCAATGGCTGGGCCGCGATGCGGCGCCGGAGCCGGTGTCGGCCACCGCGCCACCGCCAGTGCCCGCACCGATGCCGATGGCCGTGCCGGTGGCCGTGCCGATGCCGGCACCGCCGCGGCCCGAGCCACCGACCGCAACGACGATCGCGCCGCCGCTGCCGCGTCCGACGCCCGCGCCCCGCCCGGCGCCTGCATCCGCCGCCGTGGCCAAGGCGCCGGCCAGCAAGCCGGGCGCCGCCGATTCGCGTGTCTACGCCCAGAACGAGCTGCCCGACACGATCCGCCGCGAGCTGCCGCAGATCGTGGTCGGCGGCTCGATCTATTCCGACAATGCCGCCAACCGCTTCCTGATCATCAACGGCCAGGTCTTCCACGAAGGCGACAAGCTCGCGCCCGAGCTGTTCCTCGATCAGATCAAGCTCAAGGCGGCGGTGTTGCGCTTCAAGGGCTATCGGTACGGGATCACGTACTGACCTGACCAGCGACGAAGCTCGGCTCGACTCACGTTGACCCCCTCTCCCGCTGGCGGGAGAGAGCTGGGGTGAGGGTGCGCTTGTCGCCATGCAAGCAGGCCGTTGCCGGCAAATCCACCCGCGTCAGAACTTGAACCGCAAGCCGTCCTCGGCAAACACCACCGGCCCGCTGAAAGCCTGGTGAATCGACGTCTGCACCGCCTCACGCGCACGGTCGACCGAGGGCGACAGGTGGCTCAGCAGCAGCTGTGTCACCTTGGCCGCAGCCGCCACCTCGCCGATGCGCTTGGGCGCCGTGTGCAGCTCGTAGAGCTGCGGCGGTGAGCCCGGCGGATCGAGCACGACGCTGTTGAAGACCAGCAGCTCGGCGCCCTGCGCGAGGCGTTCGAGTGCCGGCAGCCCGGCCGCGTCGATGTCGCCCGAGAAGACCAGGCTGTGGCCCTTGTAGTCGATGCGGTAGATGACGGCCGGCGCGTCGCGGTGGTGGCCGGCGACGGCGCTGATCACGAGGCCGTCCTGGTCGAGCAGCACGCGCGGCGCCGAACCGGCGCGGCGGGCATCGATGTCGGTGCTGTGCAGCTTGATGTTGGCGGCGAAGCTCGGCAGGTAGGCAAACGCGCCCTGCGGGCCGAACAGGCGGTCGATGAAACGTGTCGTCGACGGGTAGCGGCCCTGGCCGCTCGGCCCGAAGACCTGGAACTCGATCGTGCCGCCGCTCGCCACCGCACGCGCCTTGAAGAGGCCAGGCAGCTCGCCCGCGTGGTCGACATGCAGATGCGTCAGCAGCACGGTGTCGAGCCCGCGCAGCGCCAGCTTGGCTTCGCCGATGCGCACGAACGACCCCGGGCCCGCATCGACGAGGATGCGCGGCTTGCCGTCGACCAGCACCGCGTGGCACGAGCCCGCCCGGCCGACCGCACCCGGGCCGCCCGAGCCGAGCACCACCAGCTCGAGCGCCGCCGGCGTCTCGCCGGCCGGCTCGGCCCCCGCCGCGACACTCCACGCACTGCCGAGCAGCAGCGCCCCGACGACCCAGCGGCGGCGCTGCATGTCTGGCGGTACAGGCACATTCATGGATCATCTCCCCGCTTCGCGCTGGGGCCGATGATATGCGCGCTCGTCGTCAAGAGCCCGGTCAGCGACAGAGCTGGAGCTTGTCCTTCAGCGACTTGAGCGACGCGATGAACTGCTTGCTGCGCGTCACTTCATCGGCCGGCGTGCCGTCGGCGAGTGCGCGGTCCTGCGTCTCGATGATCCGCTTGTCGACTTGAGCGCCGGCCTGTTGCACGCCACCCGCGTCGAGCACCATCTGGCGCAGCCCGAAACTCACGTCCTGACCGGCGGCATTGCGGATCTGGACCGTCTCGGGGCACGCCGCATCGGCACGCGGCGCCGGCGGCGGTGTCAGCACAGCGACCACCGGCTCGATCACCGTCAGCTTCGCCGACAGCTTGCCGTCGCACGGCGAGTGGGTGGTCACGCGCTTGCCGACGACGTCGACGGTGTACTGACCGGGGCGTGCATAACTCCTGCTCAAGGTGATCGGAAACGGCTGGTCGCCGTCGACCTTGATGTCGCGCCCGTCACCATCGCCGAAGTCGATCCGAAAGCCGCACCAGCGCGACGGGTTCGGACCCGCCCGGATCACGATCGCCACGGCGTTGCCGGCGAGTGCGTTGGCCGGCACTTCGATCGCCGAGATGGGGCTGGTCTGCGCCTGCGCGGCGGCCGGCGCGGCCCAGGCGAGCGCCGCCAGCAGGCCCACTGCGAGGTCAGCGCGCTTCAATCCAGGCCCCGTCGCGGCAAAGGTACGCAGTGCCATTGGCTACCACCTTCTCATCGATGCGATAACGTTTCTTGGGTGCCTTTGCGTCGTCGATCGGAAAGCACTCCACGGTCGCTGGCGCAGGCTTGGCCGTGCCGGACAGGTCGTCGAGCGACGTGACGCGCGGCATCGGTGCAGGGGAGGTCGGGTTCGGCGGCGACGGCGTGCCGGATGCGGCCGCAGCGTCGCCGCGCAGGCTGTCGATCTGCTGCGTGACCCGGTTGACGTCGCCCAGGGTTTGCTGAACCTGTGCGTTCAGGCGCTTGAACGCCTCGTCGGCGATGGCCCGGCTGACCTCGCTGCCGGGCACGACCGCGCGCACCGCCTCAATGCTGTTGAACCCGGCGTCGACTGCCTCGTTCTGGTTGTCGTTGCGCTTGACATAGGCCGCGTCAACGAGGGCCGAACTGGCGGGGTTGATCACACCCTCTTTCACCCCGACCTCGGCCAGGTTCGCATACGAGCGTTCCTTGTTGCCCTGTTCGGTGGCCTTCAGCGCGTCTTTCATCACGTCATAGGTGGTGTTGAAACCCGCCGCCGCGGACTTCGGTTCTGCGGCAAGCTGCCCGCCACCCGACGCGCTGCTGTTCGCGAGGCGCTGCACCGCGTTCGCCAGCTCCTGGGTTTGCTGGGCACGCTGCTGCTGCGCCACGTCACGCTGCTGTTGCGCCACTTCGCGTTGGCGTTGAGCGATCTCGCGCTGCTGCGCCGCGATCTCGCGCTGCTGGCGCTCGGCCTGCTCCTGGCGTGCCGCCATGTCGCGCCGCTGGCGCTCGGCCTCTTGCTGGCGTGCCGTCGCTTCGCGCTGCCGCTCGGCGTCCTGCTGGCGCTGCGCCTCTTGCTGGCGTGCCGCGGCCTCGCGTTGCGCTTCTTGCTGGCGCGCCAGGTTCTCGTGTTGCTGGCGCTCCTGTTGCTTGCGCGCGTCTTCCTCGCGAGCACGCTGCATCTCGTGCGCCTTGGCGATCTGGCGGCACGCCTGATCCGGCCCCCGGCCGGCGCTCTCGATGGCGTCGCGCTCATGGAAGTGTTCGCCGCCGATGCGGTTGTACTCGCGCTGCTGCTCGTTGTAGGGCTCGGTGCAGCGCCAGTAGCCGTTGTTCGGCGCGCCGACCATGCGGCTGCACGCCGCCTGCCTCTGCCTTTCGACGGCATCGCGCTGACCGAGGGCACGCTCGCCCAGCATCTGCTGCTGATGGACCTGCTGCTTGACGCGTTCCCACGCCGCGTCACATTCGGCGGTCGTCTGCGGGTCGCGCGGGTAGTTGATCTGCGCCGCCATCGCTGACCCGGCGGCCATGGCCACGATGCCGACCACCGCCAGAGCTTTGAATGCACACATGAACGTGGCCCACTCGAAGGATCGCAAACTGTGCCCGGATGTAACACGGCTGGCAATACTTAGATTTGCCGATGGTGCAGCGGGCATTGTTCGGGCACTCGCGTCGATCCGTATAGTGCAGCGCCGATGTCCGCACTCCAACGCCCCGCCCCACCGAGCTTCCGCGAGGCGCTGCGCTTCTGGCTCAAGCTCGGCTTCGTCAGCTTCGGCGGGCCGGCCGGGCAGATCGCGCTGATGCATCACGAGCTGGTCGAGCGCCGGCGCTGGATCTCGGAGCGGCGCTTCCTGCATGCGCTGAACTACTGCATGGTGCTGCCCGGCCCCGAGGCACAGCAGCTCGCCACCTACATCGGCTGGCTGATGCATCGGACCTGGGGCGGCATCGTGGCCGGCGGCCTGTTCGTGCTGCCGTCGCTGTTCATCCTGATCGGCTTGTCGTGGATCTACCTGGCGTTCGGGCAGACGCCGCTGGTGGCGGGGCTGTTCTACGGCATCAAGCCGGCGGTGACGGCGATCGTGCTGCATGCCGCGCACCGGATCGGCTCGCGCGCCTTGCGCAACAGCGCCTTGTGGGCGATCGCCGCGGCCGCCTTCGTCGCGATCGCCGGCTTCGATCTGCCGTTCCCGCTGATCGTGCTCGGCGCCGGCGTGATCGGTGCGGTCGGCGGGCGCTGGTGGCCGCAGCGTTTCAGTGGCGCCGCCGGGCACGGCAGCACAGCCGCCGGCTTCGGCCCGGCCGTGATCGACGACGACACACCGACCCCGCCGCATGCGCAACACAGCTGGCGCCGCTTCATGCGTGTCGGCGCGACCGGGCTGCTGCTGTGGGCGCTGGCGATGGGCCTGCTGCTGTGGAGCGTCGGCTGGCACGCCACGCTCTCGCAGATGGGCTGGTTCTTCACCAAGGCCGCGCTGCTGACCTTCGGCGGCGCCTACGCGGTGCTGCCGTATGTCGTGCAAGGGGCGGTCGAGCAGCAGCACTGGCTCAGCGCGCCGCAGATGATCGACGGCCTGGCGCTCGGCGAAACGACACCCGGCCCGCTGATCATGGTCGTCGCTTTCGTCGGTTTCGTCGGCGGCTGGACGCACCAGGTGCTGGCCGCGCCGGCCGCCGGCGGCGCGCTGGCCGCGGCCGTGGTGACCGGCTTCACCTTCCTGCCGTCCTTCGTCTTCATCCTGCTCGGCGGGCCGCTGGTCGAGTCGACCCACCAGAACCTGAAGTTCAGCGCCCCGCTGAGCGCGGTGACCGCCGCGGTGGTCGGCGTGATCCTGAACCTGGCGCTGTTCTTCGCGAGCCACGTGTGGTGGCCGCAGGGCCTGCAGGGCCGCTTCGACTGGATCTCCGCGGCGCTGACGCTGGCCGCGCTGCTCGCGCTGTTCCGCTTCAAGCGCGGCGTGATGGAGGTGATCGCGGCCAGCGCCGTGGTCGGCCTGGCGCTGTCGCTGGTGGCGCGTTAAGCGGGCCGCTTGCGCTCGCCGGCCGCCAGCAACCGGCGCGCTTCCTTCTCGTGCGCGCGCACCTCGTCGAGTGTCGCGTGCAGGTCGGCCAGTTGCTGCTCGAGCTGCTCGCGGTGCGCCGCCAGCACGATCAGGAACTTCTTCAGCTGCGGCTGGGTGTCGCGCGGCGACTCGTACATGTCGACCAGCTCCTTCACCTCCGCCAGCGTCAGCCCGAGCCGCTTGCCGCGCAGTGTGAGCTTCAACCGGGTGCGGTCGCGCGCGGTGTAGATGCGGGTGCGGCCGTTGCGCTGCGGCGAGAGCAGCTCGCAGTCTTCGTAGAAGCGGATCGCGCGTGTCGTCAGGTCGAACTCGCGCGCGAGCTCGCTGATCGTGTAGGTGGGTCCCGCAGCGGGCTGCGGGGCTGAAACTCGGGCGACAGCGGGAGCAGGCATGGGCGCGTAGACTGGGTCGATTGACGTTTACGTAAAGTGTAAAGGCTTCGATGAACGCACTCGAACATCAGCTCGATTACCCGCTCGGCGACGCGCTGCCCGCCCTCGGCGGCACGCTCGACATCGCGCCCGGCGTGCGCTGGGTCCGCATGGCGCTGCCGTTCGCGTTGGACCACATCAACCTGTGGCTGCTGCGCGATGCGATCGACGGCCGCGCGGGCTGGACCATCGTCGACTGCGGCATCACCAACGATGCCACGCGCGAGGCCTGGCAGCAGGTCTTCGCCAACGAGCTCGGCGGCCTGCCGGTGCTGCGCGTGATCGTGACGCACATGCACCCGGACCACATGGGGCTGGCGCACTGGCTGACCGAGCGCTGGAACTGCCGGATGTGGGTCAGCGCCACCGACTACAACGTGGCGCGGCTCGCGAGCAGCGCGACCACCGGCTTCGGCGGCGGCAGCGCAGCGCTGTTCATGGCGAGCCACGGCCTCGCGGACCCCGACGCGATCGACAAGATCAAGGCGCGCAGCAACTACTACGCGAGCATGGTGCCGCAGGTGCCGGCGAGCTTCCGGCGCCTGCTCGACGGCGATGTGCTCGCGATCGGCGGCCATCACTGGCGCTGCCATGTCGGCTACGGGCATGCGCCGGAACACATGTCGCTGCACTGCGCCGAGCTCGGCCTGCTGATCTCGGGCGACATGGTGCTGCCGCGGATCTCGACCAACGTCAGCGTGATCGACCTCGAGCCCGAGGCCGACCCGCTGCCGCTGTATCTGGCCTCGCTCGAGCGACTGCGCGCGCTGCCGGCCGACACGCTGGTGCTGCCGTCGCACGGCAGGCCGTTTCGCGGCCTGCACACCCGCATCGACCAGCTTCAGGCGCATCACGAAGACCGTTTCGCCGAAGTGCTGGCGGCCTGCGCCGAAGCGCCGCACAGCGCGGCCGACATCCTGCCGGTGATGTTCAAGCGCAAGCTCGACCTGCACCAGACCACCTTCGCGATGGGCGAGGCGATCGCGCATTTGAATGCGCTGTGGCTGGCGGGCAAGTTGCGCCGGACGTTCGAAGACGGCGTCTATCGTTTCTCGCCGGCTTGACTCAGAACGCGTCATCCCGGCGAACGCCGGGATCCACTGCTGCTTCACTGCGCATCTCGACAGAGTGGATCCCGGCGTTCGCCGGGATGACATGACTGCCTCTCAGTCGAACACAGGCAGCACGTCGCCCTTGAGCGTTCCGCGTGCCGCTTCGTAGTCGGGCACGACCGAGCGCACCACGTCCCAGAAGCGTGGGCTGTGGTTCATCTCGCGCAGATGCGCGAGCTCGTGCACGACCACGTAGTCGATGGTCGGCAAGGCAAAGTGGATCAGCCGCCAGTTGAGGCGGATCGAGCCGTCGGCGCTGGCGCTGCCCCAGCGCGTTTGCGCCGACGACAGGCTCAGCCGCGTGTAGCGCACGCCCATCTGCCGCGTGTAGTGCTGGCAGCGTTCCTCGAACACCCGCTTGGCCTGGCGCTGCAACCAGCTCTGCACCGCGTCGCGCACCTGCTCGGCAGTGGCAGTGTGAGGCAGGCTCACGTGCAGCGTGTGGCGCGCCACGCCGGGCAGCGTGGTGTCGTCGCTGTGCAGCACCGCACCGGTGACACGCGGGTCGAGCACGACGATCACCGTCTCGCCGAGAAACGGGATGCTGGTGCCGTCGCGCCACTCGACCTTCGATGCCTGCAGCCGCTGCTGGCGCTGCCGCTGCTCGTGCAGCTTGCGCAGGATCCACGGGCCCTTGGCACGCAGTGCGAACTCGATGTCGCTGACACCGACCCACTTCGGCGCGTTCACGCTCAGCCCTTCGAGGCCGACGATGAAGCCGATGCTGCGGCGTCGCACACGCTTGAGCGCATAGGCGACCAGGTGGTCATCGAGATGGATTTCGCGCGAGGCTTGGGGATGACGAAACATCGCTGGGCTTAGGACGCTGGCGATCGACACCGCCGGTTCAGGCGGTGGCAAGGTGGTGGAAGGAGGAGCGAGCGGCGCAGCGGCTGGTGCCGGCGACACCGGTGCCGACTCCTCGAACAGCGCGAATTGCGCGGGGTCGGGGTCGGTCGGCTTGCGCGTCATGGGCGCCGAGTTTACTTGGGGCCTGCCGCCTCGGCATAGGCCTTCGGGTCGAGCCTGTGCATTTCGGCCTCGATCCAGGCTTCGACTTCGCGCATCAGCTCATCCGGCTCGCGGCCCACCGAAGGGATCAAGGGCCCGATCGAGACATCGATCACGCCGGGCCGCAGCATGAACGACTTGCGCGGCCAGCAGCGTGCCGAGGTCACCGCGATCGGCAGCACCGGCGTGCCGGTGGCCACCGCGAGCCGCGTGCCGCCCGACTTGTAGTTGCCGGCCTTGCCGCGCGGGATGCGCGTGCCCTCGGGAAACATGATGACCCAGTTGCCCTGGGCCATGAACTTCTGCCCCTGCTCGGCGACACGGCTCCACGCTTCGTGGCGGTTGCTGCGGTCGATGTGGACCATGTCGAGCCGGCCCATCGCCCAGCCGAAGAACGGGATCATCAACAGCTCGCGCTTGAACACGTAGCACAGCGGGTGCGGCATCAGGCCGGGGAACGCAAAGGTCTCCCAGGTCGACTGGTGCTTGGGCAGCAGGATGACCGGCCCGGAGATGTCGGCGCGGTGCAGGCTTTCGGCGCCGACGATGCGATGCTTGACGCCGCAGATCACGCGCGCGCCGCCGATCGCCAGGCGCAGCCAGTAGGTCGTCAGCCAATACAGCGGCGTGCCGCGGATGAAGATCGATGCGACGAGCGACATCAACGCCCACGGAATGACGGTGAGCGCGAGCCACACCACGAACAGCGCCGAGCGCAGGGACCACCAGAGCTTTTGCATCAGTTGAGTTGGCCGTAGCCCGAATCGGTTTCGCCGGTGATGCCGCGCAGCTTGCGCTCGTTGTGGATCATCCATTCGGCGAACGCGCCGAGGTCGTCGTGCACTTCGGTGCCGGGCACCAGTTGCAGCAGCGCGGCGAGTTGCAGCTTGTCGAGCAGCCCGCCGTTGCCGGTGCGCACCAGATGGGTCGGGCAGCCCGCCGCGGCACCGGCCTGCAGGTCGCGCAGCGAGTCGCCGACCAGCGGCACCTCCTGCAGGTCGAGGCCGTAACGCGCGCCGATCAGCACCATCAGCCCGGGCAGCGGCTTGCGGCAGTCGCACTGGTCTTCGGGCGTGTGCGGGCAGAAGAACACCGCGTCGATGCGGCCGCCGTGCCTGGCGAGCATCTGGTTCATTCGAAGGTGCATCGCGTTGAGCATCGCCATGTCGAACAGGCCGCGGCCGAGGCCCGACTGGTTGGTCGCGAGCACGGTGTGCCAGCCGGCCTGGTTCAGGCGCGCGATCGCTTCGAGCGCGCCCGGCAGCGGCACCCATTCCTCGGGCGACTTGACATAGTCGTCGCGGTCTTCGTTGATCGTGCCGTCGCGGTCGAGGATGATGAGTTTCATGGCCGCCAATCCAACTGCTCAGGTGGCCAATCGTGACAGATCGGCAACCCGGTTCATCGCGGCATGCAAGGTCGCGAGCAGGCCCAATCGGTTGGCGCGCAATGCCGGGTCGTCGGCGTTGACCATCACGCCGTCGAAGAAGGCGTCGACCGGCGCCTTCAATGCGGCCAGCGCCTGCAGCGACGCGCCGTAGTCGCCGCGTTCGAAAGCAGCGTCTGCGTTCGGCGCGACGGCGGCCAGCGCCTCGGCGAGCGCCGCTTCGGCGGGTTCCTTCAGCAGCGACGGATTGACGCTTGCCTGCACTGCCACGTCCGACTTCTTCAGGATGTTGCCGACCCGCTTGTTCGCCGCCGCGAGCGACGCCGCTTCGGGCAGCGCGGCGAAGGCACGCACCGCGGCGAGGCGCTTCGGGATGTCGGCCCACAGCGCCGGCCGCGCTTCGACCACCGCCTCGACCTCTTGCGCGCTGTAGCCGGCTTCGCGCAGATAGCCCGTCAGGCGTTCGCGCAGGAAAAACGCGACCTCGGCCTGGGCCTGGCCATGCGTGTCGGGGAAGGCTTTGAACGCGTCGGCGATCAGCGGCGTGAGCGGTAGCGGCAGCTCGCGTTCGATCAGCAGGCGGATCACGCCCAGCGCATGCCGGCGCAGCGCGAACGGGTCCTTGTCGCCGGTGGGGATCTGGCCGATGCCAAACAGGCCGACCAGCGTTTCGAGCTTGTCGGCCAGCGCGACGACGACGCCGATGCTGTTGCGCGGCAGTTCGTCGCCGGCGAAGCGCGGGCGGTAGTGGTCTTCGATCGCGTTCGCCACCTCGTCGCCGAGGCCGTCGTGTTTCGCGTAGTAGCCGCCCATCGTGCCTTGCAGCTCGGGGAACTCGCCCACCATGTCGGTCAGCAGGTCGGCCTTGGCAAGCAGCGCCGCCTGGTCGGCGTGCTGCGCGAGTGCGCCGCCGCCGAGCGGTTCGGCAATCGCCTTCGCGATCGCGCGCACCCGCTCGACCCGCTCGCCCTGGGTGCCGAGCTTGTTGTGATAGACCACCTTGGCGAGGCCCGGCACGCGCGACGCGAGCGTCTTCTTGCGGTCCTGGTCGAAGAAGAACTTCGCGTCCGCCAGGCGCGGCCGAACGACACGCTCGTTGCCGCCGATGACGCGGCTCGGGTCTTCCGGACGGATGTTGCTGACGATGAGGAACTTGTGGGTGAGCTTGCCCGCCGCGTCGAGCAGCGGGAAGTACTTCTGGTTCGCCTTCATCGTGAGGATCAGGCATTCCTGCGGCACGTCGAGGAACTCGGGTTCGAATTGGCAGCTGAGCACGTTGGGCCGCTCGACCAGCGCGGTCACCTCGTCGAGCAATGCATCGTCGGCGATCGGCTTCAAGCCCTCCCGCGCCGCGGCGTGTTGCAGCTGGCGCGCGACCTCGGCACGACGGTGCTCGAAGCCGGCGATCACGGCGCCCTGGGTTTCGAGCTGGTGCGCGTAGTGGTCGGCGTCCTGCAGCATCACGGGCTCGACCAGCGCCTCGAAACGATGGCCTTGTGTCTGCCGGCCCGCCTGAAGCCCGAGCGCGCTCACTGCGACCACGTCGGCACCATACAGCGCGACCAGGCCATGCGCCGGACGCACGAAGTTGACGCTGGTCCAGCCGTCGGCCAGCTGGTACTGCATCAGCTTCGGGATCGGCAACCGGGCCAGTGTTTCGTCGAGTGCCTTTTGCAAGCCGGCGGCGAGCGAGATACCGGCGACCACGCTGTCATGGAACAGCGCCTCGGCCTTGCCATCGAGCCGGCGCGCGAGCTGCGGCACGGCCAACGCGTCGAGTCCGAGCGACGCGAGCTTCTTGATCAGCGCCGGTGTCGGCTGACCGTCCGCACCGAGCGCGACACTCGCGGGCATCAGCTTCAGCGACATCGCCTTGTCCGCAGCTCGCGCGGCGACCGCGCTGACATGCGCCGCCAGGCGGCGCGGCGAGGCGAACGAGGTCACGACCGACTCGTCGGACGTGAGACCTTGGTCCTTGAGGCTGTTCAAGAGAACCCCGGCGAACGACTCGCCGAGCTTCTTCAAGGCCTTGGGCGGCAGTTCTTCGACGAACAACTCGACGAGCAGGTTCTTCTTGTGAGTGCTCATCAGGCGGCCTTCTTTTCGATCTGTGCCAGCACTTCGGCAGCCCATTCCTTGGGCGCCATCGGAAAGCCGAGCCGCGCACGACTCTCGACATAACTCTGCGCCACCGCACGCGCCAGGTTGCGGATGCGCCCGATGTAGGCCGCACGCTCGGTCACGCTGATGGCGCCGCGCGCATCGAGCAGGTTGAAGCTGTGGCCGGCCTTCAGCAGCTGCTCGTAGGCGGGCAGCGCGAGCTGCTGCTCCATCAGATGCTTGGACTGTTTCTCGTGGCTGCCGAACGCGCCGAGCAGGAACTCGACATCGCTGTGCTCGAAGTTGTAGGTGCTCTGCTCGACCTCGTTCTGGTGGTACACGTCGCCGTAGCTCAGCGTGTCGGTCCACTTGAGGTCGTAGACGCTGTCGACACCCTGCAGGTACATCGCCAGGCGCTCCAGCCCGTAGGTGATCTCGCCGGTGATCGGCTTGCAGTCGATGCCGCCGACCTGCTGGAAGTAGGTGAATTGCGTGACTTCCATGCCGTTCAGCCAGACCTCCCAGCCGAGACCCCAGCAGCCGAGCGTGGGGTTCTCCCAATCGTCTTCGACGAAGCGGATGTCGTTGACCTTCAGGTCGAAACCGAGCGCCTCGAGCGAGCCGAGGTAGAGCTCGAGGATGTTGGCCGGCGCGGGCTTGAGCACCACCTGGTACTGGTAGTAGTGCTGCAGCCGGTTCGGGTTCTGGCCGTAGCGGCCGTCCTTGGGGCGGCGGCTCGGCTGGACGTAGGCGGCCTTCCACGGCTCGGGGCCGAGCGCGCGCAAAAAGGTCGCGGTGTGGCTGGTCCCCGCGCCCACCTCCATGTCGTAGGGCTGCAGCAAGGCGCAGCCCTGGCGGTCCCAGTAGTCTTGCAGGCGCAGGATGATTTGCTGGAAGGTCAGCATGGCGGTGATGGACGCGGAAAGCGGCGATTTTAGTTGTGCGCCGCGTCATCACCTCTGAGGGCGCGTTCAGGGAGGTTGACTTGAGAGGGTGAGAGTTTTTCCCCGTCATCCCGGCGCACGCCGGGATCCACCCTGTGCAGACGCGCGGTGATGGAGCCGTGGATCCCGGCGTTCGCCGGGATGACATGGCTTCTTCTCAGGCTCTTGAGGCCTCGATCACCGCCATCGCCGCCAGCGCCTGGTGCTCGCCCCACGGCCGTGCCGCCACCTGCACTGCCAGCGGCAGCCCCGCACTGCCGGCCTCGACCTTGGCTGCGGCCTTCTCGGCCATGTCGCCCGACTTCGGCCGGTCGCTTTCTTCGCCGCTCTTCACCCGCGTCACCGGCACCACCCCGGCCGGGTAGCCGAGCACGTTGTACAGCGTCGTGTAGATGCCCGGCAGGCCGAGGTCCTTGGTGGCGCCGTGGGTGAACGCGGGCAGGGCAACCGGCGGGCCGAGCAGCAGATCGAGCGGGCCGGCGTCGCTCGCATCCATCGCCTTGGCGAAGCGCTCGCGGTAGTCGATCTGGCGTTCGCAGCGCTGCCAGAAAACGTCGGCGCTGTGGCCGCCCATCGCGCGCACCACCGCGGCGAGATGGCGTTGGCCGAGGCTTGCGGCCAGCGCGCCGATCAGCGC
>Ga0209515_10007157_pt1 | contig 13537 bp, 12 predicted proteins | sample Subgroupgradi54m_FD_187454 | JGI IMG/M metagenome (GOLD analysis project Ga0209515, IMG submission 187454) | Subsurface groundwater microbial communities from S. Glens Falls, New York, USA - GMW60B uncontaminated upgradient, 5.4 m (SPAdes)... ...
CATTCTCGTTGGCTTTGCGGGTGGGTATTACACTCCTCCAGAATTCGCGTTTAGCTTACCAGCTCTCGGAGTCGTTGTGTTTGTTCTCGGTATCGTAGGCCGCTTTGCCTTGGAACGTGCTGAAAAGGATATTCAGTGGATCTTTTTTTGGTATTTTTTGTCCCTTCTTGTATTCGTTATCGCAGTCTACAACCTTTCAGTTGTTCAGGATTCTACCTTACAGATGATGGGTTTTGTGAACGCCAGCCTCGTTGCACTCGCCACGTATACGATTCACCGCGAGATTAGGCGTACTGCTGTAGGTCTTTCAGCATAAAATATATAATTTCCTTATGGAAAAACTTGAACTAAAAATAGAAGGCATGCACTGCGGCGCCTGCGCCACCGGCATCCAGATGCTGGTTTCTCAAATGGACGGGGTAAAATCCGTGTTTGTGGACTATAACGGCAAAGTTGGCACGTTTGAGTTTGACTCTAGCAAAGTTACCAAAGAGCAGATTATAAAATCCATTGCTGAATTGGGATATACCGCTTCATAAGACTTTTATTAGAAATTATCTTGAGAGAGGACAACAGGGCTCGTAAGGAACCTTGTTTTTTGTTAAGATTTTATATATTGAAATATTAAATTTTGAGATGAACCCAAACGACTTGATTCAATCTTTAATTAACGAAGGTTATTTAAAAAATCCCGAAATTACCGCGGCCTTTCAAAATATTGACCGAGCTGATTTTGTATTGTCTGAATATAAAAGTCAGGCCTACGAGGATTACCCTCTGTCGATAGGTTTTGATCAGACCATTTCTCAACCGCTCACGGTTGCTTTTATGCTGGAACTGCTTGATCCTCAGCCGGGAGAAAAAATTCTAGATATAGGGGCTGGCTCAGGATGGCAGTCGGCCCTTCTTGCGGAAATGGTTGGGCCTGGCGGGCAAGTAGTTGCGATTGAGCGTATTTCACAGCTTTGTCAGTTTGCCCAAAAGAATTTGGATAAATATGATTTTATTAAAAACGGGCGAGTAAAGTTTTACTGCCAAGACGCGACCGTTGAAATTCCAGATAGTTCGTATGATAAAATTATTGTTGCCGCGGCTGTCCCTAGGCGCAATGTCCCGGGATCCCGGCCGTCCGCAGACGGCCTAGGGACTTCTAAAGATATTCCGGAGCTCTGGCGAAAAAAGTTAAAAGTCGGCGGAAAAATTGTCACGCCGATTGACGGATCCATTTGGCTTTTTATTAAAAAAACTGCAACTGACTGGGAAGAGAAAGAATATCCGGGATTTTCTTTTGTTCCGCTTTTAAAAGATGAGAAAAAATCGGTAAGTAGCAAAAAACTTCTCGTTACTCTTTTGTCGATTATGGTTTTTTCTACTATGCTTGGTGCTGAAATTTATATTCCTCACACTTTTTACCAAAAAAGTAAAAAAGTTGAGATAGAGCCGGGTTTAGGTTCTCGTAAAATCGCAGAACTTTTGAAAAAAGAAGGAATAATCCGTTCTAAATGGGTTTTTGTTTTTTACGTTTCTTTAAAAGGCGTAGCTTCGGGCTTAAAACCGGGACAGTATGAATTTGAACAAGAGGCAATACCGGCTATAGTACAAAAGTTAGTTAAAGGCGGTACTAATGAGATCACGATAACTATACCCGAAGGTTGGAGTATCAAAGATATTGCTGAATATTTAGCAAAAGAGAAATTTGTCTCGGTGGCAGATTTTGAATATTTAGCCGGTGATAAAAATTTGGCTAAATTTAAAAAGCGTTTTGATTTTCTAGAGGATCAGCCGGCTAAGGTTAATTTAGAAGGTTATCTTTTCCCCGATACTTATAGAATTTATAAGGGTTCTAAGGTAGAGGATATTATAAGCAGAATGTTGGAAAACTTTGGAAAAAAGTTAACACCAGATTTACGAATGGAGATTAAGAAACAGGACAAAACTATTTTTGCAATTGTGGTGATTGCCTCTTTAATTGAAAAGGAGGTGGTTTCCGATCAGGACAGGGTTGTTGTTTCAGGAATCCTTTGGAAAAGATTAAAAGCAGGTATTCCTTTGCAAGTTGATGCGACCATAAATTATATTACTGGTAAAAATACGGCTAGAGTTTCTCGCGAGGAAACCAAAATTGATTCGCCTTATAACACTTATAAATATCGTGGTCTACCTAAGGGGCCGATAGCTAATCCCGGCCTTTCCGCAGTTCGCGCCGCTATTTACCCCAAAAGTTCTCCTTATTTATATTATCTTTCTGGCACTGACGGCCAAATTATTTTTTCTGGGACTTTAGAAGAACATAATCTAGCCAAAGTAAAATATTTGAAATAAGTGGCGTGGGACTATTGACGACCAGAGGCAAATTTGTTATATTTGCCAATAGTTCATTCTTGGAGAAAATTAAAAATGGCTAAACTTATTGAGAAGCGATTCACTTATGGACGGGACGATTTTTATGAAAGAAGAAGATATTGAGGGATTGTGTCCGTCACATCTTCTTTATACTTATCGTTATTAGTATGGTCCGGAGCCGAATTAATCGGCTTCTTTATTTAAAACTTGACTTAATTTTTTATAACATATATACTTGGTTATAGTTTCCAAAGACGACAGGCCGTGCCGATAAAGGCAATAAGCCCTGTCCAGGAAAATTGTCCCGTTTTGGGGTCTTTGGGCGTAGTTAGCGCCTATTTTTATTCGTAAAAATGCTTACCAAAGCCCAAAAAATTAAAACAGTTGAGGAAGTAGCCGATAAATTTAAGCGGCAAAAAATCGCTATTTTTAGCGATTTTACTGGTATTTCTGTTAGTAAGTTTCAGGCCCTGCGCCGGCTTTTGAAAAAAGATCAAGCCGAATACAAAGTAGCCAAAAAAACTCTTTTTGATCGCGCCCTTGAAGAGGCCGGAATTAGTATGAAAACCAAAGAGTTGCAGGGTGAAATTGGAACTACTTTTGGATACGGAGATGAAATAGCGCCGGCTAAGACGTTATTTAAATTCAGCAAAGAAAACGAGACTTTTAAAATTTTAGGCGGTATTTTGGGGGGTAGATTACTAAATTCTAAGGAAGTTTTGGCATTTGCTAAGTTACCTTCGCGAGAAATACTTTTAGGACAATTATTAGGTGTTTTGCAATCCCCTATTCGCGGTTTAGTTACAGTTTTGGGGGGAAATTTAAGAAATTTGGTCGTAGTATTAAATAAAATAAAAGATAAAAAATAATAAATAATACAAAAAAATGGAAAAAGATAAATTTGTTGAATCTATAGAAAAAATGACTGTTCTTGAGTTAGCAGAACTCGTCAAGGCCTTGGAGGATAAATTTGGAGTTTCGGCCTCAATGCCAGTTATGATGGGGGCTGCGCCAGTAGAAGGTACTGGGGGTGAAGAGAATAAACAAGAAGAGAAAACCTCTTTCTCCGTTGAAATCACTGAAGCCGGTGGTCAAAAAATTCAAGTTATTAAGGCTTTGCGTGAGATAACTAGCTTAGGCCTTAAGGAGGCCAAAGATTTGGTTGATGCTGTCCCTAAAGTAGTTAAAGATGGGGTTTCTAAGGCAGATGCAGAGGATATTAAGAAGAAACTCGAAGAAGCGGGAGCAAAAGTTGTTATAAAGTAACTGATTAATAAACTGGAAATTATGGAAAATCTGCTCGAAAAACTATTCGAGTCAGTGTCTAAAGTTCGGGTTTTGCGTCTTTTTATGCAAAATCCAGAGCATATTTTTACTTTTCCAGAACTTGTTAAGCGAGCCAATCTTAATTCCCAGGTAGCAAAAAAAGAACTGCAAAAGTTAATAAAAATATCTTTGGTTGAACTGAAAATAGTAAGAATAAAGCCAGAGCGGGTGTTAAAAAAAGGTAAAAAGACGGTTCAGGCCAAAAAAACAAAGGCTTATTGTGTTAATCCAGAGTTTGGATTAATAGATGAGTTACATAATTTAGTAACTAAATCGTCTGTAACCTCCAGAAGTAAATTATCCCAAAGGATTAAAAAGATAGGAAACGTAAAACTTGCTATCATAGCTGGAATCTTTCTCAATAAAAATGATACTAGGGCAGACCTCTTATTGGTTTGTGATAATATTAAAAAGGGTATGTTGGAGAACTTTCTTCATCAAACAGAATCGGAGTTGGGGAAGCACTTGCGATATACAGTTATGGATACTAAAGAGTTTAAATATCGTTTAGATATGTATGATCGTTTTTTACGAGATGTTCTTGAATATCCGCACGAAAAGCTTATAAACAGATTGAACATATAATCAAAAATAGGCCTTGAGGCCTATTTTTGATTATATTGATTTAGGATAATTTTTGTGATACTATTTAATAAATATCAAATGGTGCATTTTCACCCCGTTACAAATCTGCGTGGGCACTTAGTTCAGTGGTAGAACGTTCGCTTCACATGCGAAAGGCCGCAGGTTCGATCCCTGCAGTGCCTATGTTCCACGTGGAACAGTCCAATAGAAATCAGTTTATATCTATTATGTCCTTTAACCTATAAAGGACATTCTATAGGACTGTTCCACGTGAAATCACTTTACCCCATTAGAAGTCTGGTTTTTATCTTAGGGTCTTAAATACTGTATCTAAAATGCCTTCTGAAAAAAGAAAATTTGGAGATCGTGGAGAAAAAATTGCTGAATATTTTTTAAAATCAAAAGGATACAAAATAATAGATCATAATTATCAAAAACCTTGGGGAGAAATAGATTTAATTTCAAAAAAGGACGATTTGCTTGTTTTTATTGAAGTTAAGACAAGGGATTCTAAAAATGTGGAACATTATTTAGCTGAATATAGCATAAATGCCCCAAAGATTAAAAAATTACAGAAGATATGTGAGACTTATCTAACTGAAAAGAAGTATCCGTACGATCAAAAATGGCAGATTGACGTTTTGGCTATATCTATCAATGATCTTACTGATAAAGCTAAAATTAAACACTTTGAAAATGCAGTTTGGGAGGAAATATATTAGAATTATCTATATGTAACGTTTCACAAATTAATATTATTATAAACCATTAGAGATATATCAGATGTTCCACGTGGAACAATATATTTTTATCGGGCCGTAGTGTAGCGGTAGCACGAGACGTTTGGGACGTTTTAGCCCCGGTTCGAATCCGGGCGGCCCGAATTTAGCGCGAACCCATTTTGAGCGAGATTGCTGATCGTTCGACAAGCTCACGGTAGGCGCAATTTTGTAACTTTCTGAAATCCGCTCCGGCGGCGCGGGAAGGAGGGGGGAATATTAAAGATTGGTTATTGTTTTGGTAACAAATAGTTTGCGTTAAAACAAAAAAGTTATTAATATTTAATAATATTGCGGGTATCGTATAGTGGTAATACTCCAGTTTTCCAAACTGGTGCCGGGGGTTCGATTCCCCCTACCCGCTTTGCGGAAACAAAAATGTCCATCAATAGATGGGCGTTTTTGTTTTTGCCTAAATTGAGTTGGGGAATCGAACGGGGAGAAAATCGACAATGTCTTGTCGATTTTCGAACCCCGGATTTTGCCGAGGGGGCAAAGTTGTTTTCTTTAAAGGTGGAGGCAATAGAACCTGCTGTATTAAAATTCGGAAATGTGATATATATTTACTATGGAACTAGAAAATATCCCCTTAGGATCTTCAGAGAATCCTAATGTTATAATCGAAATTTCTGAAGGTAGTTCAAATAAATTTGAATACAACGAAAAACTCAATGCTTTGAGGCTAGATTTTGTATTCCGAGATGGTTTCCATTTTCCTTTTAACTATGGATTCATACCACATACCAAAGCAGAAGATAGCGATCCGCTAGATGTTGCTGTACTAAGCTCTGAACCGATTCCACCGCTAACAGTTGTTACTATTAAGCTGATTGCAATTCTCAAGCTAAAAGACCGAGGTGAGCAAGATAATAAATTGATTGGTGTCCCGTTGGTTGACCCCTTGTCGGATAAATTAAATTCTTTGGATGACCTAACCGAAGAAAAAAAAGAGGGGATGGTTAATTCCTTTAAGGAAATAGGCGTTCAAAAAAATAAATCTATGGCCATTGAGGGCTTTGAGGATAGAGATGCAGCCATTGAAGAAGTAAAGCGGTATTCTCTTTTAAAATAGGTTCTAACGTCGTGTATTGACCCGCTTTTTATGCAAAAAGAAAAACGCCGAATGGCGTTTAGATTGGTTGAGGGATTGACAATTTCGTTGGTAAAAATTCTCTAACTCTTTGCAGAAGTTTTGCTTTTTCTGGTTTTGGGTTGGAAAAACGATATTTCCGAACCTCAACTATGGTGGGGAGATTTGCTTTAATGATATATCGCACAAAAATATCATACACCCAATCATCTTTTTTTAATCCTTGCTCATCTTGTGCTTTTTCATATGATTGCCTTGACCCAACATCTAATTGTCCCTCAAATCCCCAATACATCACGACTACACCAGAATCATCGTGAACAAGAAAGTGATTTGAACCGCTATCTTTAATGCCGAGTTCCGCTTCTACCGTCCTAATCCCCACATTTTGAAAAATGATATATGCTCTTTTTAGATAGCTGAAAATTATATGAGGAACTGGTTTTTTATACCAGGGATACGGAAGATTTTTTCCATTATCCACAAAATCTTTTACGTCTTCGGCAAGATAAATATCTGGATCTCTGAAATGGTTTATTTTTCGCCAGAAAGGATGGGTGGGCGATTTTCTTGCCTCCTCGCTTAAATTAAGCATTTCACACCCTCTATTTTTTGAGAACTAACCCATATATATCATATAATACACTCGCTAGCAACAAAGAATGGTTTAAAACAAAAGGTTAGCTAAATTAAAAATCCGTCCCGCTTGTAGCGGGACGGATTTTTAGAAAAGCTGTATTAGGTCTATTTTACTGCCGCTTTGAATGCTTTGCCAGCTCGGAATTTTGGGGTAACCGTTGCGGCAATTTGTATTTTCTGGCCAGTCCGCGGGTTTACACCCATTCTGCTCGCTCTTTTTTTTGCCACAAAAGCGCCAAAACCGGAAATCGTCACCTCTTCTCCCTTGGCTAGAGTTTTCATAATGGTATCAAATACCATGTCCACAACATCTTCGGCCGCTTTTTTCGTTCCCCCCAATTTGGCGTGGGCGGCATCTACTAAGCCCATTTTGTTCATAAAAGTAAAAAATATATTAAACGACCTTTGGAATAAAGTTAAATATGCTTAAGGAAATACTACCAAAGTTTGCCTTATTTTACTAATTTTTTTGTCCACAACCTACTTGGCGTATTCAATAACTCTTGTTTCGCGGATAACATTAACTTTGATCTCTCCCGGATATTTAAGTTCTGTTTCAACCTTTTTGGCAATTTCGCGGGCTAAATTATGGGCTTCCAGATCGCTTACTTTTTCCGGAGTTACAAAAATTCTTATTTCGCGTCCCGCAGAAATCGCGTAAGATTTCTCAACTCCTGTAAAAGAATTGGCAATACGTTCCAAATCCTCCAGCCGCTTCAGGTAATTTTCCAGAGTATCTCTTCTGGCGCCGGGCCTGGAAGCGGAAATGGCATCAACCGTTTGGACGATTATTGATTCAAGCGTTTCGTATGGATAGTCTTCGTGATGGGATTGCATGGCCTTTATAACTCGTTCATCCACCCCGAATTTCTGCAAAATTCTTTTGCCTATTTCAACGTGAGTGCCGCTCACTTCGTGGTCAACCGCTTTTCCGATATCGTGCAAAAGAGCTCCTTTTTTGGCAACTGCTACGTCGGCTCCAACTTCTTCGGCAATCATACCGGCTAAGTGGACCATCTCAATAGAGTGTTGCAACACATTTTGGCCGTAACTGGTGCGGAATTTAAGCCGTCCGACAAGGGTTAAGAGCCGGGGATCTAGATCAAAAATTCCTACCTCATAAGCTGTTTTTTCTCCGGCTTCTTTCACCGCCTTTTCAATTTCTTCACGAGCCTTATCGGCCGCTTCCTCAATTCTGGCCGGTTGTATTCTGCCGTCCTGGATCAGAATCTCGAGCGCCGTTTTGGCAATTTGGCGTCTTATCGGGTCAAAACCAGAGATTACAATAGAGCCGGGAGTATCATCCACAATAATTTCTACACCAGTTGCCCGCTCCAGTGTTTTTATATTCCTTCCTTCTCGGCCAATAATTTTACCCTTTAAGTCATCAGAGGGTATGGCAACGGTAGTGGTGGTTACCTCTGAAGTGGTGGAGGTGGCCAGTCGTTGGATTATAGCCGCCAGAATATTTTTGGCTTTTCTTTCTAGTTCTTCCAGGCCGGTATTTTCCATCTTTTTTATCCGCACCATCAGGTCGTCGCCGTATTCTTTTTCAATGCGTTTCATCATTTCCTGCAAAGCTTGCTCTTTGGAAAGTCCGGCCACCCTTTCAAACTCTTTAATGATATTTTCTCGCGCCGCCTCCAGTTCGGCCTTAATCGCCTTAACTTTTTCTATTCTTTCTTCAAATTCTTTCTCTTTTTTTTCAAACCCTTGCAGTCGTTTATCAAAACCGGTTTCTCGTTCCAGCAAGCGTTCTTCAAGTCTTCGTAATTGGGCCGTTCGCTCTTTTTCTTCGTGCTTGGTTTCTTCAAGGACTCTGGCCGCTTTTTCTTTGGCGCTAAGCAATATTTCTTTGGCTTCGATTTTTGAATCTTCAATTAATTTTTTTAGTCTTGCTTCTATGGAAGACTTGCGTTGCTGGGCAATGAACTGGCGAATGAAATAGCCCAAGCCAATGCCAACCACCAAAGCCGCGGCGGCGGTAATCATAAGTAGGGGATTAAATATGTTCATAAAATAAAATTAAAAATCCGCACGATGCGTCCTCGCCGTTTACCAAACTTAAGAGAGATTTTGGGTTTAATCAGAAACCACCGATTATAGATAATCGGCTTTCCTTGGCTCTTTTGAGACTTTTAGGAAGAGTAGGGAAGTGCACATTTAAGATTGGATTCACCCATATCAACTCTTTGAGGAGACGTATCGGAAGATCTTTGGGGTTAGTTATTTCAAATCTAATTACTATAACTACATCCTAAGGTATCGAGTATCCAATGTCAAACAGTTAAGAAATTATAGTAGGAAGGGCTAGATTTGGTGTGGGGGTAAAACAAACAAGCTGCGAGTTTTGCTCGCAGCCAATTTTTCTGTCTTTTTTATTTACCAAAGGGCTGTTGGAGTGTAATGCAGTGAATGTTTCCTCCTCCCAGAAGAATTTCTCTGGAATAGACTTGTACTACTCTTCGGTGCGGTAATAACTTCTGCAGGGTTTGCAACGCAATGGGGTCTTGCGGGTCGTCGAATGTAGGTACCAGGACTCCATTATCCACTATAAAAAAATTAACGTAGGAAGCAGGCAGTCTATCGCCGGCTATCCGAGGAGCAGTATTTTTGGTTATAGTGAGCCCCGCGACTTCTTCTTTTGTTATAAACAGCGGCTCGGGTTGAGGGATCTTTACGAGCACGAACGGTCTTCCTTTGGCGTCTTTTTCTCTAATGAGCTGATTGTAGGCCTCATTTGATATTTCGTATTGAGGGTCGCTTTTATCATCGGTCCAAGTTAGAACTAAAACGCCCGGCTGGACAAAACGGCACAAATTATCTATATGACCGCTGGTATCATTATAGACACCGCGCGGCAGCCAAATTATCTTTTCAACTCCCAAATGTTCACTAAGGTTTCTTTCTATATTTTGCTTGGTTAAATCAGGATTACGGTTAGAATTTAAAAGGCACTCTTCGGTCGTGATAAGAGTCCCTTCGCCGTCAACTTCAATCGATCCGCCTTCCAAAACCATAGGGCCTCCGTAACGATTCACCCCTTCAATTTCGAGGACTTTCCAAGCAATCAATTCATCTTGATCCCAAGGAGAATAAATACCGCCCCAAGCATTAAATTTCCAATCCACGCCGCAAACTTCGCCCTGTTTATTTACCACAAAAGTAGGCCCTTGATCCCGCATCCAAGCATCGTTGCTTGACATCTCAACGACACGGATATATCGCGGCAACATAGCGCGCGCCTTCTCCCACTGTGTTTTAGAAGCGCACATAGTTACCGGTTCAAACTCCGCGATTATTTCGGCCACGGTAACATACGCATGTTGCGCGTGGATGGCGTTGTCTCGCCATACGTCCGGCCTTTCCGGCCATATCATCCAAGTTTTTTTATGTTCTTCAAATTCTGCGGGCATTCGATAGCCGCCCTGTCTCAGTGTATTCCTCAAGGCCACCCTCTTTTTTCAAAAGACCTGGAATAGTTGTAACAAAATAGAATTCAGTTGTCAATTTTAAGTTTGTTTTAAGGAATCAAGCCGGCCGGAATTGTATTGGTGGTATTTCCGATAAATATAATCCCGCTGCCGTTATTTACCGATGATAAGCCATCAGCCTGAATGCCGGTTGTGTTATTCTCAAAGGTAGTATTTTGAATAAAGGGTGAAGAGGACGTTAAATAAAGACCGGCCGCGTTTCCCGAAAGGGGCTGTTGGTGGTCTTTTATGGTTGAGCCGACAATGCTGGTGGAAGTAGAATTTTCCAGCCAAATTCCATACAGATGATTGTTGTCAACCAGCGTATTTTTTATATCAATTGAAGAGTCTTTCACCCGCAAAGCTCCGAGCGTTGTCCAAGGCGGCGGTTTTGCTCCACCATAACGGACAGAAACATAGTTCAAAGTTGAGGAAGCAGAACCGGCCAGAAAAGAAAGATTATACCAGTCTCCGGCCGCAGGTAGAGTAGTGGTAGCATTAGTGTCCCCGCAGCCGCCCGAAATTCCGCAATCATCGTCATTAATTGAGGTAAAAATTATTTTGTTAAAAGCGGTTCCGTTGGCTGCCATTTTTCCGGATATAGAAATACTTCCGACTCCTTCCAGTTTAATAATTGTCCCCGGAAGTATAGTAAGAGTTTTACCCGCGGGGATGTAATAGGTTGTATTTTGAATGACGTAGGGCAGGTCGGGCGTTAAAGTATAATCCTGATTAAGCGAACCTTGCAGATTAATTCCATTTCTATCATTGTTGGCGGCTGTATTTCCGGAAAATGTCGGATAAGCGCCGAGAACCCGAATTGGATACTGGCTGCTTTGACTAAAAGTATTGTTGGTAATCGTAAAACTATGAGCCGCTCCGCCGCTAGTAAGCTGTAATCCGAAAGTATTGTTGGTGAAAGTATTATTGTTGATGTTAAGCGAGCCGTCTTGGGCGGTAATACCTATGCTATCAAGCCCTTGGTTATTGTTTCTTATGACATTTGTTTCAATTGCGCCCGAAGCATTGGTCAGCCAGAGGCCGTAGGCCGCCGATTCTTCAATGATGGAATTTTTTAGAGTAAATTCCGCATTTTCTGCTTTTAAATTTGCCCAGTAGTTGGCTGAAAAATCTTTGAGGCCGCCGTATCTTATGATAGTCCGGTCAAACACCGACCCGTTGCCAATAAGTTTTATAGAACTCCAGTTGCCGGGTTGGGGAGTGGTGCTCGCACCATCCTGATTAGTGTCGCCTCCGTAAGAATCATCTTTAAAAGAAGTGAAAATTATCGGTTCTGCTATCGTGCCTTCTGCTTTAATAATTCCGTTTACGGTTAGAGACGATGCGCCGTTATAAAACTTTATTACCACGCCCGGTTCTATATTTAAGGTAATGCCGCTTGGAATTACAACTGTAATACTTGGAATAATATAAGGGCTGTCATTTTTTTTAAGGGTTTTATTTTGACCTAGAAAAGAGGCGGATTTATCTATTAAATAATTAATACTGTTTCTTCTGCCCGGCGTTCCGTTTATGGGAAGACCGTCGGCGTTTTTGCCATTAGCGGGCAAAAGGATCATCCAATTGCCCCAGTTATTTTGGTTTTCTCCGGAGGAGAGCGGATCAAAACGCTCCATTGATAAAAATTGCGGATTGCCAACACCCGCGCACCAGCCGCCGCAAAGATTCAGGGCCGGAGTACGATCAATGGTTGTACTGCCGTATTTTACAGCGAGCACTTCGCCGCTATTGTTAAGTCCGTTGCCGAAACTCGCAGTGGTGCTTGCGATTATATCCGAAATAGTGGTGTCGTCCGTCCTTTCTATTAAATAAAAACCTCTTGGAGAGATTGTGCCTGAAAGTTGGATGTTGGGTCCGTTGTCGGTTTCGGAAACAAGATTTAGGCCCGAAAGATTTACCGGAAAAAAAGTGGGATTGTAAAGTTCTATCCATTCGTCTTGCGCTTTAGTGGCTGAAGTTCCGCCCCAGCCGATTTCGTTTATAACCACCGGCCGCGAATTTATTTCCACGGTTATAATTTGCTGGATACTTTGGTTTCCGGCATTATCTATTGCTCGGGCCTTGAAAATATAACTGGAGTTGTCGCTAAGATTATAAATAGTTGAAGTAGCTGTGGTGCTGGCAAAATTAAAATTCGGACAAGCGGAGTTATTAAGTTCGCATGCTAGGTTGTAGCGTTTTAAATCAGTACTAGTGCTTAACCAGGATAAATTTATGGTGGTTGTGGCGAGAAGACAAGTTGAAGAGGAAAACGACTGGCCGCATTCGGAAATAGTAAATAATAAGTTGGGCGGGGTGGTGTCGGGCGGAGGGGTTGGTTCCGGGGTCGGGGTGGGGGTTGGAGCTGATTTGGCGGCGTTGGAGTCAGGGCTTGGCTGATAAGACCAGCCGCTGGAAACACTGTTGGTTTCGTTGGAAATTTGGGGTTTCGCGGGTTCCGGGGGTTTTGTTAAAATTTCAGGAGTTATGGTGGGAGAGATGTTAGACGCGGGCGTGGATGCGGGAGTAATAACAGCCGCAGTTTGTTTTAGCACAGGTTCTGGTTCTGGGGTTTCAGTTGTTGCTTTTTTTGGTTCTGAATTTTGCGGTGTTGGCGGCAATTCTGCTGTTAAATCTTTTTCCGTGGCCGTGATTCCATAGAGCACGCTGGCGATATTAAAAACCCCGCTTTTAAATTTATCAATTTGTTTATTTAGCCAAGACCTATTTTTTTCATAAAGCGTTTTAGTTTGTTTTTCTTTTTCTACTTCGTCAAAGAAAAGTTTGATTACTCCGGCTCCGTGCAAAACCGCCTGTTTGGAGAGATGAGACCAGTAGTCGGTTAGTATCTTTTGATCATCTACTGTATACTTTTTATCATTTTTTACGTCCTTCCAATCGTATATTGGATTATATAAAACAAGTCTTATAATTTTATCTTCTATTGTTTTATAGCCATATTTTACAAAGATACCTGGAGAGACTTCTTCTACCCTCGTGAATTCTTCTAGTGGTTTTATAAATTCTGCACTAAAAATACTATCCTCGCTGAAGAAATTATTATTAGAATAATTGGCAATATTATCAAAGTAGTAATTTAGGTTAGATAAAATAATTGGTTTTTCGCTTGGGTCAATATCAATATTTTGTTTATTAAATCTAGTTGTCCATCCTTCGTAAGGGCTTCCTAGATCTAAAACCGGAGGATGAGCGTCGTTTCGGGTATGATCCGGCACAGTCATATCTTCTAAAAGATGTAAAATATGACCTAAACCAGAAAGTCCACGATCTTTACTGCCCCA
>Ga0209515_10007158_pt1 | contig 13536 bp, 16 predicted proteins | sample Subgroupgradi54m_FD_187454 | JGI IMG/M metagenome (GOLD analysis project Ga0209515, IMG submission 187454) | Subsurface groundwater microbial communities from S. Glens Falls, New York, USA - GMW60B uncontaminated upgradient, 5.4 m (SPAdes)... ...
CCTTGGATGGATCCCAGAGCTTTTCTATCTTCATGCCTTGCTTTTTCAATTTTTCAAATACAGCTAATACTCCTGGTCCGGAAACATCATGAACCATTACTTTATCTACATTTACAAAAACGACATCATCAGGAGCTAAGCTGGTCTTTCCAGACGCTCTGGCAAGTATCTTTTCTGTTATGTTCATTCCCATTTGATGGATTGAGGCTTTTTGAAATTAAAAGGTTTGCAGAAGAAAATGACACAAACCTTAGGCATCAGTTTTTGTTTTTTGTAAATTCCAGCAATTTTTGCAGATATAACCCTTCATGTGCCATTCTTTTTTTGGGCTATAACTAATAAAACCAAGTTTGGCACCACATATGCTACAAAATTTTTTTGATTCATTATCTAATTTTTCCTTTTCATCAAAACAAGGCTTGCAAAGCCAACCTTTTACATTCCATTCTTTACGTGGTTTCCACAAGCTAAATGATCCTGGTTCTGCCCCACATACGGCACATTTGTCATCCTTTTTTTTCTCATAATGTTCTTTCATTTTATCTACATAGCAATCTGCACACAGTGGACCTTCAACATTCCAGTCACTCTTTGGTTTATGTTTATGAAAAATGCTTTTCTTGCAAACAGTGCAAAATTCTTCCTTTTTGCTAAATAATCCCACCATAGTAAACTGATTCTATGTTAAAAAAAGATCGCGATCCGCTGATAATTCATGAGTAAAATTAATCTACAATCATTTTTTGCAAGAGACATGCCCACTTTCAATCGTGGAGAAAGAGTACGCATAACGAAATCAGAAAAAGATTCTAACAAAATTTACATCATTAAAGACATGAAGAAAATTAGAAAGGGAGGAGTTTTGTATCTGTTAAAATCACTTGAGAAAAGATCCGTTTTACGCCTATACTATGAAAATGAAGAATCGCTTCTTGAAAGGAATGCCTGAATTCTTCTATGTGTAAACAAGGGATTGCAGAACGCTAAAAAGTATAGTCTAGGAAATAATATCCATGTCTCTTGCCGTGTATCCTATAAAATCAGAGGTAAAAACAGAAGAATTTGATCTCTTTGAATCCTTGGTTAGTTCATTAGAAAGTTCACAAATAACTCTAGAAAATGGAGACGTGATTGTCATTTCAAGCAAGTTTGTTGCAAATTCTCAAGGCAGAGTGATTGATTATGAGCAGGTTGTTCCATCTGCAGAATCCAAATTGCTTGGTAAAAAATTTCAAATCAATCCCAAGATCGCAGAAATCATACTAAGAGAGTCTGACACTATTTTTGGCGGAATACCTGGATTTGTAATTACATCAGCAGACAACATAATGGCACCAAATGCAGGAATTGACAAATCAAATGCAAAAAAGGGAAAGATAATTTTGTATCCTGTAGATGCATATCTGGTTGCAGAACAACTACGACGAAAAATTTTCTTAAAGTATTTCATACATGTTGGAATCATAATAACAGACAGTAGATTAATGCCAGCAAGAGTTGGCACAATTGGCATTGCCCTTGCATGTGCAGGAATTGAGCCCCTTTCTGACATACGTGGTCAAAAAGATCTTTTTGGAAATCCCCTCAAAGTTACATTCCAGGCAGTAGCAGATAACCTTGCATCAATTGCAAACTTCAAGATGGGAGAGGGTTCAGACGCAACCCCTTTTTGTGTGATAAAAAACTCGGAAGCACAAATAACAGACAGGAAGATCAGCCAGCACGAGATGGCAATCTCGCACGAACAGTGTGTCTACGTTCGTGGACTAGAAAGGAAAAACTAAGACAGTCATACTTTTAATAGAGGATAATTGGAGGGCAAGGCTATGGTAGAGTTCCTGACCACGTATCCAAAGACGATATCCCTACTTGGAGGTAAAAGGACAAAGATATCCGTGGATAAAAATGGCGTAGAACAGCTTAGTATAGTGGTTAAAAAAAGCGTTGATGAGTTGTTAAAGATCTTTTCAAACGAGGGCTTTACCCATGTCAAATTTGAACACAAGCAACCATTCCAGATAGGAAATGGTCTTTCATTGAAACTGAAAAAACCATGGGAGATGCACATAAGACTGCTTGAGATAAAAAAGGGACTTGTTGCCATACAGGCCGAAGTCGAGGTCTCAAGAGACTATTTGCAACACCTGTTTTGTCAAAGAACTCCTGTCTTCTATGAGGTTGAGATGCTACTGAAAAAGCATCAGATAGAATACAAGATCTGGAATGAAAGAATAAAGAAATACGTACAGTCGGTCTTTGACAACTACAAAATTCAACTAAAGACTCCTAATTTCCCTGTCTTTGCATGGAAGCCAATGGTCTTTGTAATTGGAACAATCGGGTCTCTTTATCTGATAAAATACCTGCTGACAATTTAGAACCTTCATTTGGTAAAATTATTTTGAATTAAGTGTCCTTTGGAAAGGTTTCTTTTGATCGGAAAACGTAACTTAATGGCGAGCCCGATGGGTTCCGTGAAAACAGTTGTAGCGGGCCCAGAGAGGTCTGGCAAATCTGTTGTAGAGGGCACCGTCCCCAATTTTTTATTTTGAAAGATGTAGAGTTTTCATTTTTTTTATAATCTAACCCATCTTGAAAACTGCTTTGGTGTAAAATGCACTAGTAAAATTATCGATCTTATTTTCAAGGAAACACATCTTTGTCTCATTTGATATTATTTTTGCACCTTTAGGAAACTCAACTTTGGTTTCAAACATAGACACAAACTTCACAGTATATTGACCATTGGAATCAGGAAGTATTCCCTTTTCTGCATCTTTGACAAAAACTATAGCATTACCTCTTTTGATCGGAATCGGTACTGGATGACCTCCCTCTCCCATTATCTTTTCTGAATCACATGTAGCAGAATACACACGCAATTCAAGAGTAACGATAAGAGGATCTGGCATACGAGAATGATCAATTACATCATTATTGTTTCCATCTACAGCCTTATAGGATATGTAATAAGGATTGGAAAGAGTATCCCATGTTTTGTGAATATTATCTCCGTTAAGGCCAATTGGTAGAAAATTCCAATCAGTTATGGATTCAAGTGATTCTGCGTGACTTGTTACTTGGTAAATTGTAATTGGCACTAGCTCACTGCCGTTTATCTTGTTTCCAATACTGACCACGGTTCTAGTTTCTTGATGGATATCAAATGGTAAGAGGCCCGTTATGTGAGGAAGCCCTTCAACTGCCCAAGGTATGCGAACGTTTAGTGTGTAACTAAATGTTTCATTATTTACAGTTCCAACGACAGTCAATGGGTATGTCATTCCAGTTGTAAATCCTGCACCAATTAGAATTTCAGTGTCAGATGTTGAATGACCAGATGCAAGAGGATTTGATTCTGTTACATCTTTGAAATTAAAGACATAATTATTATTGAGATCAAGTGTTGCTTTAAGATTGGTTATGGGTTTCATACCAATGTTCATTAGTGTCAATTGAATTGTAGGTCCACCGGGATTAGGAGGAGTTGGAACAAATTGAATGGAAACTACGTCTACAACAGAGTTTAATCTTGTACTAGATTCAAAAGTATTTTTTGTACTGACTAGTAATTTCATTTTTCCATCATAAAAGGTCAAACCTGCCTGTGGATTTGCATGAATACTAAAATTGGTTGGTGTGGAATTTCCAAGACACGGCATGCCTTGCACAAAGATTCCTAACAATTCATGAATACCATCTGGAAACTTGGTATCAGCTCCAAAGTTACTACCTCCACAAGAACCTGGCGGCCCTCCGCTAAATAGTCCTGGAAATAAAGTAAAAACCACATCATGAAACGAAATTTGCACTGGTTCGTGATGATATGCAGTTATGGTATCGTTTAGAGCATCAAAATAATATGTTTCATTTCCAATTGCCATAATTCCAATCTCATTTCCAAGATTATTTTCAACAGTTGAATTGTTATTACTAGATACTATTTGTGAAGCAGGTGCAACTGGATGAGAAATTGTGATTTGCTTGTAGGCTGTAACATTGTATGTCTTTCCTTGCATTTCATAAGTGAATGTGATTGTTGCATTTGTTTCTCCAACCGAAGTTGCATTATAGATAGTTCCTATAGTTGGACCTTGTATTCTCAATTCTTGTCTTGATTTTACCTCTTCTTTTGACATTGTAAAACATGAGATTCCTTGTTTTGTTTCCACATTTTTATCAAAAGTTGCAGATAGTGGAGAAACGCATCCGCCATTTAGATATACGGAATATGGGTTTGGATTAGACACATCTGCATATATCAGAAAACTATTTCCAACACTAACACTTGCTGGTTCCGTTGTTATGTTCAATATCTGTAATGGTTGATTAGGTGAGAGAATTGCAGTACAGTACGTACAGGGAGGTTTGTTGTTATACTCTATTTGTGAAAAAAATGAAACAGATGCTATTGCGGCAATTGCTGCAGATGCAATAATGATTACTAGAATCTTCACTTGAGATATGCGATACAATCATCATTTAAAAATTTGGCGTAGGTTTGTCCTGTAACAATCTGCTCACTCTGCAATTTATTTGAAAAAAATTTCCATGGACTCCTGGAGCCAGTCAGATCTGTTGTAGTGGGCACCAACCTAATTTTTTATTTTGGTTTTAGTTATGGACAACCAGTACAACCTGTGGCGATAGCACCTGTGAGTTAGCTCTCTCAAGTCATTGCATACACGAAACCCTTGAGTAATTTTAGGAGGATTACTTTTGCTTGTCGAAATAGGCATCTTCTGGATTTTTTGACCATTGAATGATTTCTCCAGATTTGGTTTTTCCATCCAAGGACATCTTTACCAAATTTAACAAGTCTCTACCAAGTAACACAGTTTTTCTACCTTCACTCGATATAGCTTTGATCGGATCAAATTCAAATGGTCCGATTTTAAGAAGCACAGAATATGCAACAACTTCTTTAATTTCTTCACCGTATTTTAGTCGTTTGGAGCCACTCACTTTCAAGTTCAAATCACGTACCATTCCATCAGGAATCACTGTCGTAACAGAACCGGTGTCTATCTTTCCTTTCGCTGGAAGATAATGTTCACCATACCAGCTTGCCACGCCGACATCAACTTGGGGAAAAGGTGGTTTGTCTGCGTTGCTATAGTATATTCTTGCACTCATCTCAATTCTGGCATATCAATTACCCATATGTCTTGGATTTCAGAAATCTTGCCTACATACATCTCGACATTACCGTATTTGTTGTAGATTTTTCTTATCAAGTCACCTTCAGAACTACTTACGTAATCTTCTATATTCCCGTTTACGAAACCAACATACTTGTTACGATATTTGGGATTATTGATGTTCTCCTTCAAGAATTTTTCAAAGGCAGTTTTGTTGGTTTCAGGGGTATTAGTTTCTGCGCGAATGTGACCGTCAGGTGCGAGTGGGTGCTGTCCGCCATTTTGCCTGTACAAGTCGATAACTAGGTCCAAAATGCCAGTATGCTTTCGGATTATCACATTATCTAAGTAAGTTTGTAATTCGAACAATTTGTGGATAGAAAACTCTGCCATCCACGACTTGATTTTGTCAACCGTGACTTTGTAACCCACCGGTTTCTTGTCACAGTTCGTCACTCGTTTATTGAGCTTCCATGCATCATCATAACCTCTTGAATGAATAAGAGCACACATTCTCGCCTCAAATTCTTCTTCACCATATTCTTTGAGTTTAAAGTAATACTCTTTTGCTAGCCGTAATTGTTGGTTGTCATAGGTGCTCATTTATAGGAATTGGAATTTTGGGGTATTAAAGCTAGGCGATTTACATTCAGGCAAACACGACTTTTTGTTATTTTACTTAAAAAAAGTGTGAAATTCGTACAGATTTAGAAGTTTTATGGATTACTTGATATAACGGATGTTGGAGAAAGCTCTCACAGAACGTCTTTTCCGCACGGTCTCAAGAAATGATTTCAATACAAGACATTTCTAAAATAATACCATCTTTAATCTAACCGAAAATTGTTCTTAAAAAAAAAGCACTGAAGACCCACTTTAAAAGAGAAGAGACAAAGTAAAAGAAACTGTTGGAAAACTTTCCGGCGTGCAACATTGCCTCATATGCAGCAGTGTGTGCTAATCCCCACTCATTTATGCCTAGAACATTCTTTGCTGATTTCAGTTTTGCACTAGCATTTTCAAGTTCATTTTTGATCTGATCTTTGTCAGATTCAAATTTTTCAACTCTATCTTGCTTCAATAAGTCGCTTAAATTCATCCTCATCACCAATTATCATCATTATTCGAGTCTTTGAGATTTCCTTCATCAAAGGTATTTTCTTTTCTACTCTTTCCATAAACTCTTTCTCTTTCCATAACAAGTAATTTATCTCACGTCCTATTGTTCTTTCTGTTTTAGATATAGATCTGAGAAGAGCATCCTCGTTTACATCGCCAATTACCAGTAAATCAATGTCACTTGATTGTGATTCAGTTCCCTTTGCAAATGATCCGTAGATTAATGCATACTTTATTTTTTCTTTGGATAAATCTTTGGCAATAATTTCATCTAGCATCTCAAATTTTAGAAATATCCTTTTCAATTCATTGAAGATTATACTCTTATTATTTATCTTATAGAATACTAGATTACCTTGAGTTCTTCTTGTAACAAGACCAATATTTTGGATCAGCGGTGTTTCTTTTGCTATTGTGGAAGGTGCCAATCCAGTTTTTCTTGCAATATCATTTGCATGGAATTCACTTGAAGAATTCAAGAATAAGAATTTTAGAATCAAGATCTGAGCCCTGGATCTGAAGAGGCTTTCAAGTGAGCTTTTAATAGATATGACTTTCTGTGTCTTTTTCTTTTCTTTGAAAATTATATTCTTTACAGAAGGTAGTACATTACTAATAATTGGTTTTACAACCTCTTCTACTCCATTATTTACCAGTAGTAATCCAATTCCAAGGTTTTGACAAGAGTTGAAAATTATCTTGGAAGATCGGCTTTTTGGAATTGCAAGGTATGAGAAATTTGCTGCATTCTTTTGATGTAGTGCTTGTTCTATTCCTCGCTGTATATCCCCAGAACCTCCTTTGACTTCTATGGCTGTAATTTTGTCATCCTTTGTAGCTATTATGTCCACAATTCTACCTCTTAGTTTTACTTCGTGAAAGGTATTCCAGCCTTTCTTTTCGAAATACTTTTCTGCTTTTTGTGAGATGGTAATCTCTGTATTCATGAAAGTGCCATTTCTATTAATCGAATGATCGTTCACTAAATAGAAATAGTATTTCCACTATATATAGTTAGTAACTAGTTAGTACATTAGTAATAGGACGCAGCTACGTCGATGGGACTAGACTACCATCATGGTCATATTTTGGACCCACTCCAAAATTAAATCATAATAGGTTCAGATTATCACGTCATTCTCACATTTCAGAAACCTATAGGTTTAGTTATCATCGAGAAAGTGTATCTAGTGTCACTTTAATAGAAGCCATCTCGTATTTATCTCCCGACAGAGATTCAAGTAAATCCCACTTGATGTTGCCTTTTCTTTCAATTGCCAATCTTTTCAAGTCAGGATGGTCTTGCTCAGGCCTATTAGCACGGAATTTAGCCAAGATTAATGCTTCAAGTCCCATTGCATTTACTATATTGTCTTTATTATCTACAGTGAAATTTTGTGAGGTTTCAATTATTGTTTCTATTGGAATTCTATTTAATGGTCTTTCAGAATAGATGTCTATTTTGAATCCTCTTGGAGTATAAGTTTTTTCCTTCCTATTTTCTGTAACAATTTTGTATCCTTTGTTTAATAGCTCGTCTTGCGAGATTTGTTTTACTATTGCAAAATCCAAATCTTGCGATTCTCGCGTATTTTTTGTGTGTAGGAGAACAGCAACTGCTCCTACAAATGTTACTGGACCGAGTTCTTCGGTAATTTTAAGAGCTTCACGTATTAATGGGTGCAATTTTATCCAGCTGATCTTGTGGTAGGTCCTCTTGAACTTTTTTTATTGTATCAATAAAAAATCTGCCCTTGGTATTTATTTGATCACTGTAAAGTAATTCGATAGATATGGCATCTAGAATACTTCTTCCACCATTTGCGATACAATCAAGATAGACACGCTCCATTTGATTTTCAAACAAACCAATTTTAGGAAGCAATATAATATGACCACGACTTCCTTCGCTAAAGCCATTTTCTTTTAGAAAAGAGACACCTTTATCGACGTCGTTTACGTAAATATAGAGATCATTTGGGAATTGAAATTTAGTAAGCTCCCATGCCTTGTAGTCCAAAGTTACCATGGTTGATTCTGGCATACTATTAATTACAAAGTTAATGTCGGCATTATTGTAAGATCGACCAAATCTTCTTGCATTTTTTAATGCAATTAAAGAGGGCATTAGTTTTTTTAGCACATCAAATGGTTGTGAAATTACATCCTTTTTTATTGTAAAGTTACCTCTATTGTATGTTGCAAGCCCAAGTGGAATTAGTGATTTGATTCTTCGATAAACTGTTTTCTTAGATCCTACAAATTCCGCTCCTAGATGTTTTATAGTATAGACTGGTTGCGTGGGCAATTCCTGAGCAAATAAGAGAGCTGATGCTGCCCATTCTAGAAGACTAGTATTTTCCACCATAGCATATTATATGATCTTGATCTATTTATATACTTTAGACATACTTGTCTAGATCTATATATACACAGTAATGGGGGGTAAGGGTACAGGATAATAGAATCCACATCGATGGGACTAGACTACCATCATGGTAGTAAATCTGGCCCACTTTTGTAGAAAAATTATCTTTTGTTTTACTTTTGAAAATATCATTTTAAAAAATTGACGTAGATTCTCAACTTGGGTGTATTTTGTAGGTTCAGATTCGGTAAGACAAGTACTCGTGATGGTTTAATTAGCCCCTAAGATTTATACTGTACAAATTTGTATATATACATATATGTATATATACAATGAATTCCTACCTATAAGTAGGAAATGAATCCGGGACTTGTTTTACAGAAGAGAGGAGTTGGAAGACATACTTCCAGAACTAGTATACGCTCACACATGCCTCGCCTTGATACCATCCAGATGGTAGAAGCGAGGATATCTAAAGCAAAGGAGTTTGGTTCTAAAAATAAGCTCTGGAGAACACTGCCAAAACAAGTACAATACAAAACTTTTACTACAATTTTGGATTATCTTGAAAAATCAAATAAGATAATGTATGACAAGAATGGTGCCATACTCTGGATATTTGCAGACAATCCAAAACTAAAGAAGCTTCATCAAACATCAACTGTACTCAGATAATATTAGTAACCAAATCTCTTTTCGTATTCCTTGTGATCAAAGACATCTAAAATAATACAAACTTTCTCCGATTTTGTACCATAAACAGTGTATATCAATCTCCATCCTGCCCTTAGCTTGTAGCGAAATAAAGTGTGAATCTGATGTTCTTTAACATATTTTCGTGGCCAGCATTTTTTTAACAAGATCTGTAATGTCCCAGCTGTACCATGTGTTTGCACTCTAATGCTTGTTGATGCTATAGTGAGCAAGTGAGAGTTTTCAGGGAATTTTTTCTAATACAGGTCCTTGCCGCAGTTGGTACAGAATTTGATGCTTGACAGAGACAATCTGCCGCAAGATCTGCATTTTACGTATTGGTCCAAACTAAGCCCACAATGAGGGCAATGTTTGTAATCTGTGCTTATTGTTTTTTTGCAAGTGGGACACTCGATGGTGCCTGACGTGGTTTGCACTCTACCTGCTGATTTCTGGTCTAATGTTGATGCCGAATCTTTATTCTTCCGTCTTATTATAAAAAATCCTCCTATTGCTATGGCTGCAACAATTATACCAATGGTTACGTAGCCGTAGCCTGAATCAAAAAAGGCAGCACCATTATTTTGTCCAGTCACACTTGAGCTGGTTTCTCCTGTTGTTTCAGGCAGAGTAATCAATTCCAGTTTTGGCCTTTTAAGAGGATCGGTATTTTCTTTAGAATAAAAATCCACAATCTCTTCATTATGAAGATTATTCAAGTGAAACAAAAGCGCTAATGTTAAAAATGATCCAGTATGTGATTTTACCTGCTGCGTTAGGTCCCATGTAACAGACTGATTGAGATTTGAATAGCCTACAAGTGACGTTGAGCTTTGATTTATATAAAAATGTGGAGCATTTAGATAATCAATTTTTGATTCATTCCATTTATTATCAAGTCCTGTATAAACATCAAGTTCTCTGGTTGAAGAGGTAAGTTGCATTGCAAAAGGGGTGAGATCCAAAAATGCTAACTTTATGTTATTGCTTTTTAGATTGGTAAGGTCAAATTTTAGATAAACTACAGATCCGATAAATTGTTTTCCTGATTTGGTGGCGTTCCAAGCATACCACACCTTGAGGAATTGAAGGTTCCCAGTATTTACTTTCTCAAGCCCTTGGACGCCTTGAGGATCGTATCTATCTGTTACTACGTATGCATCATCTGTGGGATAAAGATCTACGATTTTTCCTGTAGCCTGTTGCGCATATGAATATTGATGATACATGGTAACTGATAAGAGAGAAAATGAAAGTACCAAAGAAACCATGAAGAAACACTTGCTTTTGCCTTTCATTTTTGAACTATCAAAAGCTCTTTGTGTTCGTATAAAAAAGTGTATCTATCTAGTTGTACTCAAGCAGAAAAGATATTTGGCTAGATTCGTAAATTGCACCAGTTCTTTCATTTGTTAAGAGGTGCCATTAAGATAAAAAATAAAAAGATTTACATTTTGTATGTAAAAAAAAGTAAGATCATATCATGTATTAGAAAATGGAACAGGTTATCATTTTGTGCTCATTTGGGATTTTGCTTATTTTTATTCAAAAATTAGTCTCAAATTTTCATTTAATTTGAATTTTAATGTGATAGAACGATTAAGTGACTAATTCCCACAAAAAAACGTCTTCCATTTTGTTTAATTACCCTTTTTTACCATAACATGAAAGGATGATGCAAGAGCTACAAAACACTGAAGGAATCAGACTTGAGAAACCAAAAAACAAGACTGTAAGAGAAGATCTTCTGGTTAAGAAAGATAGAACTAGATTATTACATGCTTTTGGTGAAAATATCCCAGTTAGTGTATTTACTGGTACTCATCTAGATGCTGGAAAAATGTCATCCTCTCACGATAGCAATTGAGACCATAATGTAACTAAGTGGAATAATAATGGATTGTTTATATGGAAAACAACATTCTGTGCAAAGGCAAACTGTAAATAAACACAAGGTAAATTTGTAAGTCATGAAAACTCTATTTTTATTATTAATTTTTGTCATATCGTCAGCTCCTATTTTGGTTGAAAAATCTTATGGTCAGACGCAGCCAACAATTAGTAATTATGTAATAACTACGGCAGCTTCTGGAAGTACTGGGGAACAAATACAAAACAATACCAAGATATTTGTACAAATAAAACTCTCTGATTCAGCTGGAAGGTTTGTGGGATATACCGAAGGAAACCCTCAAACAATTGTCAACCTCAATTATATACTCAACTGGGCGCAATCTCATTCTCAAAAAAGCACTATAACAAAAGAAGGAAAGAACTTTGAAATATTCAAAATTGAAGATACTCTCCCTTGGAAAAAAGTTACAGCGATGGGAGGATACTATTTTGCTGCAATAGACAAAGATAAGACGATTGCCATTATGGTTTTTGCCTTTGATTCTGCTCCTATTTCCCCAGGAGACAATGCCAGAGTCACTTGGACAGTAGTGAGGTCAACTAGCTAATTTTTTTGAAAGAATTGTACCGACACCAATTGCAAAAAATACTATTAATGGCATAAACCTGTATATCTCGCTAAGATTGACGGTAAGGGCTGCTAAAAATGATTGTGATAAAATCATTCCTATAATCAATATCATAATCGAATCTGCATACCGCACTCCCCTCCTAGAGTAAATAAACAAACCTACTATCAGTATTGGCAGGAACATCACAACCAATCCATCGTTTCGTAGTTGATAAGAAATTGCGTTAAATGCCCTCAAAAAGTCATATGAAGAAAATGTTTTGTAGTCCACCACAAGATAAGTTAGATAATAGACCATGCCTAAGACTATGATTATCCCATATGAGATTGCAAGGAATATTTTCTTCTGCTTGGTTATGTGAGATCTGTATATGAAAAAAAATGTCATGGGAATAAATATGGAGGTCAGTCCCTTTGAAAACATTGACAAGATAAATGACAATGGTGAGACAAGCCATTTTTTGTAAATCATATACAATGAAAGAACATAGAGCAGGACCCAGAAATTAGGATAAACAAGGCTGGTATCATAATTCCGAAAAATACCGCTTTGAAGTACAATTACTATTGCTACAATTCCAGCAAATCTTTTTTTTGAGATCTCGCTTGTAATAAGGTAGGTTAAAACTAGCAAAGATATACTTGCAATAAATGGGAGGACTTTGTAGTTGCCAAAAACCTTCATTGAAGTATAAAGAAGAAAAAAATTGAATTGCAAAAAAACATGTTGAATGTCAGGGGGGGTCCATTGTTGGATAGCTAATTTATCTTTTTGATAATCACCCCACGGTTCTTCCGTAAAAAGTTCATTTACTGTAAAAATAATAAAGATTCCAAGCAACGCAGTAACTACTAGAAATGTTATTTCTTTAGATACCTCAAAATCGAGGATGGCCCTAATTGACTTTTTTATTGGTTGGGGAATTTTATTTTTAAAATGCAGAATTCCTATTATAATAAGGATGAAGTTTGTAACTAAAAATGGATATGCCCAGATTCCTGTCTCAAAAGAGTTAATATTTGCATAATTCTCCGTACCGCCCATCGATCTTAATAGAAGAGCTGGAAATACAACTATGATTGCAAAAATTATGACTATGCCAAGACTTAGTAAAAAGAGTGACCAGTGAAAAAATGATTGTTTCGTGTTTTGCATGTTAGAATGATCTCTAGTCTAGAATTTAATTAATATAAATACATAAGTTGATTGCTTTTTTCAAGCAAAATCAGCCAAGTAATTTTCCTCAAACGGATTTTGTAATGTGAAAAAATTGATTAGTGCCCTATACAGATGTATTGAAAGCCATTTGTGGCAGCAGGATTGCTGATAGTAACAGAAAGTGCTGCACTGGTAGTTGTAATTGAAATAGGACTAGTAATACCAGCACCACCGGTTGCTTCAGATAGTGTTGCAATGCAATATGGTGCGTTTGTATAAGCTGGAGCAAAGTTTATGGAACAACTAGCAGTTGTTAGACCAGTAACAATTCCGGCAGCATTGTTAGATCCTGCACCTACCGTTCCACCGGGACATGTTGCTATTGTAGTAGGGGCTCCATTTACTATAATGGTAGCGCCGCCAGTAACTGTTAGACCGCCAGATACTGTTATACCGCCAGATACTGTTAGACCGTTATCAACTGTTGCAGTACTAAGTTTTGTAGCACCTGAAGCTGTTAGACCTCCACTAGCTGTAGTAAGACCGGATACTGTTAGGGTAGTATCAACTT
>Ga0209515_10007159_pt1 | contig 13534 bp, 18 predicted proteins | sample Subgroupgradi54m_FD_187454 | JGI IMG/M metagenome (GOLD analysis project Ga0209515, IMG submission 187454) | Subsurface groundwater microbial communities from S. Glens Falls, New York, USA - GMW60B uncontaminated upgradient, 5.4 m (SPAdes)... ...
AACGAAAAATCAAAAAGTGTGATCCGCTGTTTGGATGCCACGGATAACAGAAAGTTCACAGGTCTTTCGCCGATACAACTATTAACACATGCAAAACGCTTGACACTTTACATAACAGATTAACACTCCAAATATTTGCCATCTTCAATTTTTTGTATTACAATGAGCCCTCAGTAAAATAACATCAAGGTTTAGACGGGAAATTTCATGGATCGCAGTTTTTATATAGATTTAACGCAAGGAAGTCTCAACGGCGAAATTCTTTCGGATGACGTTTGTCAAAAGATTTTAAATTCTCCTGAGATAGAACTGCTTCCTTTATTAGACGCCGCTTACCAAATCCGCAAGAAATTTTTTGGCAACGAAGTTTCGGTGCACATCATCAACAATGCCCAAAATGGTTTCTGTCCCGAAGACTGCCATTACTGTGCGCAGGCCAAAACTTCCAGCGCTGCCATCGAAGATTATCCTCTCAAAAGCGAAGAAGAAATTTTAGCCGAAGCCAAACGGGCCTATGAGTCCGGCGCTTTTCGTTACTGTATGGTTTTTGCCGGACGCGGGCCATCACCTCGTCGGGTTGAAATCCTGGCCAAATTAGTTGAGGGAATCAAAAAACAGTATCCGATTCAAGTCTGCATCTCAACCGGCTTGGTGAATTCCGATGGGGCCAAGCGATTAAAAGCCGCCGGGCTGGATCGTTTGAACCATAATCTCAACACCTCCGAAAATTATTACCCCAACATCTGTACCACCCATACGTTTCAAGACCGCCTCAACACGTTGAAATCAGCGAAGGAGGCGGGGATTGAACTTTGTTCAGGGATGATCGTTGGGATGGGGGAGAAATCGTCGGATGTCGTGGCAGTTGCCAAAAACTTGCGTCAATATAAAGTGAAATCCATTCCGGTCAACTTTTTGGTCCCGATTGAAGGCAATCAATTGAGCGAAGTTTCAGGATTGACTCCCGAGTATTGTTTAAGGATTTTGTGTTTGTATCGATTTTTGAATCCGGATTCGGAGTTGCGCGCCGCCGCCGGGCGCGAGGGTCATTTAAGAAGCCTCGAGGTGATGGCGCTTTATCCGGCGAATTCGTTATTTCTCGATGGATATTTGAATACCAAAGGATCCTCGCGCGCGAGGACTTTGAGAATGATCAAAGACGCCGGTTTCACGATCAATTCGGATCAACCTTTGGAAAAACTTTTGGAACAAGAAGAAAATGGAACTCAGACGTTTGTGCTCGATGATAGTCAGACGCTGATGAAAGGTTTAAAAGAATTACGGCCGCAGTTGCAAAAAACTTTAGAGGTGTTATAGTAAATTCTCCCTTGAAAATTTGTCATTCCCGAATGCTTTAGTTGGGAATCTAGATGAGGCTATGATTGGACCCCCGACAAAAACATTCGGGGGTGACAGCTTGTGATGAGTTCTAATTGGAAGGCGATTTTTTTAAAAGATAATATTTGAAATAACATACGAGGTCAAAATGTCCGTCGAAGAAAGAAAAATATCTAGATTTGAATTGCTCATGGATGCCGGTTTCGGGGCGCAGAAAGCTGGGGATATTCTGATCCGCGCTTTTGCCCGGATGGGCAAGTACGTTTATATTGAACCGATGATTCCCGCCGAGATCAGCCCTCCGCCTCGAACCCGCCCGGCTCTTTCGGGCGTTATCATCCGCGTTGCGGATTTCGATATCACCAACATCGGCAATGATACGGATTTGATTGTGGCCTCTCATGAAATTGTGCTCGATCGACGCCTCGACGATGAAGAAACCAACGCCAACTGCCGCGTTTTGCTGGACATGGGCGACAAGAAAGCCAATGAACAGTCTTACGAAAATGTCTGCAAGCGTTTGACGAAGCTTGGCATTTCCACCTTTCCTTTCGAAATCGACGCGGAAGCCAAAGCCCTGATTCAGGGGTTGAGCGGTTCGGGTCAGAATATGTATTATTTAGGAATGCTCAGCGCCATTTACAATATGTCTAAGGAAATTGTGGAAGCTGAGATTCAAATGACTTTTGGAAAAAAACTCAGCGAAGATGTTTACAACAAGAATATCAAGATTTTCGGCAATGGTTACGCTTACGCGAAGGCCAATATTCTTTTCTCCATTGAAGTCGCGGGGCATCCCCGGCAGACGGAAAAGATTTTGATCGATGGAAATACCTCGATGAGCATGGGAATCATTGATGCCGGCATCAAACTTTTTTCCGGTTATCCCATTACGCCGGCTTCCTCTATTATGCACACCCTGGCCAAATTGTTTCCTTCGTACGGGGGAGTGGTTCATCAGGCGGAGGATGAGATCGCGGCGATCGGCGCGGCGATTGGTTCTTACTTTGGCGGTGTGCCGGCGATCACCTGCACCTCCGGCCCCGGACTTTCTTTGAAACAGGAATTTATCGGTTATGCCGCGGCTGCCGAAATTCCGCTGATTGTCATTGACGCGCAGCGTTCCGGCCCCTCGACGGGGATGCCCACCAAAACCGAGCAGTCGGATCTTCCGGCGGCGTTATTTGGAAATCATGGAGACAACACCAAAGTGATTATTAGCGTGGCGAATGTCATTGATTGTTTTTACGCGCCGCAAATGGCGCGTTATTTTACGGAAAAATTGCGCGTTCCCGTTTTCATTATGAGTGATTTTATGACGGCCAACAGTTATAAAGTTATTGACAAAATGAAACCGACCGAAATGAACAGCGTTGAGGAAATTCAAGACTTTGTCCTGGAACGTTTTCACATCAACCGCTTGCCCGATCATATTGAAATGGTGCGTGACAATCAGTCGACCCCGGGAATCCCTGGTCAAATGCGTCGGGTGACCGGACTCAATTCGGATCATTTGGGCCAGATCAATTATTTTTCCAAAACCAGTCAGCGGGCCCATGCGGTGCGTAACGCTAAAATCCATGAAGTCCGTAAAGCCTTAAAAAAACCTGAGATTTTTGGGCCCGAAGAAGGGGAAGTGCTGGTCGTGGGTTGGGGCAGCAGCCGAGGGGTGATTGAAGAAGCTATTAATAATTGCCGGACGCAGGGAATTTCAGCGTCGGGTATGCATTTTCGGATTGTTTATCCATTCCCAACGATGATCAAAGATATTTTTTCTCGATTTAAAAAAGTCGTGACGGTCGAATTGTCTTATGGCGATGAACATAAACTTTCGCCTTTGGCGATGCTGCTTCGCGCCGAAACTCTCGTCGATGTCCAACTCCTGATTGCTCAGGCCACCGGACGTCCGCTTCGTCCCCGTATTACGATGGAAAAGATAAAGGAGTTAATATCATGAGTACTCAAACCGAAATAAAACCGGCAGAACCGGTAACGCTTAAATCTTTAAATACCGACAATCCCCGTTGGTGCGCGGGTTGCGGGGATTTTGGAATTTTGATGGGAATGAAACGTTTTATGGTGGATCAGCAGCTCCCACCGCATCTGACGGTCAATGTCTCAGGGATCGGCTGCTCGGGCCGTACGCCCAATTACATCAATACGTATGGCGTGCACGCGATTCACGGTCGTCCGATTACCGTGGCCTTAGGTTTGGCCTTGGCCAGGCCGGATCTAAACCTTTTCATTTCCTCCGGCGACGGGGATGCCCTCAGTATCGGAGGAAATCATCTTATCCACGGCGTGAATAAAAATTTTAACTGTGTGTTTCTTTTGTTCGACAATGAACTTTATGCCTTAACCAAATCACAAACCTCCCCCACGACGAGAAAAGGACACCCCACCAATACCCAGCCGAGTGGAACCTATCTTGAACCGCTTAATCCGATGGCCTTGGTTTTAGGCATAGGGGCGTCGTTTGTGGCCTCAACCGCGGATTGGATGCCGGATCATTTAGCGAACACCATCACGGCCGCATTTAAGCATAAAGGATTTTCGTTTGTGCATATTTCCCAGCGGTGTCCGCATTACGATCCCAATGCCTTTGATTATAAAACATCGGCGTGGTTTTCGTTTTTGAAACATGAAAATGGTATTCCGCCGGATAAGCGCATTGCCGAGAAGACAGAAGTGGTGGAGCATGATCCCTCGAATTTAGGCGACGCGTTCAAGCACGCATCCGCTCCCCAACGATATTTTGGACTCTTTTACCAAAACCCGAACAAACCCTGCTACGATGAAATCCTTCGTAAGCAAATAGAATCCGCGGAGAAAAAACCCCGCTCGAAGATTTTGGATCGGTTTCAGATTTGAAATGTGGTTCATGACACGAAGAAATCATTTAGAATGGAAAATCTCGTCATTATCGGTTCCGGTCCCGCCGCCCACACCGCTGCCATTTACGCGGCCCGGGCAAAACTCAATCCTTTGATGTATGAAGGTTTCCTCGCCTCCGGTGTCGCCGCTGGAGGACAACTCACCACTACGACCGACGTAGAAAATTATCCCGGATTTCCCGATGGGATCATGGGTCCGGAGTTGATGGAGAGGATGCGCCAGCAGTCCTTAAACTGCGGCGCCAGAATTGAAACGCTGACCGTTGAAAAAGTCGATGTGAGCCGGCAGCCTTTTAAAATCTTTGCGGGGACTTCGACGCTAGAAACAAAGGTGTTGATTGTCGCAACCGGCGCCACTGCCAAACGCATGTTTGTTCCAGGTGAGGAGCGTCTGTGGCAGAAAGGCATTTCGGCCTGCGCGGTATGCGACGGGGCGCTGCCGGTTTTTCGAAATAAAAATTTAGTGGTTGTGGGAGGAGGCGATTCGGCGGTTGAGGAGGCCACGTACTTAACAAAATTCGCGGCCAAACTCACCCTGCTTGTCCGTCGGGATGTTCTGCGTGCCTCGAAAGTGATGCAGGAAAGAATTCTTTCCAACCCTAAAATTGAAATCTTCTGGAATACCGTTTTGCTGGAGGTCGTCGGTGATTCTAAGCTGACGGCTGTAAAGATTAAGAATATTAAAACGAATCAAGAAAGCATTTTGGAGGCCGGCGGATTATTTTATGCGATCGGCCACGTTCCCAACACAGCATTTTTAAACGGTCAGATTGAATTGGATGACGTCGGATACATCAAAACGAAACCCGGAACAACCCAAACGAATATCGACGGGGTTTTTGCCTGCGGTGATGTTCAGGATAAAATTTATCGGCAGGCGGTCACCGCCGCTGGATCGGGCTGCATGGCGGCGCTTGATGCGGAACGGTTTTTGCGGGAAGGATGATGAATTGTGGAAATGGGGCAGTTTGGCTCAGGCGATTTATTTCAGGAGCCAAACTGCCCCTCGCAAGATTAAGTAAGAAAGGACGGTATATGAAAAAATTATTTCCATTTTTGGTTTTTACTGTGTTAATGCTTGGCTGCACCACGACCGAAAAAGGGGCGGCCGTCGGCGGACTTTCCGGGGCAGCGCTCGGTGGGATCATCGGTCATCAATCCGGACACGACTTGACCGGCGCGGCCATCGGTGGTGCTGCGGGCGCGGTCGGAGGCATGATCGTTGGAGAAAAAATGGACAAAAAATTCTGTCCGGTCTGCGGTGCCACGTACACCTCCGGCACCAAATACTGCCCCAAAGACGGCACTGAACTAAAAATGAAAGAGTAATGTATTGGTTTTTTCTATTGATCCTGTTGCTGTTTTTTGTCCCGTTGCTGCATTTGGGACTGGTCTTCCTGGTCATTTTTTTTGTTATCAATATCCTTTTGTTCATCGGAGAAATCGTTTTTCGTTTGGCCTTTCGAAAAAGAAGATCGTCCTCGTTTTCTCCCCGATCCCGCCCAAAATCCCCGCCCGCATCTCCTTTTGGAAAAGACGATCATGTTGAGGATGCGGAATTTAGAGAAGAAAAATAATATGGGAACCATTCGAAAAATCGGCGATGAATATTTTATCGAATTCGTTGCCCGGGGACTCAAGTATCAACAAAAGATTGGTCCCGATCAAACCCGCGCCGAGGAGGCTTTGAGGGATATCGAGGCTCAGATCGCCCGAGGAGAGGCCTTGGCTGTTGTGCGCGAAATTAACCTGGCTGTTTTTTTTGAACAATTTTTTTCCTATGCCCGAGAGGAATTCGGATCGAAAACCACCGAACGTTTTATGGAGGTCACAACGCATTTCAATATTTTCTTAAAGCGTCAGTACCCCGATATCAATCAGTTGTCAGAAATTACGCCCAGCATTTTCGAGGCCTATAAAATGCACTTGATGTCTTCAGCCAAGGCAGTGTTGGTCAATTTCACTATTTTGTTGTTAAGAGAAATGATGGAGTACGGTATTAAACTGGGATTCATCAATGACAATCCCACATTGCACGTCCATTTATTGCCATGGCCGCCGAGAAACCGTCCTGTCACCAAGCGCTATGAACTTGTGAAGGATTTGTTTGCCAAAGGAGCCAGCCTCGGCAGAATATGCAAGTTATTGTCTTTCTCGGACATTGCGCGGATCATGTATTACAGAAATTTAATTCCTTTGAGTAGGGAAGATATGTATAATTAACACCTCGGGAGTTTTCTTTAGATATTTTGGAGAAGTGGCAGAGTGGTCGAATGCGGCGGTCTCGAAAACCGTTACCCTGCGTAAGCGGGGTCAGAGGTTCAAATCCTCTCTTCTCCGTAAATAATGGATAGAAGGGAGTTCTCCCGCCTTTCTTTTTAAAATGGTAGGCGGGATCCCGCTTACAACAAGTAAAATATAGAGAAGCGGGAGAATCTCTACCTCTCCGTTTTACTACGTCCCAAGCAAGCTAAACGATAGTAGTGTTCCTAGAATTTTTATAGTATATAAATATGAAAACCAACACATCAATTCTATCACAACAGCTTAATTGGCGAGGAGTTTGGTCAGTCAACACTGATACTCCTTTACGTTTTTTTGTTCATTTGTTATTTATCATTGAAGGAGTGTTGGGGTTGGTTATAATTTTTGGGTTTTTTAGTTCAATTGATAAAGGCATTTTGCTTTTAATGGTTTGGTCGTTTGTAGGATTAGCAGTTTTGGCTATTATTTTTGTGTTTATTCTTGTAGCTTTTTTCCCTAGAAATTTGGTTTTTGATAAACAAGCGCACTTGTTCGAGAGAGCTCTAGACTATGGAGATGATGCCCATATAATTGCTTATCAAAAACTGTCACAAGCTAATCCTACTCCAGCACCCAAAGCGTTGACTTTAAAAAAAGAGGAAGAAGAGAATAAAAGTGTATAACGCTTATCTTATTACTTATGATTTGAAACAACCTGTAGCCTCTTATTTTTTATTTTTTAATGAAATTAGGATGGCAAGTAAATGGTGGCATTATTTACCTAATACTTGGATTATTATATCTGAACAGACTCCTACTAATTGGCAAACCAGGCTTTTATCTAAAACTTATATAGGAGATTTTTTTCTTATTATTCAGATAAAACCTTATTCTGATGGATTTCTTCCTAAAGATGCATGGGATTGGATAAACGCTAACGTACCTGCGTAATACGGTATTTCAAAGAAAAGAGACAGCTTCCTTTAAAAGAATTTCAAGGACAAGGTTTACTTTATTTACTTATGAATAATAAACCCATCCCTTCCTACATCACAGTTCACCTCAGCTTATTGCTTTCTTTTTTTTCTCTCTCCCCGATTTTCGCCGCGACCCAAGAGCCCGAATCATCCGTCGAGAAAATTTTTAACGAACAGGTCGATTCGATCGTTGTCATCGGCGCGCTGGATAAAAAACAAAGCCGCCTCGGCAGCGGATTTATCGTTGATAAAGATGGATTGATCGTCACCAACGCGCATTTGGCGGGCGGCGCGAAAAAGATTGTGGTCAAATTGCACAAGAGCTCGATTTATCATCAAGCGCGTCTTATCACAATCGACCGCGCCAAAGACATTGCTATTTTGAAAATCGATATCCCAAATTTAAAACCGGTGAAACTTGGCAACAGCAATAAAGTTCAGATCGGAGAGAGAGTGGTCTCCATCGGAAATCCACTGGGGCTGGAAAGCACTATTTCCGATGGACTGATCAGTTCTTGGCGAACTGTCAAAGGCGGTCTTAAGGTGTTGCAGATTAGCGTTCCGTTATCGCAGGGCAGTAGTGGCGGCCCTTTATTTAATTTACAAGGGGAGGTAATCGGCGTCACCATGGGTTCTTATTTAAAAGGACAAAATTTAAATTTTGCTGTTCCCATCAATGACGTGAAACCGCTTTTGAATAAATCAAATTTGAACCGTTTTCGATCGGCGTTAGGTAAAGGAAAAAATATCTACACCGTCCGGTCCAACGATACCCTTACCAAACTTGCCCGGCGTTTCCATACAACCGTCCTAGAGTTGATGAAACTCAACCATCTCCATGATCCCCGTATTCACCGCGGCCAGAAAATAAGAATTCCGGTTCAATAATATTCTCTGCAATATTCTGGTAGTGGGTCAATTTGAAATATGGGTAGTGGGTCAGTTTGAAGTGAATTTAATCTTGATTTTTGCTTTTCGCGTGTTATAATTTCCTCTGCATAAACGCTCAAGCATAAAAATAAAAAGGAATAATATGACATCGGAAACAGTGATTCTTTTAGTCGATATAGTTATAGGTGGATTTGCTGGATTTTTGGCGGCCACTTTTAAAATGGGCGAATATACTCAAAAAATAAATTATTTAGAAAATAGGGTAGCAGAATTAGAAAAAGACCACAAAACTTTTTCTAAAGACCTTACTGAATGTTCAACCAAGATAGATGAGAGAACAAGCGCGGGATCATCTTCCCTGACCAAACGTAAAAGTCCTATTTCTTTGAATGAAAAAGGTGAAGATATATTGAAGAGAAGCGGATCTGATAAATTTGTTCTTGAAAATCAAAAAGAACTTGTTCAAAAGATCAAAGAAAAAAATCCTACAACGGCGTATGATGTTCAAGAATATGCCCGAACAGTTGTTGAATCACTCCAAAACGAACAACGTTTCATTCCCTTTAAGGATTTTGTTTATAAGGAAGGATTTCCCTTGAGTCATATTTTTACTGTCATGAGCCTTTATCTTAGAGATATTGCTATTCCATTGTTAGGCTTTACACTTGAGCAAGTTGATCAAACCGACCCTGCAAGGAAAAATGTCCAAACGCCTAAACAGTAAAAGAGACGAGAATCAAATAGCCGCTTCAATATTAAATCAGATCACAGAAGCCGCAACACAACAGCCTACCAAAAATCCTGCCGCAGTTGCCCTTGGTCGTCTTGGAGGTTTAAAGGGCGGGAAGGCTAGGGCAAAAAATTTAAGTGCAAAGCGTCGTCGAGAAATTGCTCAAAAAGCTGCTAAAAAAAGATGGGATAGAAAATAATTATTGACAATTATTCTTTAGGTTTATATGATAGCTACCATAATAAGTTATGAGAGTTTAAATATGGAATCAAAAGTAAGAGCAGAATCTATTTTATTTGTAGAATGTCCCCGCCTTAAAATTGCATTAAGATTACATAGACAAACTTGGGAAGATCACATCAAACCATTCCATCCCCTTGAAGATAAACATTTGCCGATAATTGAAGATATAATAAAAAGCGCAAATGAAAATCAACCGATCTGGTACAAAAAGAATAACCCCGAACGCATGTGTATAGTGAGGCAGATTGCAGATTTTTTACCCCACAATAAGTTTATTTTAATAGCCTTTATGAGATATTCTAAAACAACGGGATGTATTACATCAATATATCCGGTGGATGAACTTCCGGCCAAAGAAAAAGGATATAAATCACTATGACCGCACAAGAAATTAAAATTAGCAGGGATTATGATAATGATGTATTGCATGTTTTAAAGAATGGTATTGACTCAAGAGTTGTCACTAATACCATTATTTCTGAATACATTACAATCCGTTTTCTTCTTGAAACTCGAGAGGTAGTTGGTTTTACTATTGATGAATTTTCAAAAGTTTGTCCTGAATGGAAAGATCAAAAAGAATATGAATTGATGGAAGATTTTGATGAAATTTTACATGTTGTTAATGATAACTGCAAAAGAAAACTCGCCCAAGCTGCCTCCGGTAGTTTTTAAATCCTTCCAATCTTCACGTTAAGCCCATTTAGGCTGTTTTTTAAATTGTAAATTTATCTTGACTATGCTTGAGCGGTTAAGTATAATATCCTCAGAAAGTGAGGATAAGGAAATGAATCAATTGACCACACAAAAAAGAACACAAGTTATCGCTTCTCTCGTCGAAGGAAATTCAATCCGTGCAACCGTCCGTATGACGGGAGTGGCTAAAGGCACAGTCTTAAAATTGCTTAAAGACATCGGCGCAGTCTGCACAGAATATCAAGACAAGGCATTTAAAAATCTTCCTTGCAAAAGAATTCAATGCGATGAAATCTGGTCATTCTGTTATGCCAAAGAAAAGAATGTACCTAAAAAGAAACAAGGAAAATTTGGCTTTGGAGATGTTTGGACATGGACGGCTTTGTGTGCAGATACTAAACTTGTGCCTTCATGGTATCTCGGCAATCGTGATTTAAAGTCTGCCACATTATTGATGAAGGATTTGGCTTCACGCCTTTCAAATAGAGTACAGTTGACCACGGATGGCCATAAAGCCTATTTAGAAGCCGTAGAGAGTGCATTTGGAGCGGATATTGACTACGCCATGCTTGTTAAAATATATGGCTTTGAACAGGGAAAATCCGCCGAAGTCCGTTATAGTCAAGGTGCGTGTATCGGTGCAGAAGAAAAGAAGATCAATGGAAAGCCTGAATCAAGACACGTTTCTACAAGTTTTGTGGAAAGAAATAATTTGACAATGCGGATGAGTATGAGAAGATTTACGAGATTGACTAATGCCTTCTCTAAGAAGATTGAAAACCTTGCTTGTGCGGTTGCGCTTCATTTTATGTATTATAATTTTTGTCGGATTCATCAGAGTTTGAGGATTACGCCTGCTATGGCCGCAAAGGTAACTGACAAACTTTGGGAGATCGACCACATTGTGGCGTTATTAGATAAAAAATCTCAAGATGAAAATAATTCTGGAAGAATTAAAAATAAATTTTCGTTTTATGCATAATCAAACTGACCCACTACCAATATTCTCTGCCCCTTGCCCTCGAACTGTGTATATGCTACACTTTAAGCGAACATGACAATTTGGTTGTGATAAAGGTAAACCACTCGTAAGGGTGGGACACAAAGCTATCCCGACGTTCCCAAACAAAATTAAGGAAGTCGGGACTCCGACCGAAGCGTCGGAGTAGGGCCCTACAGATGATGAGGGTAGCCAGTTGCCGCAAAAGTGACCCATTTTTCGAGTACTATATTACCGAAAAAGGGGTTTTTTTATGGGAAAAGAATTGACAACCAATAGAGGGATGATAGAATCGGTTTAACATTTTGAATTTTGATCGAAGCTGTCAGTTACCGTCTTATGGGACCAGAAGAGTTATAAAAAGAGAAGTGACTGTTATCATACGTTCATTCGAAACTCTTAACCCTTCTGGAAAAAGAGATGCGCTAACAGCTTAAATCTTGATCCAGAAAGGGGGTAAAGAAAATGAAAAGAAAAAGCCAGGGTTTCACTTTAGTCGAAATTATGATCGTCGTGGCCATCATTGCGTTGCTGGCGGCGATTGCAATTCCGAACTTGTTAAGAGCAAAGATGTCGGCCAATGATGCGGGAGCAAAAGCCACATTAAAGTCGTTATCAACGGTGAGTGAGACCTACGCGACGTCCAGTTCCGGAAATTATCCTACTGATATGACCTCTTTAACGGGAGCGACACCTCCTTATATCAGTAAGAATTATTGCGGAACGACCGCTTCTGGCTTTGATTTCACCTGTACGCAGACGACAAGTAGTTATACCTTCACGGCAACACCAAGTAATGTGGGTACGTCCGGCACCACCACCTTCACGATCACGACCGGTGGCGTCTTGACGCCGTAAGAGGAGTATTAGAGTAGTACATAGAAAGGAATAAAATATGAAAAACAATAAACAAGGTTTTACATTAGTTGAAATTATGATCGTCGTGGCCATCATTGCGTTGCTGGCGGCGATTGCAATTCCGAACTTGTTAAGAGCAAAGATGTCGGCCAATGATGCGGGAGCAAAAGCCACATTAAAGTCGTTATCAACGGTGAGTGAGACCTACGCGACATCCAGTTCCGGAAATTATCCTACTGATATGACCTCTTTAACGGGAGCGACGCCTCCTTATATCAGTAAGAATTATTGCGGAACGACCGCTTCTGGTTTTGCTTTCACCTGTACACAGACGTCAGGTGCTTATACCTTCACGGCAACACCAACTAATGTGGGTACTTCCGGTACGACTACCTACACGATCACAACCGGTGGCGTTTTGACACCGTAAGGCAGACAATGTTTTTGTTATATTCTTATTGATTCAAAAAAAAGGGGCTGGTAAAGCCCCTTTTTTTTGAAATGATTCAAAGGAAGAGATAAAAGATGAGTGAAAGGTTTAAGAAATTTAGAGGATTTACTTTAATGGAATTGCTGGTTGCCGCTGTGGTCATGATTTTGGCCTTTCTCGGTCTTCTCAGCAGTTATCTAGCATGTTTAGAATTGAGTGAATTGTCTAAAAATTCCTCTTTAGCCGTGCGTGCGACTAAAAGCCGCTTAGAAGAAATCAGAGACACATCGTTCAATCAAATTAAACCAACTTACAATAATGTCACTTTTGCCGTCTCTGGTTTGAATGGAATGGGCGTCGGTTACGTGGATGACACCGACCCCAATCTTTTGAAAGTTACCGTCACGGTTTGTTGGAAGCAATACAGCGGTCTGGTCGTGGGTGAGGATACCAATTTGAATGGCCAGCTCAACGCTGGTGAAGATAAAAATGGAAATGGTTTATTGGATTCTCCAACAACAATGGTGAGTTATGTTTTTAAAAGATAAGTCGAAAAAGTTGAAGGGATTTACCTTGATCGAGGTGTTGGTGGTGATTGCCATCTTTGCGGTCATGATCTCTGGAGGTTTTGTGGTTTTATCGAGCGGGGAATCCGCTTGGTTCACAACCGATGCACGGATTGAAATTCAGGAAAATCTGCGACAAGCGGTTGATAAGATGACGTTAGAACTCAATCAAACGGGGTTGGATAAAGACGGAGTCGCACAGTATACAGTAACCGATGCCGGGGGTATCAACGGGAGCGATATCATCAAGTTTTCTATCCCGATTATCTGTCATAGCGGGGATAATTTTTTAGACAACATTAACAGCAATATTGCGCATTGGGGAGCTCCGTTGACCTGGGGATGCACAACCTCTACCTGTATGGACGCCGACAACAATTGTGCGACGGTGGATTATAAATTTATCGAATATTCGATTGATGCAAACAATAAATTAATACGTAAGGTGCTCAGTCCGGCGGGGGGGCTTCTGCGGCAGGATACTCTAGGGCAAAACGTTGTTGATCTGCAAATGCTGGTCAGTGCGGATAAAAATGTTCTTACAGTCACCATCACCGGAAAGCGTAATTCAGCTTTGAATAGAATTTTGACATTATCAACCAGTTTTAAAGTTTATTTCCGAAATCGAGGTTGACAAAAAGGAGTTGTGTGATGAAACCATAACAAA
>Ga0209515_10007163_pt1 | contig 13532 bp, 6 predicted proteins | sample Subgroupgradi54m_FD_187454 | JGI IMG/M metagenome (GOLD analysis project Ga0209515, IMG submission 187454) | Subsurface groundwater microbial communities from S. Glens Falls, New York, USA - GMW60B uncontaminated upgradient, 5.4 m (SPAdes)... ...
CACGGTGGTCGCGACGTCTGCGCTCGCGCAGCCCGCCGGCACTGACAACAAGCTGAACGTGACGCTCAACGTGGGCGACCGGACTGAGTCATTCCTGTCGCACGTGAGCACGGCCGGCAGCGTCTACGTCTGGCAGTCCGATCCCGGCTTCGTGCCGCTCGCGCAGCTCGACAGGGCGGAGGCTTCACTCGCCGCGGCTCCCGCCGGCAGCCAGGAGCAGGAGATGGCCCGCCTGTACCTCATGGGCCTGCGCTACTTCCGCGCCTACGGCGAGGCGCAAGCCGAGGTCACTGGCATCTACCACTCGCGCGTGGTCGCCGACGTCCAGGAAGGCACCTTCGCCTACGAGATGAACGTGACCCGCGTCGGTGGCGTGCCCATGGTCGGCACCCGCGACAGCGTCATCCTCGACGTCGGCCGCATCCTGACCACGCCGTTCGCGGTGGATGGCACGGACGAGTCGCGCGTGGCCCAGAAGCTGCTCCTCGGCCTGCACGGCAGCGCCCTCGAGCACATCACGCCCGGCATGTTCCACGGCCCCAACGAGTACAGCGCCGTGCGCCTCATCCAGCAGGCCCACGCCAGCGGCGTCCCGGTCTACGAATTCGAGGCCGACCAGGTGCTCGCCTTCCTGCCTCTCCTGAACGTCGATCCCGCGATCCGCGACGCCGTCGAGGACGCCGCCAAGCCCGGCCGGACGCTCATCGTGCCCAAGCAGGGCTTCACGCCGCCCGCGTTCCGTCCCCTGTTCGGCTTCATCTCGTTCGACCCCGCGACGGGCGGGGCGCAGTACATGTTCAACGGGTCGTTCGACGGCGGCGGCGGCGAGAACGGCGAGCCGTCGCCTGGATCTGGTAGCGGTTGCGCAACTTGCGATCAAGCAAGCGAGGCGAACAACTCACAGGTCATCCTTGGCCGCGGCAACTATACAGACGAACAGACGGATCTGATTCTGACTTCACCGGGCATGCCTGTTGTCTTCACCCGCGCCTACCATTCGTACTTCTCCAAAGGAGGCGGGGGGCTCGGGCCAGGCTGGATCCACTCCTACGCGGCACATCTCGACAGCAGTCCAAGTGGCGTCAGCCTCGTCACGGCGTCGGGCGAATGGCCTTTCGCTGCGAACGGCGATACCTCGTACGTCGAGCCGCCAGGATTCGATGCGCGTCTCAGTTCAGTGACGACCGGCTACATTCTCGAATACCGCAACGGCATTCGTTGGAAGTTCGATCAGCAGGGACGGCTGAAATCGCAAGAGGATCTGAACGGTAACATTGTTTCGCTCCAGTACGACTCCGCAGGTCACCTGATCACTGTGACCGATGCTAGCGGCCGGATTGCTTTGCGATTTGACTACGACGTGGCCGCCAGACTGCATTCTGTAACTGATGCCGCTGGACGGGTGGTCACTTTTGGCCATGATGCGGGCGGCTATCTCACGTCGGTGACGGGTCCTCTCGCCGGCGCCACGCGATGGTTTGGTTACGATGAATCTGGAAAGATTGCGTCGAAGACCAACTGGAACGGCCAGCTTTTCACTATCGCGTACGACGAGGCAGGTCGCTTCGCACGCTCGACCGACCCGATGGGAGGCACATATCGGGCAACCTACGAATTCGAGGAAAATCGCGTCGTCTACTACGATCGACGTGGATTTCCCACTCTCAGCGAGCTGGGATCGAGAGGGGAGAGGCGAGCTGTCGTCGATCCGCTCGGCAACCGGACCAGCTATTCCTATGACAGAAGACTCAATGTCACTTCCATTGTCGACTCTCGCGGTGGACGTAGAGAGATGGCTTATGACGCGGATGACAATCTGATCCGAGAGATTTCGCCACTGGGCACTGTAACGGAGCATACCTATGCTCTGTATGCGCGGCGATTGAGTACCGTTGAAGATGTAGGCGGCATGAATGTCACCTCTACCAAGACCTACGACGCCAACTTCAATTGCTCTAGCGAAACCGATGCGACCGGGCAGACCACGTTCTACACCTACGCTACGAATGGGCAGCCCGACAGCATCACTCAACCCGGTGGTGCGACGACGAGCATGGCATACGGCCCGACGGGGAATGTTGTGACCGTCGTCGATGCCGAAGGGGCGTCTACGGACTTCGGTTATGACCCTGCGGGTCGACTCGTGCTCACGCGAGACGGGCTCGGGCAGGAGCGAGCGATGACTCTCGACGCCCGAGGGCATGTGCTCGTGATGAAGGACCCCGAAGGCAACGAGACCAGGTTCACCTTCGATCCGCAGGGCAATCGCCTAACGGCGACAGACGCTGAAGGTCACACAACCACGACGGTCTATGACCCACTCAATCGTGTCATCCAGATCGTCGATGCGCTGGGTGGGGTCACGCGTTTGAAATACGATGCAGAGGGAAACAAGACGGGTCTCATCGATCAAGACGGAAATCGAACGTCGCTGGAGTACGACGCGACCGGAAGACTCGTTACAAGAACTGATGCTGCAGGGAACGTAACCAGGTGGGGCTATTGTGCCGCCGAACCTACCGATACGCCCTGCGAAGAGATCGACGGCTTGGGCAATCTGAGCCGAAAGCACTACAACCTCGACGGCAACCTAATCGATGAATCCGATGAGTTGGGCTTCACGACATCGATTGGCTATGACTCGCTTGGGCGCGAGACGAGTCGCACCAACGAGGAGAACGCAATCCAGCGGCGCTCATATGACGCCCTCGGCCGGACGACGTCTGTGGTTGATGCCATCGGCGGCACTTTCAGCTACGCCTACGACAGTCGGGGGAATTTGACTTCGATGAGCGATGCTAACGGAAACTTCACCTCATACGTATTCGACAAGACGAATCGCCTGACTGCAGAGATCAATCCGATCGGCAAGGTCTGGCAATATGCGTACGACGCCACGGGGAATCGTGTCTCGATGATCGAGCCAGATGGCAAGCAGACGACCTATATCTACGACGCGAATCGCCGGCTGACTGAACGTCGATATGCCGACGGTACGGTACACCGATTCACTTACGACGCCCGGGGCGCGGTTCTTCGGGAGGAGACTCCTGCGATCGATCGGACGTACACCTACGACGCGCTCGGCCGCCTGGGCAGCGCAACCGATCACCGATTCAGTACCCCGATCGCAATCAGCTACGGCTATGACCATCGGGGCAATCGCACGACGATGGCCTTGGAACCGGGGCATTTGGTATCGACGTACCGGTGGGACGAGCGGGGACTCCTTACGGAGGTGACTGACCCCGATGGTGAGGTGACGCGGGTCGATCACGACGCTCTCGGCCGCCGATCTTCGTTGCGCTATCCGAATGGCGTGATGGCTCGGTTCGGGTATGACGACTGTTCTGAGTTGCTCTCGCTGGTCTGGCTGGGGCCTTCGGGCAACATTCTTACCGCGTCGCAGTACGAATACGATGCAAGGGGAAATGTCGTCTCGAAGAACCACGAGGATGGCGACAAGGAACGTTACGAGTACGACCGAGCGTCACGGCTCTTGGCAGTGACGCATTCTGGAGAATCCGAACGAGTTGAGTACGGATATGATCCGGCTGGCAATCGGATTCGCAAGAGTGAAGTCCGATCAGGCGGCGTCTCGATGTCGACGACTTCTGAAGTATATGTTTACAACGCGGCTAGTCAGCTAATCGGTAGGAGCGGGGGCGGAGTGGTCGCCTCATATGAGTATGACGAGAATGGCAATCAGACCAGTCGAGTGCTGGATGGTGAGGCGGCGCAGTTCGAATGGGATGCCGACAACCGATTGTCGACGAACGGGATGCGATACGATGCGAGTGGGCTGCGCGTGGAGAAGAAGCAGCATGGCGTCATCGAGCGGTATGTGCTCGATGGACAGTCCGTTGTCGCCACGATGAATGAGGCGGGGAACGTCCAGGCCTTCTACATGCAGAATCCTGCGCGCGTGGACGAGGTCTTCTCCGCCACCGATGAGTCGGGGACAAAAACGTACCCTCTGACTGACGGTCAGGGCAGTGTTCTTGGTCTCACCGATGGGACAGGACGTCTTGTAAGCACCTTTCGATACGATGTATATGGCAGCCGCCGCCAGACCTCGGGAACCACGGTCATCCCCTACGGATACACTGGACGTGAACATGATGAAGAGACTGGGCTCACGTACCATCGCGATCGCTATCTCGATCCGAAGGTGGGATCATGGACTCAGCCGGACAGGATTGCGTCTGCATCAATAGGTACGCGGATGGCTGCAGGGATCTCCTCGGGCATGCCCTCTCAGGCGTGGCGCATGACGGCGAGCATCGCGTCGATGGTCACTTCGTCATCGGGTCCCCGAAACCCCTATCGCTACACGACGTCGCCGGCGGTCGAAAGTGACCCTAGTGGCTTCGAGGAGACGAGGTGTCACGGAGAAGACTATCTGGGCGCCCCGCTTGTATACGTCGAAGGTTCGTTGGGGCCATTTGCGCTAGTGGTGTTTGGTGGGATATATACAAGTCTTGACTCCGGGGCGACGATCGGCGCGGTTGGTATCTACGGTGAAGCAGGAAGGTTCTTTGAGCTGGACAAGAACGCCAAGGGCCTCTGGAGCATCGTGCACCCCGACAAGGACAAGAAGGCGAAGGTCCATTTCGAGATTGGCGTCGGCTTTGGCTACGAGGATGGAATTTGCGGAGTCAAGGGCTTCAAAGGTCCCGCTTTCTCCGTGGAGGGCGTGGTGCAAGGCGGGCCAATCGTCGTCGTCTTCTCGACCCATGGCGGAGCGCTGATGGTTGCATCGAGCATCCAGATTGGAGCCGCACTATTCTTGGGAACCAAGTACGCTTCGTGGGCCTGGGAGATTCAGGACGGGTCGTGACTTGACCGTGCAGAGGGCTCAGAAATGAGAGTGGGGAGCGGCCAGATCCATTCTCCGTGGGGCTGGGTAGCAGGATTCGTGCTACAGGCCGCATTCAGTGCTCTCTTGGTGTTCGCCGTGGCCTCAGAGCACGAATCGGGCAGTTGGCCGAAGCTTATCGCCTGCCTCGTGCTCTGGTGGGGAATAACGATCGCGGCCTACGTGCGCTGGCGACGCAAGCGCCGGCGGCTATGACGATCCGTTCACTGCCATGGCGGCATCCGCCCACGGCGCTGGTTGCCAGCCAGGTCGCTCCCTTGGTCATCCACGTCATCACCTGAAGCTCCGCTGTTAGACAATCGCACCGCCCGTTGAGCGGATGTAACTCGACATCCGCGCGCCCGCGTGTTGCCAATCTTGCACCGGCCGGGCGTCTGCCTCGGCCCAAGGGGAGGTGGCCATGCGGGGTTCGATCCAGGTGCAGGTGGTGGCAGTGGGCATGCTCGTCGCGGGGTGCGGAGCAGCGGTAGAACCCGACCCAGATCCCGTCGACGAGACCAGCGCGGCCATCGTCAGCGAAGACCCGGCGGCGCGCTCGGCCGACTGGCCGTCAGCGGGGCACGACTGGTCGCACACGGGCCATAACCCGGCCGAGCTCAGGCTCACTCCCGCCACGGTGGGCGGGCTGCGCGTGCTGTGGACGCACGTGTCGCCGGGACCGACTCCCGACGTGACGGTACCGGTGATCGGCACGCCGGTCGTCGTCGGTGACACGGTCTACCTGGCCGATGCCGATGGCATGGTGTTCGCGCGCGCGCTCGCGGATGGGGCCCTGCGCTGGAGCGTCTCCGTTTCTCAGGCGTCGCCCGAGCCGGTGTTCGGCTCGCGCATCCAGTCGGCGCCCGTGGTGACCCGGCGCGCCGTCTTCGTGGGCGACAACGCCGCGGTGGTCCACAAGCTCGACCGGGCCACGGGAACCATCCTGTGGTCGACCGATCTGGACACGAACCACGGTGCGATCATCCAGGGTGATCCGACGGTCTTCGGCGATCTCGTGATCGTGGGCGTGGCCGGCTTCGAGAACGTGATCGATGCGCCTCTGGACGCCACCTTGCGCGGCTCGGTCGCGGCGCTCGATACCGACGACGGCGACGTGGTCTGGCAGACCTTCACCACCTCCGACCAGTCGACGCCGGCACCCAAGTTCGGCGGCGGCGTGGGCGTGTGGTCGTCGCCGGCCATCGATCCGCTGCGCCAGCGCGTGTTCATCGGCACCGGGCAGTACTACGAGCCGGGCGCGGTCGTGCCGGATGCGGCGACGGCCGGCGACGTCGACTACAGCGACTCGCTGCTGTCGCTGTCGCTCGAACGCGGCCGCGTGCGCGCGCACCGCCAGTTCACCGCCGGCGATGTGTGGGGCTCGCGCTACCCCGACGGTCACGACTTCGACGTCGGCATCCCGCCCACGCTGTTCACCGTGCACCGCCACGGCTGCGCGCCCGTGCCCGCGATCGGCGTGGGCGACAAGGAAGGCACCTACTACGTCATGGACCGGCGCACGCTGGCGCCGCTGTGGAGCGTGCATGTGGCCGATGGCTCGGTCATCGGCGGCTTCCAGGCCACCGCGGCGTATGCCGACGGCGTGATCTACCTGGCCGCGCACGAGGCCATCGACGGCGCCTCCCTGGGTGCGCACATCCCACCCGGCCAGTCGGCGACCTACCTGACCACGCCCGAGGGCACCTTGCTCATGCAGCGCGGTTCGCTCACCCACCTCGAGGCGCTCGACGCCAGCACGGGCGCGGTCATCTGGGAGATCAGCATTCCCGGCGCCATCACCTTCGCGCCGCTGGTGGTGGGCGGTGGCGTGCTCTACCAGGCCGACATCAACGGCGCCGTGCGCGCCTTCGACGCGGCCAGCGGCGAGCTGCTGGCGCAGCGCCAGATCGGCGGCGTGCCCGACGGTGCCGGGGGCGTGTACTACGGCGACATCGTGACCGCCATGTCGCTCTCGCGCGGGCGGCTGCTGGTGTCGTCGAGCGGCCTGGTGCCGGGCGCGCCCGGCGGTGTCACGGTGTTCGGGTTGTAGACGGGGAGGGTGCTGCAGGAGGGGCGGCGCGCTTACAGCTGCTTGAGGAAGTCGATCACGGCCTGCTGGTCGGCCGCGGGCAGCGAGCGCCAGCGCAGGATGACCTCGCGCGCCTCGCTGCGGTTGCGCTTCGACAGCGCGCTGTCGTAGGGCGGGCACACGTCGTTCGCTCCCGAGTAGCGCACTTCACCCGCGGTCAGCTGGCGCGGCACCGGGCAGCCGCCGTTCGACGGCGTCCTCCAGTCGTCGGGCGGCGGCAGGTCGTGCAGCTCGATGGCGGCACGCAGGGCGTCGTCGACGCTACGCACGACCAGCGGCGCGTTGGTGACCTCGGCGTTCGAGTAGACCGTGCCGGCGGGGGTCGAATCGACGGTGCGCGTGCTCAGGTAGACGCGCGCGTCGTGCAGGAAGGGCGGGCCGACCACGCCCAGACCCATGAGCGGCGCGGTGCGGAACTCGCGCCCGGTGGCGCGACCCTGGTTGGGCAGCGCGTCGTCGGAGAGGTTGCGCGGCAGGTCGAGCGTGTTCAGGCCCTCGCGCCGGATGACGACCGGGTCGCGCGGCGTGCTGGCGAGCCGCTCGGGCGTCACCTCGGGACCCTCGTGCAGCAGGATGTCGGAGAAGATGGGCGCCCACTTGTTGCTGAGCAGGCGCGCGCCCACCGTCGACGGCGAGGCGCCGGTCTCCTGCACTGGCGTGTGGCAGCCGACGCAGTTGAGGCCGCGGTCCACCTGGTTGATGGCGCGGGCATCGAGGTTGTCGCCGTACGCGGGCATGCGACCGGGGACCATGCGGTTGGAGAAGGCGCGCAGGTCGACGCCGAACAGCGCGGCGCCGCGCCGTACGCTCTCCTCGTCGTCGTTGAGGCGCGGCATGGTGGGATCGGGCGCGCGCAGGATGGCCAGCAGCAGGGCGCCGAACTCGGGCGGCGCGGTCAGCCGGATGAGCTGCTGCAGGCTGAGCACCGTCGAGGTCTGCACCTCGGGATCGGCGACCGTGTCGCGGCACAGCTGGTTGTCCTGGTTGACGAAGTCGTTCAGCTCCTCGGGGCGGAACGGGCTGGTGAAGCCCAGCTCGCCATTCACGCCACCGACGACGAACTGGAGGATGGTCGGGCCCGCGGCGCGCAGGCCGAAGCGACCCACGCGAACATCGGTGTGGCCACCCACGAAGGCCTGGTTGGACGTGTTCATGTTGGTGCGGCCGGAGATGCAGTCACCCGTGCACTCGCTGAAGACGGGCTGGTCGAGCGACGAGACGTGGCTCTGCTGGTCGTCGGTGTCCTGGCTGGCGAGCAGGTTGGCATCGGGGATGGCCTCGATGAGACCGCGGCCGATGTAGGGCGGACCGGCGCGCTCGCCCACGGCGCGGCGGAAGCCGGTCTGGCTCTCGCGCGTGACCGGATCGAGGCCGATGAGGTTCGCGTCCCACTCGATGGGGAAGATGGAGTCGGGCAGGCACGCGTCCAGCGTCGGGCGCGTGTGCTGCACGAAGCCGCCGAACTCCCTCATCTCGTCGAAGAAGCCGGTCATGCGGTTGAAGTCGCCGAAGACGGTGAACGCCGCGGTCATGCCGGCGCCGAAGACGGCGTTGAGATCGTTGGCCGGGCGGCCGCCGCCGGTGGTGGGATCGAAGGACGTGATCCTGAAGTTGGTCGGCGTGGCGCGACCCGCGCGCGCCACCTGCGAGACCGCGTGGAACAGGCCGGGGGCGTTGACGCTCTCCTGTGCGTTGAGATGGCAGCCGAGGCAGAACTTCTGGTTGGCGGTCGGGCCGAGACCCTCGGCGGCGGTGTGCGGGGTGGTGAAGAAGGTCAAGCCGGCGAGCAGCGACTGCCGCTCGGTGTCGTTGGCGCTGGGATAGACGAAGCCCTTGAGGTCGGTGGTGCCGAGGGGGAACTGGCCCACCTGGCCGAACTGCGCACGCGGCACGCGATCGGCCGGCTTGCGCTGCACCGTCGCGGCCTGCGCCGCCGCGGCGGTCGGCTCGCCGTTCTCGCCCAGGCTCGGATCGACCGCACCCTGGTCACACGCTGCCAGCCCGAGCGTGGCCACGAGCAGCGCACCCTGAATTCTCTTCGCAAACATGATTCTCTCCTCCTCGACTCGACTCGTTGGGGACGCGCCGCGCTGCCTGCCACAAATGACCGGGCGCCGTGCAGTCGACCCGGGCCGCAGGCCCAGTCCGTCTGAGAGCGAATACGGGGAGGGTCGGGAAGGGTTTCGAGATATCGCCGCATGCGACGCGCATGCGGCACGCGCCGACGGAGCGCGGACGAAGGTCAGGCCGGCCTGGAAGAGGAGTCGGCGGCCTCGATCAAGAGCGCCACCAGCTCGGCGCGCTTGTGGAACCGGGCCGCGCTCAGGGCGGTGTTCTTCCACACCGGCTCGATGACGTCGAGATCGGGATGCTTGCCGAGCAGGAGCTCCACCACCTCGCGCCGGCCGTGCGCGGTGGCGTAGATGAGCGCGTATTCGAGCGTATGCGCGGGATCCAGGGCCGGGCCCCAGTTGCCGATGCGCTCGCCGCTGCGCGCGCGTCCGGGCAGGAGCGTGCCGGCCGGACCGAAGAAGCTGCGCACGCGCTCGAGGTCGCCCAGGGCGGCGGCGAAGATCAGGTTGTCGACGCGCGCGCCCGAGCGGGCCAGGGCCTCGGCGGCGGCGGTGTAGCCGAAGGTGATCGCGGTCCACAAGGGCGAGGCGTGCTCGTCGAGGCCGTCGGGGTTGGCGCCGCCGCGGCACAGGGCCTCGACCAGCTGGCCCTGCACGCCCGCCTCGTAGGGGTGCGCCGACGACACCAGCAGGGTGAGCGCGGTCGAGCCGTTGCCGTAGGAGTCGCAGGTGACGTCGGGCTCCGAGCCGGCCGCGAGCAGGGCCTCGGCGATCGCCACCGCGTTGGCGGGGGTCTGCCACTGCCGGTTCATCTCGATGCCGTTGGCCGAGACGTGCTGCAAGAGCGTCTGATGGTGGCCGAAGGGCGAGCGCGCGCGCGCCAGCTCGGGCGCCGCGCGCAAGAGCTCCTGCAGGCGGGTCAGGTCGCCGTCGACGATGGCGTCGGCGGCGGCCTCGAAGCGCGGGTCGACCACGGTGGCCCCTGCCGCCATGGCCGCGGCCCAGTCGGCGAAGTAGTGACCCTTGGCCACGAGCTGGCCCAGCTCGGCGACGGGCAGCTCGGCGCTGCCCAGGGCCTCCACGACCTCGGGACGGCCGGCGCGTTGCGCCTCGTGCAGCGCCGCCACCTCGCGCTCGAGCACGTCGGCGAGAGTGCGTCGCTCGGTACGCGCACCCGGGAGGCCACGAAGGAAATGATCGAGCTCGCGCAGCAGCATGGCGCGCAGCATAGCAAGCGGACGGCCCACCGGCTGCCGCGCTCACAGCCGCGTGCCGCGCTCCCGTTCGAAAAGGTGCAGGCGGTCGCGGCGGAAGCGCAGGCTGACCGTGTCGCCCTCGCTGACCGGCGCGTCGGCGGGTGCGAGCACGCGCACGCTGGCCGTGCCCACCTGCACGTGCACCAGCAGCTCGCGCCCGAGCGCCTCGATGACGTCGACGCGTCCGCGCCCATCGCGGTCGCCCTCGCCGTCGACGATCTCGACGTCGTGCGGGCGGATGCCCAGCAGCAGCGCGGCGGCCAGGTTCGCGCGCGGCTCGGGCAGCGCGAGCGCGAAGCCATCGCCGACGACGCGCGTCGCGCCATCGGCAGCGCAGGGCAGGAGGTTCATCGCCGGCGAGCCGACGAAGCCGGCCACGAAGGCGCTGGCCGGCTGGCCGTAGACCTCGAGCGGCGTGCCCAGCTGCTCGATGCGTCCGGCGCGCATGACCGCGACGCGGTCGCCCAGGGTCATGGCTTCCTCCTGGTCGTGGGTGACGTAGAGCATGGTCGTGCCCAGCCGCCTCTGCAGGCGCGCCACCTCGGTGCGCGTCTGCACGCGCAGGAGCGCGTCCAGGTTGGACAGCGGCTCGTCGAGCAGGAAGACCTGGGGCGAGCGCACGATGGCGCGGCCGAGCGCCACGCGCTGCCGCTGCCCGCCCGAGAGCTGCGCCGGCTTGCGCTCCAGCAGCGGCTCGAGCTCGAGCACGCGTGCGGCCTCGGCGACCTTGCCGTCGATCTCGGCGCGGGGCGTGCCGCGCACGCGCAGGCCGAAGGCGAGGTTCTCGCGCACGCTCTTGTGCGGGTAGAGCGCGTACGACTGGAAGACCATGGCGACGTCGCGATCCTGCGGGCGCAGCCTGGTCACGTCGCGCTCGCCGATGTGGATGCTGCCCGCGCCCGCGGCCTCGAGCCCGGCGACCAGGCGCATGGTCGTGCTCTTGCCGCAGCCGGACGGGCCCACCAGCACCAGCAGCTCGCCGTCGCCCACCGCCAGATCGACATGATCGACGACCAGGCCGCCACCGGGGAATGACTTGCACAGTCCGTGCAGGCGCAGGGTCGCCATGCTCACCTGATCGAGCCGGCGGTCAGGCCGGCGGTGATGCGCCGCTGGAAGGCGACGACGAGCGCCACCACCGGCAGGGTGCAGACCACGGTGGCGGCCAGGATCTGGCCCCACGGGATCTGGTGCTGCCCGCGCAGCAGCGCGACCGCGACCGGCACGGTGTGACGTTCGGGTCCGGTGGTGAAGGAGAGCGCGAACAGGAACTCGTTCCAGCAGTAGATGAAGGTGAGCAGCGCGCTGGTGGCGATGGCGGGCAGCGCCAGCGGCAGCACGATCTCACCCAGCACGCGCAGGCGCGAGGCGCCGTCGACGATGGCGGCGTCCTCGAGATCGCGCGGCAGCTGGCGAAAGTAGCTGACCAGCAGCCACACCGTCACCGGCATGGCGAAGGTGAAGTAGGGCAGCACCAGGCCCGGGTAGGTGTTGATGAGACCGAGCGCGCGCAGGAGCAGGAAGAGCGGCGAGACCAGCGCGATCTGCGGGAACATGCCCACCGCGAGCATGGCGCCCAGCACCAGGCGCTTGCCGCGAAAGTGCAGGCGCGCCAGCGCGTAGGCGCACACCGCGCCCAGGGTCACGCACAGGAGCGTGGTCGTGCCCGCGACCACCAGCGAGGTGCGGATGGGCGTCCAGAAGTCGCGCTCCGCGAAGAGCGCGCGGTAGTGCGCGGTCGTGAGCGTGCGCGGCAGGAGCGCGGGTGCCTGGTACAGGTTGGCCTCGGGCGTGAACGACGACACCAGCGCCCAGTAGAGCGGGAAGACCAGCGCGGCCAGCGCCGCGAGCACGAGCAGGCCGCCGGCCAGACGTCGCCGCCCGCTCATCGGCGCTCCTCGGCGCCGGCGCCCAGCAGGCGCGCGTAGAGGAGGGCCAGGGCGAAGGCGACCGCGAACACGATCACCGACAGCGCGGCGCCGCGCCCGAAGCGCAGGTCGGCCATGAGCGTGGTGAACGCATGCAAGGAGAGCGGCTCGGTGGCGGTGCCCGGGCCGCCGCCGGTGATCACATAGACCAGATCGAAGATGCGGAAGGCATCGAGGGTGCGGAAGACCAGCACGACCAGCAGGGCCGGCCGGAGCATGGGCAGCGTGATGTGGGTGAGCTGCTGCCAGCGGCTCGCGCCGTCGACGCGTGCGGCGTCGTAGAGCGTCTCGTCGATCTGCGCCAGGCCGGCCAGCAGCAGGAGCGCCACGAAGGGCGTGGTCTTCCACACGTCGGCGAGCACGAGCGGCACCCAGGCCAGCGTGGCGTCGACCAGCCAGCCGACCCCGTGTGCGCCCGGACCGGTGTGGCCGAGCACGGCGTCGGCCACGCCGCCGTCGGAGAACATGAACCGCCACAGGAGCGCCGCGACCACCGTGGGCAGCGCCCAGGGCAAGAGGGTGATCGTGCGCAGCGCGCCGCGCGCGCGCCCCACGCGGTGCAGGAGCAGCGCCAGCGCCAGGCCCAGGAGCAGCTCGAGCGTGACGCTGACCACGGTGAAGATCGCGGTGTGCGCGAGCGCGGCCCAGAAGCGGGCGTTGGCGCCCAGCTCGACGTAGTGACGCAGGCCCACGAAGGGTCGCCCGCGCGCCGGCATGCGCAGGTCGTGCGCGTGCATGGACTCCCAGATCGTCCACAGCAGGGGAAAGATGGCGATGGCCGCGACCACCAGCGCCGCGGGCGACACCATGAGCCAGGCCAGGCGTTCCTCGCCGGCGGCCGCGCCCGCGGGCGGACCGCGCCGCCAGCGCCGCCACGCCACCCAGGCGAGCGCGGCGCCGGCCAGGCCCACGAGCGCGAAGAAGCACGCCTGCGCCGCCTGGCTGGCCGGACGGGGCGGCCGGCGCACCTCGTCGAGCACGGCCTGCATCTGCGTGGCCGCGGCGGCCAGCGCGCCGGCCGGCTCGGCCTGGCGGGACAGCGCGCGGTGCAGCTGGATCTGCAGCGTCTCCGACAGCTCGGAGTAGACCGGCGTGACCGGGCGCGCCACCGCGTGCTCGATCACGCGCAGCGCGTCGGCGGCGGGAATGGGCAGCACGCGGTCGAGCGCGCCGGACTGGTACAGTGACGGGCGCGGCGGGTACTCGCCGGCCACGCGCGCGCGCTCGAGCTCCTGCTCGGGTGCGGTCAGGAACTCGATCAGCAGCCAGGCCGCCGCGGGCACGCGCGAGCGCGCGTTGATGGCCAGCTGCTGCCCGCCCAGGGTGGCG